>ENA-OPYE01001526-OPYE01001526.1-human-gut-metagenome-genome-assembly--contig:-NODE-1526-length-12006-cov-2.285164_pt1 | contig 12006 bp, 9 predicted proteins | sample MGYA00241063_ERZ501442 | MGnify/ENA primary metagenome ERZ501442 (study PRJEB25962, sample SAMEA1967055) | human gut metagenome | biome: human gut; feature: human-associated habitat; material: faeces... | reverse complement strand
AACATTGTTAATCCTGTTTTCGGCATATGGTTTCTTCCGTTGCAAAACATTAATTTCTTTACCTGTAAAGAAGCGTATTCTTACCAACAAGAATACGTATTTAACACAGTATTAAAAGCGTATTCTTACAGGCTAAGAATATCAGTTTAATTGTTTATTAAATAAGTGATTAATTCTTTGATATACAGTGGTTAACGCCATTTGTATTTGTCTCCCGGTATGGAATATCCCCTATTGGTTCGAAAAATGACTCTTTCCTGTACTTGTCAAATTAGCAACTTCAGTTGTGTCAAATTGCTTTTTATCATTACTTATAAAAGTTTCTCATATGCCATGCGGCTTCCTCTTTGATATAATATTTCACCACAATAACTGAATCCTAACTTTTCTAACATTCTGTGCATATAGAAATTATCAAAATTGGTATCTACTTTGAAACTATGAATGCCTTGACTGCGGCTTAGCTCTTCTACTTTCTGCATAAATAGAGAGGCGATTCCTTTTTGTTTCATTTCATTGGCAACGGCCAGCCGATGAACAACTACATAAGGTTGTTCGCTTAACCAGCTACCGTCAATGGAATTATAGGCAGGTTCCCCGTCAAAGACTACTGCGGCATAAGCTATGATATCGGCTTCACTGCACAATACATAGGCATAACCGTTACGAATGTCATTAGCTATATTTTCCGGTAAAGGATATGTTTCGTCCCATTGCTGTTTGTTTTGCCGAAGCATTTGTGCTTTGGCTTGCAAGATGATTTCCCATATTCTGGCAGCATCTTCGGTGGTTGCTTTTCGAAATGTCAGTTGCATATTGTTTTATAAATAACGTCTTACTGTGATAATTCTTTGAAATGAAAAAGTCTTGTTGCAAAAATAGAAAAAAGAAAGGAATCTTACCCTATAATAGTAAAAATAGCACCTGCACTTGCCGATAATTTAAGCAGGCAGGCACAGGTGTTGTTTGAGGAATTTAAAAAAAAAGTTTTTAAGTTTCCTGTTTAATCGAATGTGAATAATTGATTCAGGACTTCGCTCATACTCGGATGCGTGAAAATAAAATCACGCAGGAAGCTGTAATGTTGTCCGGACTTCATGGCTACATTGACGATATTGATCATTTCCGATGCATCTGCACAGAATAAAGTACATCCCATGATTTTTCCGGTGTGCGCATCGACGATTGCCTTCAGCATGCCATCTACCTTTTGTAATGTGCGGGCACGCGCTACGGCTGTTGCCGGTAAACGGGATACTTTGAATGAATAACCTTTTTTTATGGCTTCCGTGAGACCGACGTGTGCCAAAGGAGGATCTATGAATACAGAGTAAGCAAGCGGGTTGCGATCTTCCGTTGTCCGTTCTTTGTCACCGAATAGCTTGTTACGAATAATCCGGTAATCGTCCAAAGAGACATAAGTAAATTGCGGACCTCCTTTCACATCTCCCATCGCCCATATATGCGGAGTGGTAGTATGCAGATGTACATCTGTGATGATTGCACCTTGTGAATCGACTTGTACGCCTGCTGCTTGAAGATTTAATCCGTCGATCATCGGTTTACGTCCTGTTGCCAATAGGATGGCATCTCCATCTATAAAATAAGGAGTACCGTCCGAAGCGTCCGTATAGGCCAGCGTAACGCCGTCGGCCGTATCATGAATTGATTGTGCGCGGGCATTCAAACGGATTTCGATACCTTTTCTTTCCAGAACCTCCCGTACACTGTTGGCAATATCCCGGTCTTCACGCGGCATGAAGAATCTGCCCCCTTCCAGGATGGTTACTTTACTTCCGAATTCGGCATACATAGATGCGAATTCAAGTCCGATATATCCACCGCCTACAATAATGAGGTGTTGGGGAAGTAGTTCCATATCCAGTAAGGTTGAACTGGTATACACCCGCTTGCTATCACGGATACCGTCGATGGCGGGGATAATACTCGTAGAACCGGTATTGATGAAAATTTCTTTTCCTTGCAATTCTATTTCTTCATCGGGGAGTGTTACTTTTACTGTGTCAGGACATATAAAGGAAGCAGTTCCGGTATAGATCGTTACGTTCGGACGGTTGGCCAGGTCATCGAAATTCTTGTCACGCAGGAATGAGGTTAATTTGTCTTTACGGGCAATGGCTAATTTATAAAAGTTACTTTGCTTTTTGTAATCCCCCTGATACATAATTCCGGATATTTCTGCTTCATGTATCAAAGCCTTGGTTGGTATACAAGCTACATTTATACACGTACCGCCATACATTTTGTCAGAGCGTTCTATCAGGGCTATTTTCCAGCCACGATTGGCCAGTTCGGCAGCTAATGTCTTTCCACCTTTGCCGAAACCTATAATAATTGCATCATATTGTTTCATAATTCTTGTCTTTTTAAGAGGTTATTATTTAGAACATAACATTTGGAAGATGACATTTGTTTCGATTGTTGAATGAGAACGGTGAGTGTGATTGAAGCCAGTTCGATGAATAAAAGGTATTTTTAACCATAATAAATTAAATTCATTAAATAACTGTGTATCAATAAGAATTGTTTGTGTAAGCATTTAAGATGTGAAGTAACGGTGAAACGCAGATGTGAAATGATAATTGTATGGTTAAAATGATATACAACGTTTGTGGATTGTAATATATTGGTTTATAGCACGTTATATAAAGACATTTTTTCTCGTAAAGGAGTTGGTTGAAACTCGTAGAGAAACCACTCGTTCCTCGTAGAGAAACGAAACGTTTCTTTACGAGAAAACGATGGGGATTTTATAAAAAGTTACAATATGTGTGGGTTCGATGTAAAAGAAAAGCCTTTTATTGTATGATTTGTTGAATATCTATAAATTGTTTCCGGCTTCTTTATCTGTGTAATTTCTATTCTACTATTTTTCTTGTTTTTCAGCTTCATTACGGAATTGAACGGTACTTTGTCCGGTCATATTCTTAAAAAAGCGACTGAATGAAGACTGATCTTCAAAACCTAACAGATCGGCTATTTCTTTGGAACTCTTTGTGCTGTACAATAAGAGACGTTTAGCCTCAGCCTCTATCCGTTCATGAATGATACGGAGTGGGGAGGGGAGTTTGCAAGTTGAAAAAATATTCGATAGTGTTTTCGGGGATTTATGTAGCATATCCGCGTAATCCTGCACTTGTTTCTTTTCCCGATAATGGGTATCTACCAAAATAAAGAACTGGCGGATAATTTCGAAACTATACTCTTTTTCCTGAGTAATATTCAATCGATGGCGTGCAATGCGTGTACTTTGAATAATGAAACGCTTCAATTGTATACGAAGCATTTCCTCCTGCAAATTGTCTGTGACGGAAAACTCTTTACAGAGGGTGTCGGCAATGTCATTCAGGGTTTTCTGTTCCGCTTCGTTCAATGTGAAACGTATCACATGCGAAGAACCGTTGAATAAGAATCCACTACAGGATACTTCGTGGTCATTGCCATAAATACAGTAAAAGTTGCTGTTGAACAACAAAGTCAGATAGTCTCCGTCAATAGATTTAAATTCCAGATGCTGCAAGTTGGAAAGGGAGATTATCTCATTTTTTGCAAGCATTATTTCCTGGTGGTCTATTTCCAGCGTTATACTTCCGCTTCTTACCCAGATAAATTTGTAAAGGCTCTTTTCTTTTTGCAGAGTTTTGTCTGCGTGATAAGAATCGGTAAGAACAAGCTTACCTTTTAATTTGGTATTGAATTGTTGAGTCATCATACTTTCATTGCTGAGGCGTCAAATGAAAGAGGCAACAGTACGCCGATACTTTTTACCTCATAAATGGCTTTTTTCCCATAGAGAAGAATGCGAATGGGCCGTTGGTAACGTTTTTCAGTTTCCAGTATCACCTGTCGGCACGCCCCGCATGGTGGGATCGGGAGATCGATAAAATCTTTTTCCGTTCGGGCGGCAATGGCAAGCGTAGTTACCGGCTGATCCGGATATTGTGAGTTGGCATAGAACAAAGTAGTACGTTCGGCGCACAACCCCGATGGATAAGCGGCGTTTTCCTGATTGGTTCCGGTCACTACAGTGCCATTGGCAAGAAGGGCGGCGGCACCTACGGAAAACTTGGAATAAGGAGCATAGCTACGGCCGGTTGCTTCCATGGCAGCCGTCATCAGAGCCTGATCCGTTTTAGTAAGTTCATCAAACTCATATACTTTGATAGTACTGGTAATCGTCAGGTCTTTCATCTTTATCAAGGGTTTTTGTTCTACAATTAATGTTACAAAGTTAGGAAAGAGATTGATAATCCCAATTATTTTTATGATTTTTGTGGCATTTAACTCACATTATCTATTTATAAAATGGACAAAAGACTTCTCAGACTTATTGTAGTGACTATTGTGCTTGTTTGCTCTGTGGGTGCACAGGCTCAACGCCGGAACTCACGTTATGTGACTTATATCGATAAATACAAGGATCTTGCCATAGAGCAGATGAAAGAACACAAAATTCCTGCCAGCATCACGTTGGCACAAGGGTTGCTCGAGAGCGGTGCGGGAATGAGTGAGTTGGCACGTAAGAGTAACAATCATTTTGGTATCAAGTGTGGGGGAAGTTGGAAAGGCCGTACGGTGCGACACGACGATGATGCCCGTCAGGAATGTTTTCGCGCTTACAAAAATCCGAGGGATTCTTATGAAGATCATTCTACGTTTCTTACCCGGGGGGCTCGTTATGCCTTTCTTTTTAAACTCGACATAACCGATTATAAAGGGTGGGCACGCGGATTGAAGAAAGCCGGTTATGCCACAGATCCTTCCTATGCTAATCGTTTGATTACGATTATCGAAGATTATGATTTGTATAAATATGATGCTCAGGGAGTCTACTCAAAACGGAAATTAAGAAAGCACCCGTGGTTGCTGAATCCGCATCCGGTATACATCGCCAATGATATTGCTTATGTGGTTGCCCGTAGCGGCGATACTTTTAAAGAACTGGGTGATGAGTTCGGGATCAGTTGGAAGAAACTGGTAAAATACAATGATCTGCAGCGCGATTATACACTGACACAGGGGGATATTATCTATTTGAAGGCGAAAAAGAAAAAGGCTCCGAAGCAGTATAATGTATATATAGTGAAGGATGGAGACTCGATGCATACCATTTCGCAGAAATACGGTATTCGTTTGAAGAATCTTTATAAAATGAACCGGAAAGACGGTGATTATATTCCGGAAGTTGGTGACCGTTTAAGGTTGAGATAGTCGGTTATTTATGCCTTATGATTCTCTAAATTCGTACAGGGTGTTCGAAAACGAACACCCTGTCTTTTTCTTTTTTATCTTGTTTTCAGATGATTATGAATTTGGCACGGATTTGGTATCCCTGATAGCGAATGATGACTGATGATTTATAAGCCATTATTCATAAATCATAATTCCTAAATAAATATAAGATGGACAGAGAAATTCCCAAAGAGATACGCAAGAAAGAGCGTAATAAAAAGATTATCCGTTTTTCAGCTATTGCTGTCACGATTGTTGTGGTTATCAGTATTCTGATTTCCCTGATGCGTACGGGAGTGAAGAAAAAAGACATTATACTCTCTGCCGTTGATCAAGGAACGATTGAAGTCAGTGTCAGTGCATCGGGGAAGGTGGCACCTGCTTTCGAAGAGATTATCACGTCTCCCATCAATAGCCGTATTGTTGAAGTCTATCGTCGTGGTGGTGACAGTGTGGATGTGGGAACACCGATTTTGAAGCTCGATTTGCAAAGTACGGAAACGGAGTATAAAAAACTGCTCGATGAAGAAGAGATGAGACGTTATAAATTGGAGCAGCTTCGTGTCAATAACCAGACGAAACTTTCTGATATGGCTATGCAGATTAAAGTGTCTGCCATGAAGTTGAACCGGATGAAGGTAGAGCTTCGCAACGAACATTATCTGGATAGCCTGGGTGCCGGTACTACCGATAAAGTACGTCAGGCTGAACTGAGTTATAATGTAGCCCAACTCGAATATGAACAGCTCAAACAACAGTATGATAATGAAAAGGAAGTTGCTGCCGCCGAGCTGAAAGTGCAGGAACTCGATTTCAACATTTTCCGGAAGAATCTTGCCGAGATGAAACGTACATTGGATGATGCGCAGATTCGTTCACCGCGTAAGGCCATTCTCACTTATATTAATAATCAAGTGGGTGCTCAGGTTCCTCAAGGTGGTCAGGTAGCTATTATTTCCGATTTAAGTCATTTCAAGGTAGAGGGTGAAATAGCGGATACTTATGGTGACCGTGTGGCTGCCGGTGGAAAAGCGATCGTGAAAATCGGTACGGAAAAGCTGGAAGGAGTGGTCAGCAGTGTGACTCCCTTGTCTAAAAACGGGGTAATCTCTTTCTCTGTACAATTGATGGATGACAATAACCGCCGTTTGCGTTCGGGACTGAAGACGGATGTATATGTGATGAATGCTGTGAAAGAAGACGTGATGCGTATTGCCAATGCCTCTTACTATGTGGGACGTGGTGAATATGATTTGTTCGTAATGACATCGGATGATGAAATTGTGAAACGTAAAGTGCAGTTGGGTGATTCGAATTTTGAATTTGTAGAGGTGGTGAGCGGATTGCAGCCGGGCGATCGGGTGGTAGTGAGCGATATGAGCCAGTATAAGAATAAAACGAAACTGAAGCTAAAATAGAGGATATTTCTTGACAAAATGAAAGTGCCTTTTATATGGAGTGGGGATAATAAATAAGAGATCAAAAGAATTTGAATAATTATAAAGCTCCCTTCAAATCGGAAATAAAGGACATTAAAACGCTTCTTTATCAAAAAAATATGAGGATATAATTTTGATGTAAAAAAATAGGATATTTGGCGGTAGTTCCAATGGAGTTACCGCTATTTTTGTGTATAGCTCTAAAATATTTATTAAAAAGTTACTCAATTGATAAACTTCTTCTGTCTTTGCTGTATGAACAGAAAGATAATAGCATACAAAAACTACTATAAAGATTTTTTTTTGATATTCTGGATAAAGATATGCAAGAAAAAGTCCTATATGGATTACTCTTATTAAAGACTCAAGATAGACTACCGGCAAAGTATGTGAAGTTTCTTAAAGAGGGTCTGTATGAGTTAAGAATAGAGTGGCAAGGTAATATCTATAGGATTTTCTTCTGTTATGATGAAGGGCATATTGTTATATTGTTCAATGAATGCTTTCTTTACCGGGCAAATAATTGAAGAGGCAAGGAAGAAAGCAAATATGACACAGGCGAAACTTGCCGAAAAGATAGGGACTAATAAGTCTTATATTTCCCGTGTGGAAACAGGAAAAACAGAGCCTAAGGTTTCTACCTTTTATCGTATTGCTTCCACTTTGGGATTGAATGTTGAGTTGACTCCTGCCATGTGGTTTCTGTTACGTAACAGGTTTGATTTTTTATTTTCTTATAATAACGATTAGAGACATAATATTTTATTAAGGATGTAACAGTTGAACTGTATTTTTTCTAATGGACTGTGGAATTATTCCACAAATATGTGGACTGAATCTACAGCCCTTTTTTCATTTCTTAGTTTTCCTTGAATAATTAATGTTTTTATTTACTGACGTTTAGAATTAATTTGTTTCTTCAACGCCTTTAAGGTACAATTATTGAGGTATACAAGCGCAAATAGGTGTTTGTAGATTTAAAATAATTAACCAATGAGAAACTTTAAAGTAGTATTGTTTGTACTGAGTTGCCTGTGTGGTATACATGTTCAGGCACAACAATTGGAAATAAAAGGTGTGGTGACATCATCAGACGACAAACAGCCACTTATCGGGGCTACCGTTTCTGTAAAAGGAGCACCGAGTCGGGGAGTAGTGACGGATATGGATGGTCGCTATACCTTACATGTGGAGCCATCGGATAAAATTCTGGTTGTATCCTATGTCGGTATGAAAACGATAGAGGTAAGAGTGCCGAAAAGTGGAGTATTGAATGTGGAGTTACGTCCCGAATCACTGAGTTTGGACGAGGTGGTGGTAACAGGATATGGTAATTTCTCAAAGTCGTCTTTTACCGGTTCGGCCAATACTTTACGGGCCGATATGCTGAAAAACGTGCCGGTACTTTCTGTTGAACAGAAATTGCAGGGAATGACAACGGGAGTGAACATCACTTCCAGTTCCGGCCAGCCGGGCGCCAATCAGAGTATTCGTATCCGTGGTATGGGGTCGTTCAATGCATCTAACGAACCTCTGTTCGTCATTGATGGCGTACCGGTCACTTCCGGTAATATGGGTGCCGGTACGGGTGCTGATGCTGCTTATATGAATAATGCCAAAACCAATGTGATGAGCACGCTTAATCCTGCTGATATTGAAAATATCACAGTGATAAAAGATGCCGCCGCCGCTTCTCTTTATGGATCGCGTGCTGCGAATGGAGTGATCCTGATTACTACAAAGAAAGGAGCGGCAGGACGTACTAAAGTTACTTTGAGTGCCAGTGGAGGTTTCTCTAATGCCGCCGTCAACTTCCGTCCTACATTGAATGGGGAACAGCGTCGTGAGATGATTTACGAAGGTTTGTATAATTCTGCTGTAGATCAGGGATTAGAATCTCCCGAAGAGTATGCCAACGCCAACATCGATACGTATGCAGGAATACCGGAATTAGGATATACTGATTGGCGGAAAGAATTGATTCGTACCGCCCATAATCAGAATTACGAAGTTTCTGCTTCGGGAGGAAATGAACGTACTACTTTCTACGCTTCTCTTGGTTTCAACCGACAGGAAGGATTAGTGGAGAATTCCAGCCTGGATCGCTATTCCGCCCGTCTGAACATGACGCAGAAGATAGGTAGCCGGGCCGAAGTAGGAGGGAATATGATGTTCACCCAGATGAATCAGGAGATGAATGAAGAGCGCGGTTCCAACATCAATCCGTTTCTTTGTGTAGCGGTATCTGCCACGCCTTCCATGCCGGTACGCGATGCTTCTGGCAATTATGTAGGCTCTTATGCCGGCACCAATGTGAATCCGCTTCGCGACATCCGTACTGATTATAACCGAAGCCGTATAACACGTATGTTCTCTACCGGATACGCTTCTGTAGATATCATCAAAGGATTGAAGTTGAAAGAGACCCTGAGCTATGATTATGCCGTACAGAAAGATTCCCGTTACCTGAATCCTCTTAGTGGGGCAGGACCGAAGAGCGGAAGTGATGCCCAGACTTCGAAGGGGTTTACCGAATATGGTAAGCTATTGTCGTCTACTTCATTAAACTATACCCGTACATTTGCCGCCAAACATCATCTTGATGTACTGGCTGCTTATGAACTGGAAAGCTATCAGAGCGATAAAGCGATGGGAGAGAAGTCCAAACTACCCTCAGATGTATTGCTCGAACCGGATAATGCTGCCGTATTGAAAAGTTTTGTTTCTTCTACGCAGGCATACAGAATGATTTCTTACCTCTCCCGCTTGAATTATGATTATGATGACCGTTACTACATTGCCGGCAGTTACCGTCGCGATGGTAGTTCACGTCTGGCACCGGAAAGCCGTTGGGGAGATTTCTGGTCTGTCTCCGGTATGTGGCATCTGAGCAATGAGTCTTTTATGAACGCTGTGAAACCGGTATTGAATGATGTGAAAATCCGGGCTTCCTATGGTGTCAATGGTAATCAGCCGGGAGCTTTTTACGGATATATGGGATTGTACAGTTACGGACAGAATTATATGGGAGCCGCAGGCTCGTATGAATCTGCACAAGCCAATCCCGGTTTGAAGTGGGAAAAGAATTACAATCTCAATATCGGTCTTGATCTGGCTTTTATCAATCGTATTTTTGTGAGCCTCGAATACTATAACCGCGATACCAAAGACCTGCTTTACAATCGTCCTATCAGTGCTACCACCGGTTTCCTGAATTATCTGGCAAATATCGGTCAGCTCAACAACAAAGGAGTGGAATTCGAGTTACGTACCATCAACTTTGCCAGTCCGGACTTTAACTGGACATCGGTCTTGAACCTGACGCACAACCGTAATAAGATCGTGACGTTGGATGGAGATATGACACAGTCTATCGAGGGTTCCTGGTTTATCCATAAGATCGGTCTTCCTTATAATAGTTTCTATGTGAAAGAGTTTGCCGGAGTAGATCCGATGACCGGAAAAGCCCTTTATTATCTGAATACGCAAGATGAACAGGGTAATTATAATAAAGAAAAGACCGATGATGCTTCCAAGGCGCAAGCCATCCCGTATAAATCTGCCGATCCGAAGATTTCGGGAGGATTCACCAATATCATCTCTTACAAATGGTTTGATCTGGGACTTACCTTTACCTATTCATTGGGCGGTTATTCTTTCGATAAAACAGGTACACTGATAGAGACTGACGGCAGTCAAGAGAAGTCATACAATTTGCCCGTATATGCTTTAGACCGTTGGCAGAAACCGGGAGATATAACTGATGTGCCCCGTTTCGTGTTGGAGCAAAGCGCCGGTCCGCAAAACTCGTCCCGCTATATTCACAGTACTGACCATATCCGGCTTAAGAATCTGACAATCGGTTTCACGTTGCCGGGACAATGGACGCGGAAAGCTCTGATAGAAAATGCACGTGTCTACTTCTCCGGCAGTAACCTGCTGACGTGGGCCAAGTGGAAGCAGTATGATCCTGAAGTACCGGTTAACGGTGAGGTATTCTGTGAAGCTCCCGCTATGCGTACTTTTAATTTTGGTGTTGAGATAACTTTCTGATTTTTTCAATTCTTATTAATTTTCAGATATATGAAACGTATATTTATATATATATTCGCGGCCACATCCTTTTTTTATTCTTCCTGTTCCGGCGATTGGCTGAATTTGAATCCGTCCACTTCCGTTACCTCCGAACAAGCCATCCGTACGCTTGAAGAGGCACAGATTGCTTTGAACGGCATTTATCGTATTGCAGCTTCGCACAGCTATTATGGCGATAACTATCTCTATTATGCCGATTGCCGGGGCGAAGATGTCCAGGCGCGTATCAGTAAAGGGCCCGGCAAACGTGTGTCGCCTTATTATGAATTTAATGTAACGGCAGATGATGCCTTGAATATTACACGTGTATGGAATCAGCCTTATATCGTGATTCATCAGGCAAACAGTCTTTTGGAGAGAATAGAATCCGGTGCGGTAGCCACGGATAATGTTACTGAACTCAATTGTATCAAAGCCGAGGCGTTGGCTTTGCGCGGATTGGCTCTTTTTGATCTTACCCGTCTGTTTGCTATGCCTTATACATTGAACAACGGTGCGTCTTTAGGAGTGCCTATCGAGACTGAAACTACGCTGCCTACCCATCAGCCTTCCCGTAATACGGTGGCCGAATGTTACCGGCAGGTGATTGACGATATGACCGGTGCTTTGGATCTTTCCGCATTGTCTACCGGCAAAAAAGATGGTTATCTTAATGTGTGGAGTGTCAAGGCATTACTTTCACGTGTTTACCTTTACATGAATAATAATGAAAAGGCGCTCGAACTGGCCAAAGAAGTAATGAATAACGGAGGATTGTACAACCTGTTCACACACGATGAATATCCCACCGTATGGGGAAAAGATTTTAATTCGGAATCTCTCTTTGAGTTTTACTATACTCTTTCGGAACCTGATGGCGGTACCGGAGGTGAAGGGGCTCCGATGGTTTATGCCGATAATGTGAAAGACTGGAATAATCTGGTGCTTACCAAGGCTTTTCTCGATTTGCTGGGAGAAGACCCCGATGATGTGCGGCATGCACTGAACTGCCTGCCGCAAAAGCCGGATGAAGATATATTGCCCGAAGGCTCTACCGGTTATCCTAAGTATCTGAACAAATATCCGGGTAAAACGGGCGATAATCCGCAAGACAACGATATTTGCATTATTCGTCTTTCCGAAGTCTATCTGAATGCGGCTGAAGCGGGACTGAAAAAAGGAACGAATCTTGAAGAGGCACAAAGTTATCTGAATGACATTATCAGCCGCCGTACCACGG
>ENA-OPYE01001522-OPYE01001522.1-human-gut-metagenome-genome-assembly--contig:-NODE-1522-length-12066-cov-2.891350_pt1 | contig 12066 bp, 8 predicted proteins | sample MGYA00241063_ERZ501442 | MGnify/ENA primary metagenome ERZ501442 (study PRJEB25962, sample SAMEA1967055) | human gut metagenome | biome: human gut; feature: human-associated habitat; material: faeces... | reverse complement strand
TGACTCAGGAAGCCGATTTTTACGGCTCGATGGACGGGGCAAGTAAGTTTGTTCGCGGCGATGCCATCGCCGGGATCCTCATCATGGTCATTAACGTTGTCGGCGGATTGCTGGTCGGTGTGCTGCAACATGGCATGAGCATGGGGCACGCGGCGGAAAGTTATACGCTATTGACCATTGGCGACGGTCTGGTGGCACAAATCCCGTCACTGGTGATTTCTACCGCCGCGGGCGTCATCGTTACACGTGTCAGCACCGATCAGGATGTTGGCGAGCAGATGGTGAATCAGCTTTTCAGTAATCCGAGCGTTATGTTATTAAGCGCCGCCGTGCTCGGTTTACTCGGCCTGGTGCCTGGAATGCCGAACCTGGTATTTTTGCTGTTCACTGCCGGATTGCTGGGGCTGGCGTGGTGGATCCGCGGACGTGAACAAAAAGCGCCTGCCGAAGCAAAACCGGTAAAAATGGCAGAGAATAATACCGTTGTCGAAGCGACGTGGAACGATGTACAACTGGAAGATTCTCTGGGAATGGAAGTGGGTTATCGACTGATCCCGATGGTCGATTTCCAGCAGGATGGTGAGTTGTTGGGCCGTATACGCAGTATCCGCAAGAAATTTGCCCAGGAGATGGGGTTTCTGCCGCCAGTGGTACACATTCGCGACAATATGGATCTGCAACCTGCCCGCTATCGCATTTTGATGAAAGGCGTGGAGATAGGCAGTGGTGATGCTTATCCGGGGCGTTGGTTGGCGATTAACCCTGGAACCGCTGCCGGGACGTTACCTGGTGAGGCGACCGTCGATCCGGCATTTGGCCTGAATGCTATCTGGATTGAAAGTGCGCTTAAAGAGCAGGCGCAGATTCAGGGGTACACCGTGGTTGAGGCCAGCACGGTGGTGGCAACGCATCTTAACCACCTCATTAGCCAGCATGCCGCAGAGCTGTTTGGTCGTCAGGAGGCGCAACAGCTGCTGGATCGCGTCGCCCAGGAGATGCCAAAGCTGACGGAAGATCTCGTTCCTGGCGTCGTCACGCTTACCACACTGCATAAAGTGCTGCAAAATCTGCTCGATGAAAAAGTGCCGATTCGCGATATGCGCACCATTCTCGAAACGCTGGCGGAACATGCGCCCATCCAAAGCGATCCGCATGAATTAACCGCCGTCGTGCGCGTAGCGTTGGGACGGGCGATTACCCAGCAGTGGTTTCCTGGCAAAGATGAAGTCCATGTTATTGGCCTCGATACACCGCTGGAACGTTTGTTGCTACAGGCATTGCAGGGCGGGGGGGGACTGGAGCCAGGGCTGGCGGATCGTTTACTGGCGCAAACTCAGGAAGCGCTATCCCGTCAGGAGATGTTGGGTGCGCCGCCGGTACTGTTGGTGAACCACGCGCTGCGACCATTATTGTCTCGCTTCCTGCGCCGCAGCTTGCCGCAGTTAGTGGTGCTGTCGAATCTGGAACTATCAGATAACCGACATATCCGTATGACGGCGACGATTGGCGGCAAATAATGAGAGCCTTATTAGCAATATTATTGTTTCCGCTGCTGCTGCAAGCCGCCGGGGAGGGGATGTGGCAGGCGAGTAGCGTGGGCGTTACGCTAAATCATCGCGGTGAATCGATGTCGTCAGCGCCTCTTTCTACGCGACAACCTGCTTCAGGATTGATGACGCTGGTGGCGTGGCGTTATCAGCTTATCGGTCCGACACCTGCAGGACTGCGGGTTCGCTTGTGTTCACAATCTCGTTGTGTCGAATTAGAGGGGCAGAGTGGAACCACCGTGGCCTTTTCCGGTATACCGGCGGCAGAACCGTTGCGCTTTATCTGGGAAGTGCCTGGCGGTGGGCGGTTAATTCCGCCGCTAAAGATTCAGCGGAATGAAGTGATTGTAAATTATCGTTAATGATAAAAAAGCCGATGTCTGCAATGACATCGGCTGTTGCCGTATAACGCGATTACATACGCTCTACTGTCTCAATACCCAGCGTATCCAGACCCAGTTTCAGCGTCTTCGCCGTCAGTTGTGCCAGTTTCAGACGGCTGTTACGCACTTCTTCGTTTTCTGCGCTGAGGATCGGGCAGTGCTCGTAGAAGCCAGAGAACAGACCAGCCAGATCGTACAGGTAAGCACACATCACATGCGGCGTGCCTTCACGGGCAACCACGGTGAGGGTTTCTTCAAACTGCAGCAGGCGAGCAGCCAGTTGCGCTTCACGAACTTCACGGATGATAACCGGAGCTGCAGCCAGTTGCTCTTCGTCAATTTCTGCTTTACGGAACACGGACAATACACGCGTGTAAGCATACTGCATGTATGGCGCGGTATTACCCTCAAACGCCAGCATGTTGTCCCAGTCGAAGATGTAGTCCGTGGTGCGGTTTTTGGAGAGATCCGCATATTTCACCGCACCAACACCAACCGCGTTAGCCAGTTTTTCCAGCTCGTCGGCTGGCATATCCGGGTTCTTTTCTGCCACCAGACGACGTGCACGCTCCAGGGCTTCATCCAGCAGATCGGCCAGTTTCACCGTACCGCCAGCGCGGGTTTTGAACGGTTTACCATCTTTGCCCAGCATCATGCCGAACATGTGGTGTTCCAGCGGTACGGATTCCGGTACATAGCCCGCTTTACGGACGATCGCCCATGCCTGCATCAGGTGTTGATGCTGACGGGAATCGATGTAATACAGCACGCGATCGGCATGCAGTGTTTCATAACGATATTTCGCACAGGCGATATCAGTGGTGGTGTAGAGATAGCCGCCATCTTTCTTCTGAATGATAACGCCCATCGGTTCGCCTTCCTTGTTTTTGAACTCATCAAGGAATACAACGGTCGCGCCTTCACTTTCTACTGCCAGACCTTTGGCTTTCAGGTCCGCCACGATACCCGGCAGCATTGGGTTGTAGAGACTTTCACCCATGACGTCATCGCGGGTCAACGTCACGTTCAGACGATCGTAGGTGATCTGGTTCTGCGTCATGGTGATGTCGACCAGTTTGCGCCACATCTCGCGGAAATATTCGTCACCGCTTTGCAGTTTTACCACGTAGTTACGTGCACGCTCGGCAAACTCTTCATCTTCGTCGTAATGCTTTTTCGCATCGCGGTAGAAACCTTCAAGGTCAGCCAGCTCCATTTCACCGGCGTTTTCCTGCTGCTGCTTTTCCAGCCACGCAATCAGCATACCGAACTGAGTGCCCCAGTCGCCGACGTGGTTTGCGCGAATCACTTTGTGACCGAGGAACTCCAGAGTACGAACTGCTGCGTCACCAATAATGGTAGAGCGCAGGTGACCGACATGCATCTCTTTCGCCACGTTTGGCGCAGAGTAGTCAACCACAATGGTTTGTTTTTCTGGCGTAGCAACACCGAGACGATCGGACGCCAGCGCCTGCTGAACATGTTCAGCCAGGAATGCCGGATCAAGGAAAATGTTGATAAAGCCTGGACCGGCGATCTCAACTTTGCTGGCGATACCGTTAAGATCCAGATGAGTCAGCACCTGCTCTGCTAATTGTCGCGGTGCCATACCCAGTTTTTTAGCAACTGCCATCATGCCGTTAGCCTGATAGTCGCCGAACTGAACTTTTGCTGACTGACGAACCTGCGGTTCGCAATCCGCAGGCGCGCCTGCCGCAATCATGGCCTGACGGACTTTTTCTGAGAGAAGAGCCTGAATATTCACCGGAATACCTTACATTGATGAAGCGAGCAAAAATTGCCCGCACCAGTTAAAGAAATTAGGGCGGGAGTATACTGCAAATGGCTGTTTTCGTCAGCAACGTGCGCGTGGCGTATTGCCGTTTTCACTATTGCATCAGAAGCGGCGTGAAATCAGCGGTTGGTTGGCGCAGGGCAACAGGGTAAATTAACGCTTTTAATGAAAGACGAAGAGTGATTATGGCGAACTGGCAATCTATCGACGAGCTGCAGGATATTGCATCGGATTTACCGCGATTTACCCACGCATTAGATGAACTTTCCCGCCGTCTGGGGTTGGATATCACTCCGCTGACTGCCGATCACATTTCCTTACGTTGCCATCAAAACGTCACCGCTGAACGCTGGCGTCGCGGGTTTGAACAGTGCGGCGAGCTTTTGTCAGAAAATATGATCAATGGCAGACCGATTTGTCTGTTTAAATTGCATGAACCGGTACAGGTTGCGCACTGGCAGTTTTCCATTGTGGAGCTACCGTGGCCTGGGGAAAAACGTTACCCGCACGAAGGTTGGGAACATATTGAAATCGTTCTGCCGGGTGATCCAGAAACGCTGAATGCCCGTGCGCTGGCATTGCTTTCTGATGAAGGACTCAGCCTGCCGGGGATCTCAGTTAAAACCAGTTCGCCAAAAGGTGAGCATGAACGATTACCGAATCCGACGCTGGCGGTCACCGATGGTAAAACAACCATTAAGTTTCATCCGTGGTCCATTGAAGAGATCGTTGCCAGCGAGCAGTCGGCGTAACTAAGGAGCAAAAATGGCATTACTGGAAATTTGCTGTTACAGCATGGAATGCGCGCTAACGGCGCAGCAAAACGGCGCTGACAGAGTTGAATTATGCGCAGCTCCAAAAGAGGGGGGCTTAACGCCGTCGTTGGGGGTACTGAAATCCGTGCGCCAGCGGGTGACGATCCCAGTGCATCCGATTATCCGCCCACGCGGTGGTGATTTTTGCTACAGCGACGGTGAGTTTGCCGCCATTCTTGAAGATGTGCGCACAGTCCGCGAATTAGGTTTTCCTGGACTGGTGACGGGCGTTCTCGATGTTGACGGGAATGTCGATATGCCACGAATGGAAAAAATAATGGCTGCTGCCGGTCCGCTGGCAGTGACTTTTCATCGCGCCTTCGATATGTGCGCTAACCCTTTAAATACACTCAATAATCTTACGGAATTGGGCATTGCCCGGGTACTGACATCAGGGCAAAAATCAGACGCACTGCAAGGTTTATCAAAAATTATGGAACTTATTGCCCATTGTGATGCTCCAATCATTATGGCCGGAGCAGGAGTCCGTGCGGAAAACCTGCACCACTTCCTCGATGCCGGAGTGCTGGAAGTCCATAGCTCCGCGGGAGCGTGGCAAGCCTCACCGATGCGTTATCGTAATCAAGGATTGTCCATGTCATCAGATGCACACGCGGACGAGTATTCGCGTTATGTCGTAGACGGGGCGGCGGTTGCTGAAATGAAAGGAATCATTGAACGCCATCAGGCCAAATGATTTTTACCGTTGCATCATGTCGCCCAATATGATGCTTGCTCGTACCAGGCCCCTGCAATTTCAACAGGGGCCTTTTTTTATCCCTGAGCAGTATAAAAAACGAACGATTGCCGTGATCTGTTGAGCGGGTGACAGTGCGCATAGCGTTGTGCTAAAAATATTTTATATATTCACATTCATTATGTGATTTAAATTGCCAAAACTGACAAATATATATTCTAAATAACAACTGGGTTATTCCTTAGCAATTAATGATTACATTGTAATAAATCATATTCTTTATCGATTATTTCAGGCAGTGTTGTGCCGAATTAAGCAAGTAGTCAATTCGTTGTGTATTTATTTATACAATGGTATCGGTGTCCTGGAATTTAATTAGAGGAATCTATGCGAGGGAAAAAACGCATTGGGTTATTGTTTTTGCTGATAGCGGTTGTGGTTGGTGGCGGCGGGTTATTGCTGGCGCAAAAAGCCTTACATAAAACGTCGGATACCGCATTTTGCCTTTCCTGCCACTCGATGAGTAAACCTTTTGAGGAATATCAGGGAACTGTCCACTTTTCAAACCAGAAAGGGATACGTGCGGAATGTGCCGATTGCCATATTCCAAAGTCAGGGATGGATTATTTATTTGCTAAATTAAAAGCATCTAAAGATATTTATCATGAATTTGTTAGCGGCAAAATAGACAGTGATGATAAGTTCGAAGCTCATCGCCAGGAAATGGCCGAAACAGTATGGAAAGAATTAAAAGCAACTGACTCTGCAACCTGCCGTAGTTGCCATTCTTTTGATGCCATGGATATTGCCTCGCAAAGTGAATCTGCGCAGAAAATGCATAATAAAGCGCAAAAGGACGGCGAAACCTGTATCGATTGCCATAAAGGCATTGCCCATTTTCCGCCAGAAATAAAAATGGATGACAACGCGGCGCATGAGCTGGAAAGTCAGGCCGCTACTTCAGTTACTAATGGCGCACATATTTATCCTTTCAAAACTTCTCGCATAGGCGAACTGGCTACCGTGACTCCTGGTACCGATCTTACCGTCGTTGATGCCAGTGGCAAACAGCCAATTGTTCGGTTGCAGGGTTATCAAATGCAGGGCAGTGAAAACACGCTCTACCTGGCGGCAGGCCAACGGCTGGCGCTCGCCACATTAAGTGAAGAAGGTATCAAGGCGCTAACGGTAAACGGGGAATGGCAGGCTGACGAATACGGCAATCAATGGCGTCAGGCGTCTTTGCAGGGGGCGCTTATCGATCCCGCATTAGCGGACCGTAAACCGCTATGGCAATACGCTGAAAAACTTGACGGTACCTATTGCGCTGGCTGCCATGCCCCTATTGCCGCCGACCATTACACCGTCAATACATGGCCGTCCATTGCCAAAGGAATGGGGGCGCGAACCAGCATGAGCGAAAACGAACTGGACATTTTGACGCGGTACTTCCAGTACAACGCCAAAGATATTACCGAGAAACAGTGATCCTCGTTGATCAGGGAGGAAGTTATGACATTAACAAGACGTGAATTTATTAAACATAGCGGTATTGCGGCAGGGACGCTGGTGGTGACATCGGCTGCACCGCTACCCGCATGGGCAGAAGAAAAGGGCGGCAAAATTCTCACCGCGGGCCGTTGGGGAGCGATGAACGTAGAAGTGAAGGACGGCAAGATTGTTTCTTCGACAGGCGCGCTGGCGAAAACCATACCGAACTCCTTACAGTCTACGGCGGCGGATCAGGTACACACCACGGCGCGTATTCAGCATCCGATGGTGAGAAAAAGCTATCTCGATAATCCACTGCAACCGGTGAAAGGTCGTGGCGAAGATACCTATGTACAGGTGAGCTGGGAACAAGCATTAAAACTGATTCATGAACAACACGATCGCATTCGCAAAGCTAACGGACCATCGGCCATTTTTGCCGGATCTTATGGCTGGCGTTCTTCTGGCGTGTTGCATAAAGCGCAAACCTTACTGCAACGTTATATGAACCTGGCGGGCGGTTATTCCGGGCATAGCGGCGATTATTCAACCGGAGCGGCACAGGTGATCATGCCGCATGTGGTCGGTTCTGTAGAGGTGTATGAACAGCAGACCTCCTGGCCGCTGATTCTGGAAAACAGCCAGGTGGTGGTGCTGTGGGGGATGAACCCGCTGAACACGCTCAAAATTGCCTGGAGCAGTACCGATGAGCAAGGGCTGGAATACTTCCATCAGCTGAAAAAATCTGGCAAACCAGTGATTGCCATTGATCCTATCTGCTCCGAAACCATCGAATTCTTTGGCGATAATGCCACCTGGATCGCACCGAATATGGGTACCGACGTGGCACTGATGTTAGGGATTGCGCATACCCTGATGACACAAGGCAAACACGATAAAGTGTTCCTTGAAAAATACACTACCGGGTATCCGCAGTTTGAAGAGTATCTGACAGGTAAGAGCGATAATACGCCGAAGAGCGCGGCCTGGGCGGCGGAAATTACTGGCGTACCGGAAGCGCAGATAGTCAAACTCGCTGAACTGATGGCGGCAAATCGCACAATGCTGATGGCAGGCTGGGGAATTCAGCGCCAGCAATATGGTGAACAGAAACACTGGATGCTGGTGACGCTGGCGGCGATGTTAGGGCAGATTGGTACACCGGGCGGCGGGTTTGGTTTCTCTTATCATTACTCCAACGGTGGCAACCCGACGCGTGTTGGCGGCGTGCTACCAGAAATGTCTGCGGCGATTGCCGGACAGGCCAGCGAGGCCGCTGATGATGGCGGAATGACGGCGATTCCTGTTGCCCGTATCGTCGATGCGCTGGAAAATCCTGGCGGCAAATATCAGCATAACGGTAAAGAACAAACGTATCCGAATATCAAAATGATCTGGTGGGCGGGTGGCGGTAACTTTACCCATCACCAGGATACTAATCGTCTGATTAAAGCATGGCAGAAACCGGAGATGATCGTCGTTTCTGAATGCTACTGGACCGCAGCAGCCAAACACGCAGATATCGTATTACCGATCACCACATCGTTTGAGCGCAATGACCTGACGATGACCGGTGATTACAGCAACCAGCATATTGTGCCGATGAAGCAGGCTGTCGCTGCGCAATTTGAAGCGCGCAACGATTTTGACGTGTTTGCCGATCTTGCTGAATTACTCAAACCTGGCGGAAAAGAGATCTATACCGAAGGTAAAGATGAAATGGCGTGGCTGAAATTTTTCTATGATGTCGCTCAGAAAGGTGCCCGTGCGCAACGCGTGACTATGCCGATGTTTAATGCCTTCTGGCAGCAAAATAAACTGATCGAAATGCGCCGCAGCGAGAAGAACGAACAGTACATTCGTTATGGTGATTTCCGCGCCGATCCGGTGAAAAATGCGCTGGGTACACCAAGCGGCAAAATTGAGATTTACTCCAGAACGCTGGAAAAATTTGGCTATAAGGATTGCCCGGCACACCCAACCTGGCTTGCGCCTGATGAGTGGAAGGGTACCGCCGACGAGAAGCAGTTGCAGCTTCTGACCGCACATCCGGCACACCGTTTACACAGTCAGCTTAACTATGCGGAACTACGTAAAAAATATGCGGTTGCCGATCGTGAACCAATCACTATTCACACCGAAGATGCTGCTCGCTTTGGTATTGCAAATGGCGATCTGGTGCGTGTCTGGAACAAGCGCGGTCAGATTCTGACAGGCGCGGTGGTGACTGACGGGATCAAAAAAGGCGTGGTATGCGTACATGAAGGTGCATGGCCAGATCTGGAAAATGGCTTGTGTAAAAACGGTAGTGCGAACGTGTTAACGGCGGATATCTCCAGCTCGCAGCTGGCGAATGCCTGTGCCGGTAACTCTGCGCTGGTGTATATCGAAAAATATACGGGCAATGCGCTGAAGTTAACGGCGTTTGATCAGCCAGCTGTTCAGGCATAAGACGTGAAAAGCGCCCGGAAACGGGCGCTGAGGTTATGCAAACGCAAAACTGCCTGATGCGCTATGCTTATCAGGCCTACATAGCCCCTGCAATATATTGAATTAGCAAGACTTTGTAGGCCGGATAAGGCGTTCACGCCGCATCCGGCAGTATTACCAGACCTTTACGGCTTGCGCGCAATCAGCACCGCGCGTTTAGGCGCAGGATAACCTTCCACCGTTTTACCCGGATCATGCGGGTCGAGAAAATCGGCCAGAGACTCGGTGACCATCCATTCGGTGCGTCGCTGCTCTTCTGTGGTGGTAACGCTCACATCTGCAATGCGAATATCAACAAAACCACACTTCTTCAGCCAGTTTTTCAGCGCCAGCGCGGAAGGAATGAAATAGACATTACGCATTTGAGCGTAACGATCGCCCGGCACCAGCACCGTGTTTTCGTCGCCATCAATAACCAGCGTTTCCAGCACCAGTTCGCCTTCATTCACCAGTTGGTCTTTTAACTGCCAGAGATGCTCCAGCGGTGAACGACGATGATAAAGCACGCCCATCGAAAAGACGGTATCAAAGGCTTTCAGTGCCGGAAGTTGTTCAATACCTAACGGTAACAAATGTGCGCGCTGATCGTTACCCAGCAGTTTACGCACTGCTTCAAACTGGCAGAGGAATAGCTGCGTGGGATCGATACCCACCGCCAGATGCGCCCCTGCGCCAATCATGCGCCACATGTGATAACCGCTGCCACAGCCGACATCAAGAATGGTGCGCCCGGTTAAATCAGAAAGATGGGGCATAACGCGATCCCATTTCCAGTCGGAACGCCATTCGGTATCGATGTTGACGCCATACAGTGAGAACGGCCCTTTGCGCCACGGCATCAGGTTGCGCATCAGCGTTTCAATGCGCTTAATTTGCCCGGCGCTCAGTGGCTCTTCGCTTTCGGCGGTTACGCTATGCAATAAATCCAGACGATACGGTTTAATTTCAGGCAGAAATTCCACCGCGTTGGACCACTGCTTAAACAGCCCGTGCTGCTGCTCGCGCTGCCAGTTAGCAATCTGCGCGGGCAGCGTTTCGAGCCAGTGTGAAAGATGATTTTTGGCAATCAGAGAATAAAAGTTACCAAAGTCGATCATGCAGCGTCCTCTGCTTTTAATGCCACCAGTGAACCAAAGTTAAAGCACTGGAACCACAGCTCGCTATGCTCAAAACCGGCTTTATGCAGGCGTGCTTTATGGGTTTCCACGGAATCGGTCAGCATCACGTTTTCCAGCATGCTGCGTTTCTGGCTGATCTCCAGTTCACTGTAACCGTTGGCACGTTTAAAGTCGTGGTGCATGTTGAACAGCAGTTCACCAACTTTGGCATCTTCGAAACTGAATTTTTCCGAAAGCACCAGCGCACCGCCCGGGTTCAGCCCTTGATAAATTTTATCCAGTAACGCCTGGCGCTCGGAAGGTTCCAGGAATTGCAGGGTAAAATTCAGCACCACCATCGATGCGTTTTCAATGGCGATATCGCGAATATCACCTTCAATAACGTCTACTGGCGTAGGGGCTTTATAGGCGTCAATATGACGACGGCAGCGTTCAATCATCGCCGGGGAGTTGTCGATGGCAATAATTTTGCAATTATCATGATGAATGTTGCGACGCACCGAGAGCGTCGCCGCGCCCAGAGAACAACCCAGATCGTAAACCTGCGTACCAGGTTGAACGAAGCGCTCGGCTAACATACCAATCATGGAAATAATATTGGAATAGCCGGGAACGGAACGCTGGATCATATCCGGGAAGACTTCAGCTACCCGTTCATCAAAGGTCCAGTCGCCCAGTCTGGCGATAGGGGCAGAAAATAGCGTGTCGCGGTGAGACATAACGTAAAAATCCGGGAAAAAGAAAGTGGCGTATTGTGCGCTAACGCAGGGAGAAAACCAACTCCCAGGGCATATACCAAAGATTCGCCAGCACCATCAGCAACAGCGCACACCAAGTGGCGCTCATGCCAGAACGTCGCCAGCGGAACAGACGGTGATGAAAACCGTAATAATGCATCAGACGACCAGCAAGCAAAACGATGCCGCAAATATGCACCATCCAGGTTTCTGCGCCATTCATTTCCATAAACAGCATCAACACAATCGCGATAGGAATATATTCCACCGCGTTACCATGAATGCGAATAGCGCTTTGCAGTTCGCTAAAACCGCCGTCGCCATAGGCAACGCGGTACTGCATTCGCAGGCGAACGACATCAAAAGAGAACTTCATTAATAACAACGCACTTAAAACGGCATACAGCGCGCTTACCATACAAACTCCCTTTAAAATGGCCGATGGCACCTGTCTATGATAGGTGGCAAATTCAGAAAAGAGAAGATTGCTGTGGAATAGCCGGAACTGCTCCGATCTCTGGAAGCGTTTTACGTAAGTCTTCCCACAGGGTATGTACCAGTTCCGGGGCCTGGGCAATATCTGGCGTATGTAAAAAAAGATAAGGCGTAGTGGTCTGATGCCACTGCGCTAATTTTTGTAACCAGACCTGAAATAATTCCCGGTTTTGCGTCATATCATCACTACCGATAAAACGGATCAGTGGATTTTTCGCCGTCAGTACAGCATGTACCGGAACTTTAGGTTTTTTTCGTTGAGCGTCGCGAATAGCTTCACTGTATGGACGTGCTGCATGAACCGGGCGGCTGTCTAAAATCACCCGATTAACGCCGCGCTGATGTAAACCGCGATTAAGCGTTTGTTCCTCTTCCCCTTTGGCGAAAAACTGTGGATGGCGGACTTCCACCCCATAATTAAATTCACCGGGAAGAGAATCGAGAAAATGCCAAAGCGCAGGCAGCTCCCGTGGGCCGAATGTGGCAGGCAGTTGCAGC
>ENA-OPYE01001512-OPYE01001512.1-human-gut-metagenome-genome-assembly--contig:-NODE-1512-length-12173-cov-3.397178_pt1 | contig 12173 bp, 7 predicted proteins | sample MGYA00241063_ERZ501442 | MGnify/ENA primary metagenome ERZ501442 (study PRJEB25962, sample SAMEA1967055) | human gut metagenome | biome: human gut; feature: human-associated habitat; material: faeces... | reverse complement strand
GCGGACTGTTAATCCGTATGTCACTGGTTCGAGTCCAGTCAGAGGAGCCAAATTTTAGTTTTGAGACATCTCTATGAGTCTCAGGACAGTTAAAAAATAAAAATTATTTTTACCCGGTCACTTTGTAAAAAAGTGGCCGGGTTTTTGATTTCTGTGTTTCGTGCGCTTAATCGAGTCTCACGCTTCAGTGAGCAAATTGCCCCTCCCCAACAGACATCACGATTCACAAGGTCAAAAATTCTGTTCCATGAAGTACCGTACAAAGATAAAGAGAAAAATGCCTTATGCGGGATGTAGCTGTCGCGTCTTTATCGGGAAACTATACGTAATTGCCACTTTGTCTTCGGTAATCAGAAAAAGAAGACCTGCCATTTTAATAAATATTATTTCTCTGGGAACGGGGATTTTTTATAAGCAATATGACGAGTTAAACATTATATTTTTATAAGGATTATATGAGATTAAAGAAATCTGCCATAAAGACAGATTTCTTTAACATATAATTAGAGATTTGCGACGTTATGATAAACTTTTTGTACATCGTCGTCATCTTCAAGGGCATCAACAAGCCCTTCAAAGATTTCTAAATCTTCTGGGGAAAGCTCAACTTCAGATTGAGCAATCATTTCTAATTCTGTTGTTGAGAACTCAGTGATTCCAGCTGCTTTTAGCGCCGCGATTCCTTTATGAAGGTCAGTAGGTTCAGTATAAATAACAATATTACCTTCTTCTTCAGTTACATCACGAACATCAATTTCAGCTTCAAGCAAAATTTCAAAAATATGGTCAGGGTCTGTTCCTTTAAATACAATCACCCCCGTATTGTCAAACATATAGCTGACAGAACCTGCCGCTCCGATATTGCCGCCTTTTTTATTGAAAATTGTGCGAACGTTAGCAATCGTACGGTTAACATTTGAAGTCAATGTCTCAGCAATAATCATTGAGCCATTAGGACCAAAGCCTTCATAACGTCCCTGTACGAACGTTTCATCTCCACCGCCTTTGGCTTTATCAATTGCTTTATCAATAACGTGCTTTGGAACTTGTGCCTGCTTTGCACGTTCAATAACGAATTTTAAAGATGTGTTTAATTCTGGATCGGGTTCACCTTGTTTGGCAGCAGCATAGATTTCTACACCGAATTTTGCATAAATTTTAGACGTTGCACCGTCTTTAGCCGTTTTTTTAGCAACAATATTGGCCCATTTACGTCCCACTGGAATGATCTCCTCGAAAATTTATTTACATTACTGGTAAATCGTTAACATGTGTTAATTCGGCATATTATATCATAACAGGAAAAATCTCGTCTATTAGAAATAAAAATATTCTAAATCCATAATTTTATATTTAATTTTATAAAAAATAATGTTGTTGGCGGGATTTTTTATAATTGTGTTTTGAAAGCATACTTGCTTTTAATATGTGGAAATCATTAAGACGATAATAAAACTCGCATCTGCCCAAGGAAGCAAACAGCCAGCGTTTATTGCAGGCTATTTGCCAGATGTCTTACTTAATCCTTCACATCTATTTCTGATAAGAAGGTTCATAACTTATTATCGGAACGGCGGCTCATTAAAGGTTCGTAATTTACGTGAATGCAGTCGGTCGCCTTCTGCGCGCAGCAAATCGATCGCCCGAATGCCAATTTGCAGGTGTTCGGAAATAGCGCCTTCATAAAAACGGTTAGCCTGGCCGGGAAGTTTAATCTCACCATGTAACGGTTTATCTGAAACACACAGTAGTGTCCCGTATGGCACGCGGAAACGATATCCTTGCGCAGCAATGGTTGCACTTTCCATATCAATTGCTACGGCCCGGCTTAAGTTAAAACGAAGTGCAGAAGCTGAGTAACGTAACTCCCAGTTCCTGTCATCTGTGGTTACCACCGTGCCAGTACGTAACCGCTGTTTGACTTCTTCACCAGGCCTGCCGCTGACTAACTTGGTAGCGTCATAAAGCGCACGTTGCACTTCCGCAATGCTCGGAATAGGAATATCGGGCGGGAGAACTGCATCAAGAACGTGGTCATCGCGTAAATAAGCGTGTGCAAGGACATAATCTCCAATGGCCTGGCTTTCACGTAATCCGCCACAGTGACCAATCATCAACCAGACATCCGGGCGTAGCACTGCCAGATGATCGCAGATGGTTTTAGCATTGGACGGTCCCACGCCAATATTCACCAGAGTAATACCCTGACCATCAGCGGTAATTAAATGCCATGCTGGCATCTGGTGTTTTTTCCATGCAAGGTCGGAAATGGCTTCTTCTGGCGCTTCGGTTTCGGCAGTGATCCAGTTCCCGCCAGCACAAGAAAGGGCAATGTAGGGACTATCAGGATCGAGGATCTGGCTGCATCCCCAACGAACGAATTCATCCACATAACGTGTGTAGTTGGTAAACAAGACGAACGGTTGAAAATGTTCTACTGGCGTACCGGTATAATGGCGCAACCGTGCGAGGGAAAAATCAACCCGGCGAGCATCAAAATGCGATAACGGGGAGAATTCCGTTGGATGATAAATGCCGTCTGCAGTTTCATCGCCGATTTGCGCCAGTTCTGTTGTCGGGAAGTAGCGAGTTAAACCAGCGCTCATTGAGCGATCAAGTGTTAATTCAGAGCCATCGATGACATAAGGATAAGGGATTTCATGCTGCGAGGGTTGCACAGAGATATGCGCACCATAATCCTGATACAGCAACGTAAGTTGTTCATTGAGATACGAACGAAAGAGAGTAGGGCGAGTAATCGTGGTGGTGTAACTGCCTGCGTGAGTAAAACGACCAAATGCGCGCGTTTTGGGGGGATTAGTTGTGCTACCGTCCCAGGTTACGGTCAGTGATGGATAGACAAAAAGACCTTGTTTGCGGGCGTTTTCATCAGGTAATTCGCCACTTGTAATATATTTGCCAATGGCGTTGCGTAAAGCAACTACAGATTGCTCATACAGCGCGTCGAGTTTATCCAGTGCCTGAGCTGGGGTCAGACCGGAGCCCTTATTATTCATGTGTGTCTCCTGTTCCATACAATTACCGCACATCCGATAGTATGTCACAGGAATGTGAAACAAAAGTGTAAGGCGAAGATCGGATGATCTTCGCCAGGCTATCAAGCGCGTTGATTGTCTTTCATCAACAAAGCGGTCATTGCGGAAATCAGGCATCCAGCCAGCAAATAAATAGCGACGCTATGCCAGTTCCCGGCAAAGTAAGTGATGAGTGCAGCGGCAATAAAAGGTGTAAATCCACCGCCAACCACACTGGCAACCTGATAACCGACGCCAGCACCACTGTAGCGATAACTGGCACCAAACATTTCGGTAAACATCGGTTGTTGCACACACACCACCATGTCATGCGCAATGTTTGCCAGCATTATGGAGAAGAAAACTATCCAGAAAATAGATTGTGCTTCAAGCGCCATAAAGAAAGGAAATGCGCTCAACGTTCCGATCAACGCGCCTGTGATATAAACCCTGCGCCGACCAAAACGATCGGCAAGCCAGGCAAAACAGGGAATTGTCAGGCAGCTTAATCCACCTACCAGCAAACCAATATTAAGGAAAAGTTCGCGCGGTAACCCCATATTCTGGGTTGAATAATTAAGTGCAAAGGCAGTAACAATGTACATCGTCAGCAACTCGCACAGTCGTAGTGCAATAATCTTCAGGAAAGCACCGGGATGTCGTAACAGAGCTTCGATAACCGGGATGCGTTTTTTCGCGGCCGCTTGATTATGTTGCTGTTGTTCAAATTCCGCGGACTCCTCCATGCCATTGCGCACCCACAATGCTCCCAGTACCAGTACGATGCTAAACAGGAAAGGAATGCGCCAGCCCCAGCTTAAAAACTGTTCGTCAGTCGTCATCATACTGATCAATGAAACCAGTCCGGTTGAAAGCAGTAAACCTACTCCGTAGCCAACTTGTACACCGCTACTGTAAAAGGCTTTTTTATTTTTCGGCGCACTTTCAACGGAAAGCAACGCTGCGCCTCCCCATTCGCCGCCGACGGCAAATCCCTGAATGGCACGCAGTGTCACCAGCAAAATAGGTGCCCACCACCCAATGGTCGAGAATGAAGGAAGAATACCAATCAAGGCTGTCGCGATGCCCATCATCCAGACGGTCAGCATTAACATGCGCTTACGTCCCAGCCGGTCACCAAAGTGACCGAAAATGACACCGCCGAGCGGTCGGAAAAGGAAGCCGACACCAAAGGTGGCAAATGCGGCGAGCGTTCCCATCGCCGGGCTTACTTGCGGGAAAAACTCGCGATTAAACACCAGTGCGGCGGTAATGCCATAGAGTAAAAAATCATACCAGTCGACGACGGCACCAGCGAAACTGCCTAACGCAGCTTGTCGGGCGCGACTTAACGAAAGCGTCCCTTCATCGGGACGAGTGGAGATGAGCGTGGAGTCCATAATGATCCTGTTTGTACTGTCTTTTTATAATTAGTATGGAAAAGGTAACTCACATTGCCGTCGATCTATAAACGAACCTTATGAGACTACCTCGACAGAGCGCATCTGCAAATGATTTTATGGCTGATTAGCGGCAACATGAAAAATTCGATGGAAGATGAAAGCGCAGGAGTTGCTGGTGTTGTTTAAGGATTAAGCAGAGGGCCCACAGGTTCGAGATATGAAACATAAAAGTCCGCATATGCACAAAATTGCAACCTGATGATTCTGATAGACTGCATTGCATTATAACCAGTAGGGAGGCGAGGTTAGTTATGTTTTTAGTATCATTGTTGAGACGTATTGCATTTAGTTACTACGATTATAAAACTTATAATTTTAATATTGAAAAAACAGACTTTGTTGTCATACATATTCCCGATCAGATTGGCGATGCTATGGCCATCTTTCCTGTTATTCGGGCGCTTGAATTGCATAAAATTAAGCATCTATTAATTGTTACGTCGACAATTAATTTAGAAGTCTTTAATGCGCTCAAACTTGAACAGACTAAATTAACATTAGTCACAATGACTATGCAGGATCACGCAACATTAAAAGAAATAAAAGATTTAGCGAAGAACATAACACTGCAATATGGTACGCCGGATCTTTGTATAGAGGCGATGCGTAAAAAGAACCTGAAAACGATGATATTTATCAGTCAGTTGAAAGCAAAAACGAATTTCCAGGTCGTCGGTTTAACCATGAAGTGCTATTCCCCTTTGTGTAAGAACGCGTCCCGGATGGATCAGAATCTCCGGGCTCCTGTACCCATGACATGGGCATTTATGATGCGTGAGGCGGGTTTTCCGGCAGTCAGGTCAATATATGAATTGCCATTAAGCGATGATGTACTCGATGAGGTACGCGAGGAAATGCGATCGTTAGGATCTTACATTGCGCTCAATTTAGAAGGTAGCTCGCAGGAACGTACATTTTCATTATCGATTGCAGAAAATCTAATAGCAAAAATTCAAAGTGAAACAGATATTCCAATAGTGATCGTTTATGGACCCAAAGGGGAAGATAAAGCCAGGGCATTAGTGGATTGTTATAATAATGTCTACCGTTTATCCTTATCACCCTCGATTAAACGTTCAGCAGCAATCATAAAAGATGCTTATATTGCAATAACTCCTGACACCTCAATATTACATATGGCAAGTGCCTATAATACCCCTGTTGTTGCAATTTATGCTGATTACAAAACGCGATGGCCCGCAATGGCCGATGTTTCGGAGTCAGTCGTCGTTGGGCAAAAAATTGACAATATAAGTCTGGATGAATTCGCAAAGGCATTAAAAAGTGTTTTGGCGAGAATTTGAGGCAGTACTTATGCATAGTAATGCCGATCTGTTATGAACGGTGGTGTCATCAATACTCTGAGGCTGGTCAATCATCACAGAAAACCAGCCTTTGGATCAAAGCAATACTCACCGAAAATGATCATAGTCACACCGAACGCGATTCAGGAGGAACTGTTTGGTAAATAGCACCACCGGATCTTGGGGGCGCTGTGATTATTACAGTATTGCTATCACCGTCATTTTTGAATGTCACTTTACCAGTAGCATCAACGCCTACCCAGGAGGCCGAGCTTGAAAACGAATAATCAGCCGCCGTTTTTCCTGGTGCAAAGTTGTCATTATTCAACTGATAATACGCCCCGGTAAATCCCTGCGAAGGGAATGAAGCTGTCGGTAGGTTTGCACTATTCACTGACACTGTACCCGTCATTGGTCTGGTTTCCGCGCTAATGAATTCTATCGTGGTACTCAGACCCGCCTGATGAACACCATTCAATACGGGGATCAGCGTTGCGATACCCTCTCCGCCTCCTGTAACAGTAGCTTTGTAATCACCGTTGATATTTTGACTGTAATCAATTGCGCTAATTTTCATATAGGGCACGTTTGTACCTGATTGCACAAATTCTATCCCTTAAGAAACTTTGATCGGATTGCCTGATATATCGTGCAGAACAAGATGTAGCTCAGCACTATCGGTAAAGTCCCCTTTCAGTGATGACTGGTTGTTCTTAAGGATGGACTGCGAGGCGTCTGCTGGGCCTGCCACTAGCGATATATCTACTGTTTGCATTCCACCTGCGCTTGTGACTGTGCTTACAGTGACGCTCCCCGTTATCGCTCCTTTCACGCTTGTTGTCGCGATTCCGTTTTGATCGGTCACCGCTGTTAATGACGTTAATGTGGTGGAGCCGCTTTTTAAGGCGAAGTACACAGTGAGACCTTCGATCAGGTTACCACAGCCATCCTCAACCGTTGCCTTTAAGGTACTTAAATCACTGTTGGTGGCGGTGATAGTCGACGGATCAGCGATAAAGCTAGCAACATGTGCGGTGCTTGGGTTGCCAGTAACCTTCACGGTTGTCTGTGTCTGTATTGTGACGCCGTTATGGAACGATGCAGTCACCGTATATGTACCGACTTTATTGCTGGTCAGAACGACTGGAGCCTGACCTGAAGAGTTGGTTCTCACTTTTCCGCCACTTAACGTCGCACCTTCTAGCGTTACGCTAAAGTTGATGACCTGACCCTCCACTGGAGTGCCATTTGCAGAGGTTAGCGTTGCCGTCAGAGTAGCGCCTTTAGGAGCATTGACACCGATAAGCGGACTGGACGTGAGTGTTAGTTTTTCATCAATAGCCTCCAGTTGTTTCTCAAGTGAAGCTCCATTCGCTAGGGATGCTTTTACAGTATACGAGCCGTTTCTTTCAGGCGTTATGGTGACCTCGGCTACTCCCTGCGTATTAGTAGAGACCGTATTCTGGCTGATGATCATTTGCGAGGATGGCGCTGCACTGAATGTCGCGGGTTGATGCGTCACCGGGTTGCCAAACTGGTCGTTAACGTGAGCTTTAACTGCTATGTCTTGTGCGACCATGACCTGACCTTCAGGTATCTCCTGACTGGTAATCGTCGCAGAATTAACATCTACCTTGGCATTCAGTAATCGCGAGATGACTTCAGTAGGTTTATCTGCCAGAGAGGCTGAAACTGTTTTTAGTCCGACCTCGGTGCTTGTCACAAGAATTTCAGCGAAAACCTGATCATCCGTTTCAACGCTGGTGCTGCTTAGCGTGACGGAGGTTCCGCGGAAATTAACTTTTATACCTTCTACTGGGTTGCCGTTTCCATCAGTCACTGTTGCCTGTAGCCTGGTCATTCCAATGTTATTGGCGATGAAATTGTCCTCGGTAACGTTAAGATTAACCTGCGCAGTGAGCGTATCCGCAGTAAAGTTCACCACCAACTGCTCACTCTTACCGCCAACCATCGATGCTGTCGCGGTATGAGCGCCTGCTTTTGTACCTTTCAGCGTGACTTTCGCTTTGCCATCGGCATCAGTAACCGCTTTGTCGCCATCGCTCAGCGTGAAGTTCGCCTTCACATCTTCCGGTAGAGTAAATGTTACCTCAGTGTTGGCTATCGCATTGCCCTCTGTATCAGCGACGGTGCTGTTAGTGTCGTGAGATCGTTATTGTCGGCAATCACCGGATCCTTCGAGGCTGCCAGCGTGATTTCAGCATTCGTGACGTTCGGCACATAGTTCACTGTTTGTTGCATCGAATCGCCATTTTCGAGGGTTGCCGTCACGGGAGTTCTTCAGGCTGAAATCTTCATCCACGCCCAGCGTGATTCTTGCGGTACCGAAGCGGCTTAACCAGTCTGTCATTACCCCTGAAGCCTGAGAAGAGGCCCATCCACGTGCTATGTTTGCCGCTTGCTCGCTGTTCATATCTTCGGCGAGCAGAGATCCAATTAGCTGTGAAGTACTGGCTATCTGTTGCTCAAGGTTGCCACTGCTGTTACCCGGCGGCGGGGTTAAATTTTTTTCACTAACTTGTGCCTGGACATCCAGTTCATCACCCGGGCGGACATTACGAACAAACGTACGAAACTGGTTGAGTTTGCGTAACAGGGGGGTATCTATAATTTGTTGCACAGGACAAATATATCTGGCTTCTGTACAGAGTCTTAAATTTTGACCATAAATAAAACCGTCCCTGTCAAGCATGCATAGTTTATCAAGTAGGTCTCCCACAAACTGCCTGAATTTTATTTTTCCATTAAAAGTTTGTATCTTCTTAAGTATCACTGGAGACTGGAAATAGACCGATAGTAGGATGTTGCCACTCAAGGCATGACGATAAATATCGCTAGGAGTAATTTTTTGTTTTATGGCTTTGGTAGTGATCTCAACTGCTTCCGTTATAGTGACCCATGTTGACATATAATGAGTTATAAGCAATGGCTGATATTTTTTTGACATAATATTATCTCCTTCTACACAACAATTCGTTCCGTTAAGGAAAAAGATTGGTGTCACAAGTATTTATTTATGATTAATCAGAGGGTTTATGACAGAGAAAAGGATGTATATTTCTGAGTAAACATGTACAGGCCTATGGGGTGACTATTTAATGAGTAAATGCCGAATGATTTTCGGGGTGATGATTATAACTTGAGGAAAAATACCAGCGTGGTTTGAGTAGTGTACCTGAGTGATATTTGTGTTATGTATGCATTGATTGCAGCAGAATAAATATAGTTCAGGCTAGTATAGTTTGTGGTAGCTATGAGAATATATAATCTATTTTACCTATAAAATAATTTATATGTATGGGGTTGTTTTTTTAGGTTGTTTGTCTGTGCTTTTATATTCTGGAGATGTGCCTTGTATATAGGATTGTTTGTTGGTTGTATTTTTTAATGTTGCACTGTTGTGAATTTTTATTTTGATATGATTATTTCTTTAGTATAAGGAGAGAAAGGAACGAGAAAGTTAAATCTATTTATCCTAATCGCAATTTCATTGTTTAAATAATCACTATGGATTAATATTTTTTGCGACTCTGCTGAGTTACTGGTTTTAACTAGTGGTGTAAAAGGGATACCTTTTCGGTATCCCTTTTACAATAATCAGAAGAAATCAATTCGCGTATTGATACCGACGGTGCGACCCATATTGACCTGCGCGACGGCGCTGCTGCCGTTCATGTAGCCATAGGTACGGTAACGACGGTCGAACAGGTTATCGACATAGACGGAAATGTTCATCCGTTCAGTCGCCTGCCAGCCCAGGCTGCTGTCCAGGGTGGCATAGGTGCCTTGCCGCAACTGGTTGTCGCCATCGAAATAATGCGGCCCGACCAGATTAAGCGCCAGTCGGGGCATCAGTGCGCCATAGCGCGTATCAATCACGCCGTTCACGCTGCTTCCCGCGCCATAACGTGGTACGAACGGCACCCGGTTACCGTGATACAACTCACTGTCATTGGTGAATTCGGAACGGATCACGTTGCCATTGATATCCCATGACCAGCCTGGCGCAAACCGCCACTTCGCTTCAAGCTCAACGCCGGTGGCGTCGGCTTTACCCGCATTGCTTAATGTCTGCATCCCGACCGGGCCAGAGTAAAGCTGCATGTCTTTGGTGTGGGTATAAAACGTCGCGGCTTGCAGCGTGACGTCAGCGGTTTCGTAGCGGGTGCCAAGTTCATAGTTGATGGATTTCTCGGCGACGAACGGTTTGGCATCAAGACCCGCAGTAGGCACGATGTTGTACCCGGAAGGTTTATATCCCTGGGCTACACGGGTATACACTCTCCAGTCATCGGTCAGCATATAGCCTGCGGATAGCTGCCCGAGCACCTGATCGTCATTGCTCTTACCCTGGTCGCCAAACGGGTTGCCGAGCATGCTGCCGTGATATTGTGTACTGGATTTATCATGCGAGAAGCGCACGCCGCCGCCGATATCAAAACGATCGGTTAAATGCCAGGTCAGGTCACTGTATGCGGCCAGCGTTTCAGCGGTGGTATAGCCGGTACTGCTTAAATAAGGCATTGTCGGCATGTCGTAGGCTGAATTTAACTTCTCGCGGGTGTTCTGCCGGTACAGCCCAAACACCATATCAACGGTACGCGCATCGCCCAGGGTTGCAGCGCGCAGCTCCTGCACATCCTGATTCCAGCGCTGAGGCATATTGACGATTAACGAACCGGAAGGGAAGGTGCGCGAATAATGCTGCTGCTGCCAGGCGCTGATCAGGTTGAAAACCCAGTCATCGGTGGTGTATTTCCCACTCAGGGTCTGGCTGTCAGTGCAGCGCCGCATGTACGGGTCTGGTGAACCATCGCTGATCGACAGCTTACGGCCCTTAATATCATTCCATCCCACATAGGCGTCCTGGGTGGCGCGGGTACATTCGCGTGAGGCGGCAAAGCCCATTTCCCAGGGCTGATCGTCCGGCGCCAGACGCAGTTTCACATTCCCTATGCTGGCGCGGGTGCCGCCTAAGTCATCGCTTCCCGTCGCGGGGTTAATCATGTCGCCGTCATCAACCTGGCGTAACAGGGGGACGCTGCCGTACAGCAGGCCATCCTGAATGGGGCCGCTCAGGTTGAACTTACTTCGATAACTGTCGCGGCTACTGACGCCGCCTTCAATATAGCCGCGCGGCGTGCTGTCCGGCTGCTGGGTGACGATGTTGATGATCCCGCCCTGAGCGCTTTTGCCATATAACGTTCCCTGTGGGCCTCGCAGCAACTCCACGCTTTGCACATCGGTAAGCGCCTGGATGGTGTTGGTGGAAAGCTGAGGGACGCCATCGACATACAGGGTGACGGCGGGGTTATAGAAGTCCTGCGCTGAAGAGACGCCGCGTAGCGAGATCGTCGAAAAAAGCATGTTGCCGCTATTTTCAATATTGAGCCCGGGCAAGACTCTGGGGAGTTTGTCGCTGGCGGTGACGCCGGCGTCGCTTAATTCCGGCGCGCTGACAACAGTAGACGAGACGTTGTTGGCTGATGCCGAGCGGGAAGATTGTTTACTGGCGGTAACCACCAGCGTGCTTTCGTCTTGCTGTGAAGTCTGGGCATTAGCAATGGCGGGGAGCAATAATCCCCCCAAGGCCAGAGGATAAAGCCGTGTCATTTTCATTGTTGTGAGTCCCTGTAAGACGGCGAAACGCCAAAAAATACCGACAATGGTGAATTGAAAATGATAACTATTTCTAATGGTGGTGCTACCCGAAACGGGTTTATTTCAACCTGTTTCGGGTCGGTTTGCGCTTATTGGGCAGAATGGCGATAACGGTCGACGGCGAGAGCCGTCAGGCGTTTTTTGTCTATCTTGCCGACGGCGGTGAGCGGCCAGTGGTCCAGAAACTCGATTTGGTCAGGAATTTTCCACGCGCTGAGCCCCATACGGGTCAGTTGTTGACGCAACTGCTGATAGTCAGTTGGCACCTGCTGCGCGATGATAAACGCGCAAATCCGCTCGCCAAGCAGCGTGTCCGGCGCGGCGACCACCGCGCAATCTTGCACTTCCGCTAAACGCAGCAGTGCCGATTCCACTTCAGCCGCGGCTATTTTTTCTCCGGCGCGGTTGATCTGCTCTTTTATGCGTCCCTCAACGTGCAGGTTCCCCACCTCATCCAGCCTGACATTGTCGCCTGTGCGGTAAAACCCTTGCGCGGTAAAGGCCTGCGTGTTGTGGGCAGGGGCGCGGTAATAGCCCGAAATGGTATAAGGGCCGCGCGTTAACAATTGCCCGGTTTCGCCCGGCGCGACGTCGTTCTCGTCTTGATCAACGATGCGGATTTCATCCAGAGGGGACAACGGGCGCCCCTGGCTGTGGAGAATGGTGGCATGCGGATCGTCCAGCCGGGT
>ENA-OPYE01001507-OPYE01001507.1-human-gut-metagenome-genome-assembly--contig:-NODE-1507-length-12213-cov-3.311893_pt1 | contig 12213 bp, 8 predicted proteins | sample MGYA00241063_ERZ501442 | MGnify/ENA primary metagenome ERZ501442 (study PRJEB25962, sample SAMEA1967055) | human gut metagenome | biome: human gut; feature: human-associated habitat; material: faeces... | reverse complement strand
ACGGTGTTCGCCGCCGCATCACTGACTAACGCAATGCAGGACATTGCTACGCAGTATAAAAAAGAGAAAGGCGTGGATGTGGTTTCTTCTTTCGCTTCGTCATCTACTTTGGCCCGTCAGATTGAAGCGGGTGCGCCTGCGGATCTGTTTATTTCTGCCGATCAGAAATGGATGGATTATGCGGTTGATAAAAAAGCGATCGATACGGCTTCGCGCCAGACACTGCTCGGCAATAGCCTGGTCGTTGTAGCACCGAAAGCCAGCGAGCAGAAAGATTTCACCATCGACAGCAAAACCAACTGGACTTCGCTGCTGAATGGCGGTCGCCTCGCGGTTGGTGATCCGGAACATGTCCCTGCTGGCATTTATGCGAAAGAAGCACTGCAAAAACTGGGCGCATGGGATACGCTCTCCCCGAAACTGGCTCCGGCGGAAGATGTTCGTGGCGCGCTGGCGTTGGTCGAACGCAATGAAGCACCGCTGGGTATTGTTTACGGTTCTGACGCAGTTGCCAGCAAAGGGGTAAAAGTGGTTGCCACCTTCCCGGAAGATTCACATAAAAAAGTGGAATATCCGGTTGCTGTTGTGGAAGGGCATAACAATGCGACAGTGAAAGCATTTTATGATTATCTGAAGGGGCCGCAGGCTGCGGAAATCTTTAAACGTTACGGATTTACAACCAAGTAATGATACTGACCGATCCAGAATGGCAGGCGGTTTTACTAAGCCTGAAAGTTTCTTCCCTGGCTGTGCTGTTTAGCCTGCCGTTTGGGATCTTTTTTGCCTGGTTACTGGTGCGTTGCACGTTTCCGGGCAAAGCTCTGCTCGACAGCGTACTGCATCTACCGCTGGTGTTACCGCCCGTGGTCGTCGGTTACCTATTATTAGTTTCGATGGGACGGCGCGGATTTATCGGTGAACGTCTGTATGACTGGTTTGGTCTTTCTTTCGCGTTTAGCTGGCGTGGTGCGGTTCTCGCTGCCGCTGTCATGTCTTTTCCGCTGATGGTGCGGGCGATTCGTCTGGCGCTGGAAGGTGTTGATATCAAACTGGAGCAGGCCGCAAGAACGTTGGGTGCCGGGCGCTGGCGTGTCTTCTTCACTATTACCTTACCGCTGACGTTGCCGGGAATTATTGTTGGTACGGTACTGGCATTCGCTCGTTCGCTCGGTGAATTTGGCGCAACCATCACCTTTGTGTCGAACATTCCTGGTGAAACGCGAACCATTCCTTCTGCCATGTATACCCTGATCCAGACTCCCGGCGGGGAAAGTGGCGCGGCGAGACTGTGTATTATTTCTATTGCGCTGGCGATGATCTCCCTGTTGATTTCAGAATGGCTGGCCAGAATCAGCCGTGAACGGGCGGGGCGCTAATCATGCTGGAACTGAATTTTTCCCAGACGTTGGGCAACCATTGCCTGACCATTAATGAAACGCTGCCCGCCAATGGCATCACCGCTATTTTTGGTGTCTCTGGTGCCGGAAAAACCTCGCTGATTAACGCCATCAGTGGGCTGACACGTCCGCAAAAAGGGCGGATTGTCCTCAATGGTCGGGTACTAAATGACGCCGATAAAGGTATCTGCCTGACGCCGGAAAAGCGTCGCGTTGGCTATGTGTTTCAGGATGCACGGCTGTTTCCGCATTATAAAGTGCGTGGCAATTTGCGCTACGGCATGGCGAAAAGCATGGTCGATCAGTTCGATAAGCTGGTGACGCTTTTAGGCATTGAACCGTTGCTTGAGCGTTTACCGGGCAGCCTTTCCGGAGGCGAAAAACAGCGCGTGGCGATTGGTCGGGCTTTGCTGACAGCACCGGAATTGCTGTTGCTGGATGAACCGCTGGCGTCACTGGATATTCCGCGTAAACGCGAACTGTTGCCTTATCTGCAACGGCTGACACGGGAAATCAACATTCCGATGTTGTATGTCAGCCATTCGCTGGATGAGATCCTCCATCTGGCAGACAGAGTGATGGTACTGGAAAACGGTCAGGTGAAAGCCTTTGGCGCGCTGGAGGAAGTGTGGGGCAGTAGCGTGATGAATCCGTGGCTGCCGAAAGAGCAACAAAGTAGCATTCTGAAAGTGACGGTGCTTGAGCATCATCCGCATTACGCGATGACCGCGCTGGCGCTGGGCGATCAGCATTTGTGGGTCAATAAGCTGGACGAACCGCTGCAAGCTGCGCTACGTATCCGCATTCAGGCTTCCGATGTTTCTCTGGTTTTACAACCGCCGCAGCAAACCAGCATTCGTAACGTATTGCGGGCAAAAGTTGTTAATAGTTATGACGACAACGGCCAGGTGGAAGTGGAGCTGGAAGTCGGCGGTAAAACGCTGTGGGCGCGTATCAGCCCGTGGGCCAGGGATGAACTGGCGATCAAACCAGGCCTGTGGCTGTACGCGCAAATTAAAAGTGTGTCGATAACCGCCTGATTAAATCAGGTGGCTATAAATGAACTGGGCAATGCTGTCGGTGGTGTTATCACCAATCACAATGTTGGCGCGCGCTTTTACCGCGTCATCGGCGTTGCCCATCGCCACGCCTGTACCAGCGGCTTCCAGCATACTGATATCATTAAAGTTATCGCCGAATGCCACGACGTTTTCCATCGACCAACCTTGTGCCTCAACCCATTTCGTCAAACGTTTACCTTTGCTGTTGCCGCCGCGTGCAATATCAACCTGATCGTGCCAGGACCATTCACACTCCAGTCCCAGTTCATGTTCGACATGCTTACCAAAATGCTGCAATTGCGGCAGGTCATCGTGCGTCAGGGCGAACTTCCATACGGCGTTAACTTGTTGCGCCGTTTCAGCCAGAGAAGCGACTTGTGTGAAAGTCGGACGCTGTTCCGGCGGCAGGGTTTGCGCCCAGTTAGACGTGCGAATGACATGCCCGGTCGGGTGCTCATAGACCATTGCATCATCGACATACATCAGACCGTGAATGTGGTGTTCATTCAGCATCTCAATGAGTTGCAGGGCTTTATTAACGGGCATTGGGTCCGCTTCCAGCACGGTTTTTGCATGATAATCATACAAATAGGTGCCATTACAGCAAATAGCAGGTGTATCCAGCGCCAGCGCCTGATAAAAAGGATGAATAGCGACGTGATGGCGACCTGTGACGATGATTAATTGATAGCCTGCTTCGCGAGCGCGGGCCAGGGCTTCTATCGATGATGGAAGCAAGGTCTTTTTCGGGGTCAATAAGGTGCCGTCTAAGTCGAGAGCAATCACGCGTGTGGTCATGGCGTATTCCAGATTAAGGTTAAGAATTTTCGTCTGCGCGAATGGTACAACGATACCACTATCGGACAAAATTCTGCGTTTTAATTCAGCATTCACCGCCAAAAGCGACTAATTTTAGCTGTTACAGTCAGTTGCTAAATGCAAAGGAGCATTCATGAAGCAAACAGTTTATATCGCCAGCCCTGAGAGCCAGCAAATTCACGTCTGGAACCTGAATCATGAAGGCGCACTGACGCTGACACAGGTTGTCGATGTGCCGGGGCAGGTGCAGCCGATGGTGGTCAGCCCGGACAAACGTTATCTCTATGTTGGTGTTCGCCCTGAGTTTCGCGTCCTGGCGTATCGTATCGCCCCGGACGATGGCGCGCTGACCTTTGCCGCAGAGTCTGCGCTGCCGGGTAGTCCGACGCATATTTCCACCGATCACCAGGGGCAGTTTGTCTTTGTAGGTTCTTACAATGCGGGTAACGTGAGCGTAACGCGTCTGGAAGATGGCCTGCCAGTGGGCGTCGTCGATGTGGTCGAGGGGCTGGACGGTTGCCATTCCGCCAATATCTCACCGGACAACCGTACGTTGTGGGTTCCGGCATTAAAGCAGGATCGCATTTGCCTGTTTACTGTCAGCGAGGATGGTCATCTGGTGGCGCAGGACCCTGCGGAAGTGACTACCGTTGAAGGGGCCGGCCCGCGTCATATGGTATTCCATCCAAACGAACAATATGCGTATTGCGTCAATGAGTTAAACAGCTCAGTGGATGTCTGGGAACTGAAAGATCCGCACGGCAATATCGAATGTGTCCAGACGCTGGATATGATGCCGGAAAACTTCTCCGACACCCGTTGGGCGGCTGATATTCATATCACCCCGGATGGTCGTCATTTATACGCCTGCGACCGTACCGCCAGCCTGATTACCGTTTTCAGCGTTTCGGAAGATGGCAGCGTGTTGAGTAAAGAAGGCTTCCAGCCAACGGAAACCCAGCCGCGCGGCTTCAATGTTGATCACAGCGGCAAGTATCTGATTGCCGCCGGGCAAAAATCTCACCACATCTCGGTATACGAAATTGTTGGCGAGCAGGGGCTACTGCATGAAAAAGGCCGCTATGCGGTCGGGCAGGGACCAATGTGGGTGGTGGTTAACGCACACTAACCGCTGATTTACCCGGCGCAGTCTCTCCTGCGCCGGTGTATTAACCTATCTCCTGTAACGCATGTCTCTGGCGTTCGACGATATTGGTCCACAAATTGTCTTTATCGTCAGTCCACAAATTAATCAGCAAGGCAAAAAAGCGTTCAGCTGCCGGAGAAAGCACGGCATCTTTGCGGCGAATAATCCCCAATGTCCGACGTATAACGGGTTCCACCAGTGGGATACCAATAATCGAAGAATAGGGCGCATGGGGCATTGCCAGGCCTGGAAGCGCCGAAATCCCCAGTCCTGCCTCCACCAGTCCTAATGACGTCGAAAGATGACGCACTTCGTAAAACCAGTCCAGCTTCCAGGGCTTGTCGGCTAGCTGTTGTTCTATCAACAGTCGGTTGCCGCTGGAGGAGCGTACGCCAATCATTTTGTAACCCACTAACTCCTGCCATTCTACAAGCTGCTTTTTGGCCAATGGATGGTCACGCCGACAGGCCAGCACGAACGGCTCGTTGACCAGTGGGGTAAAATCGATGGATGAATTTGTGACGTTGTTCATGTTTATGCCAAAGTCTGATTCGTTACACAGCACCGATTCCATGCAATTATTCGTGCCTTGTTCCAGAATCCGCACTTTAATATTGGGATACAGCTCATTAAATTTACCGATTGCCAGCGGTAAAAAATAAAATACTGCGGTCGGAATACACGCTAACGTCACCATACCACGATGATAAGCATTCATATCACGAATATTAAAAAGTGTTTCATCGAATTTTTTTTATTAATTCCCGCGCCTCCGGGAGCAACCTTTTTCCTGCTTTTGTTAACGTAACCTTGCGAGTTGTACGCTCAAATAGTTGGATATGTAAATCTTCCTCCATCTTTTTTATTCTTCGCGTTAATGCAGGTTGCGTAATATTGAGTAATTTAGCGGCATTGTTAAATGAACTGGACTCTGCCAGTATGACAAATGCCTTCATACTTGATAATTCATGCTTCATTATTACTCCGGAAAATGGAAGCGTCGATTTTGGGTGGCTGACCGTTAAAAATTTTAATTGCATTTAGCCAACTTAAATTAATGAAAAAATGTTATTAATCGTTGAGCTAAAGTCATTAGAGATGCTTTGCCCTTAATGTAACCATATCGCAATAAGTTATGTTTTTAAATTGAGGGCATTATTATGAAAAAAATACCCTGCGTGATGATGCGAGGTGGAACCTCGAGGGGCGCGTTCCTGTTAGCGGAACATCTACCCGAAGATCAAACGCAGCGCGATAAAATATTGATGGCAATTATGGGTTCCGGTAACGATCTGGAAATTGACGGTATTGGCGGCGGTAATCCGCTGACCAGTAAAGTCGCCATTATTAGCCGCTCCAGCGATCCGCGTGCAGATGTCGATTATCTGTTTGCTCAAGTTATCGTCCATGAGCAACGTGTCGATACCACGCCTAACTGCGGCAATATGCTGTCTGGCGTTGGGGCATTCGCCATTGAAAATGGTTTGATTGCAGCGACTTCGCCAGTTACCCGCGTACGTATCCGCAACGTCAATACGGGTACGTTCATCGAAGCTGATGTGCAAACGCCAAATGGTGTTGTCGAGTACGAGGGTAGCGCAAGAATTGACGGCGTACCGGGTACTGCCGCACCGGTTGCGCTCACTTTCCTGAATGCCGCCGGAACCAAAACCGGAAAAGTCTTCCCGACAGATAATCAGATTGATTATTTTGACGATGTCCCGGTGACCTGTATCGATATGGCGATGCCAATTGTCATTATTCCTGCTGAATATCTGGGAAAAACAGGCTATGAATTACCGGCAGAGCTGGATGCCGACAAAGCATTATTAGCCCGCATTGAATCTATCCGTCTACAAGCGGGTAAAGCAATGGGCTTAGGCGATGTCAGTAATATGGTTATCCCTAAACCTGTACTTATTTCTCCAGCGCAGAAAGGCGGGGCAATTAATGTGCGTTATTTTATGCCGCATTCTTGCCATCGCGCTTTGGCGATAACCGGTGCTATTGCCATTTCCAGTAGTTGTGCATTGGAAGGCACCGTCACCCGACAAATCGTCCCTTCTGTAGGATACGGCAATATCAATATTGAACACCCCAGTGGTGCGCTCGACGTTCATTTAAGTAATGAAGGTCAGGATGCCACGACGTTACGCGCATCTGTTATTCGGACGACCAGAAAAATATTTTCCGGTGAAGTTTATCTTCCCTGAAAAATTTTGTTGTCGTGATAATGACAATCAATAAAGGAATTCTGTATGAGTCATACAGAAAGAACAGGATATTAAATAAATAAGAAATCGTTATGGAAGCTAATTCTGATATTAGCAATCCCATGTATTATTGGCTTTATGCCAGCTCCAGCAGGATTAAGCGAACTGGCGTGGGTGCTTTTTGGTATTTACCTGGCGGCCATTGTGGGGCTGGTTATCAAGCCTTTCCCGGAACCTGTCGTACTGTTAATTGCCGTTGCTGCCTCTATGGTGGTGGTCGGTAACTTATCCGACGGTGCGTTTAAGACCACCGCCGTATTAAGCGGTTACTCTTCCGGTACCACCTGGCTGGTGTTTTCTGCGTTTACTTTAAGCGCCGCGTTTGTAACCACAGGCTTAGGTAAACGTATTGCCTATCTGCTGATTGGTAAAATTGGTAGCACTACCCTGGGTCTGGGTTACGTTACGGTATTTCTCGATCTGGTACTGGCTCCGGCAACACCGTCTAACACCGCGCGTGCGGGCGGCATTGTGTTACCGATCATCAACAGCGTGGCGGTGGCTTTGGGGTCAGAACCGGAAAAAAGTCCGCGTCGTGTCGGACATTACCTGATGATGTCCATTTACATGGTCACCAAAACCACCAGCTATATGTTCTTTACCGCAATGGCGGGGAACATTCTGGCGCTGAAAATGATCAACGACATTCTGCACCTGCAAATTAGCTGGGGTGGATGGGCGCTAGCCGCCGGATTGCCTGGCATCATTATGCTGCTGGTCACCCCGCTGGTGATTTACACCATGTATCCACCAGAAATTAAGAAGGTGGATAACAAAACCATCGCTAAAGCGGGCCTTGCCGAACTGGGACCGATGAAAATCCGCGAAAAAATGCTGCTCGGTGTCTTTGTGCTGGCGCTGCTGGGCTGGATTTTCAGTAAGTCTCTGGGGGTTGATGAATCCCCCGTGGCAATCGTTGTTATGGCAACTATGCTGCTGCTGGGTATCGTTACCTGGGAAGACGTGGTTAAAAATAAAGGCGGCTGGAATACCTTAATCTGGTACGGCGGTATTATCGGCTTAAGCTCCTTATTATCGAAAGTTAAATTCTTCGAATGGTTAGCTGAAGTCTTTAAAAATAACCTGGCATTTGATGGTCACGGTAACGTTGCTTTCTTCGTTATTATTTTCCTCAGCATCATCGTGCGTTATTTCTTCGCTTCTGGTAGTGCCTATATCGTTGCCATGTTACCGGTATTTGCCATGCTGGCGAACGTCTCCGGCGCACCGTTAATGTTAACCGCGCTGGCACTGTTGTTCTCTAACTCCTATGGCGGCATGGTTACTCACTATGGCGGCGCGGCAGGTCCGGTCATCTTTGGCGTGGGTTACAACGATATTAAATCCTGGTGGTTGGTCGGTGCGGTACTGACGATATTAACCTTCCTGGTGCATATCACCCTCGGCGTGTGGTGGTGGAATATGCTGATCGGCTGGAACATGCTGTAAATATACTCGTCATACTTCAAGTTGCATGTGCTGCGTCTGCGTTCGCTCACCCCAGTCACTTACTTATGTAAGCTCCTGGGGATTCACTCGCTTGTCGCCTTCCTGCAACTCGAATTATTTAGAGTATATCCATTTATTATCTTTCTGCGCACTTCACGGTTCGCAGATATCTGGAGCATTTGATGATCAAGTTATCTGAAAAAGGCGTGTTTCTCGCCAGTAATAACGAAATAATTGCCGAAGAACATTTCACCGGCGAAATTAAAAAAGAAGAAGCCAAAAAAGGCACTATTGCCTGGTCTATTCTCTCTTCTCATAATACGTCCGGAAATATGGATAAACTTAAAATTAAGTTTGATTCATTAGCCTCTCACGATATTACCTTTGTTGGTATTGTACAGACCGCTAAAGCGTCCGGTATGGAACGTTTCCCGCTGCCGTATGTGCTGACCAACTGCCATAACTCACTCTGCGCCGTCGGCGGCACTATTAACGGTGATGACCATGTTTTTGGTTTATCGGCGGCCCAGCGTTATGGTGGTATTTTTGTGCCTCCGCACATTGCGGTCATCCATCAATATATGCGTGAGATGATGGCAGGCGGCGGCAAAATGATCCTCGGGTCAGACAGCCATACCCGTTACGGTGCATTAGGGACAATGGCAGTCGGTGAGGGCGGCGGTGAGTTGGTAAAACAGCTGCTTAATGACACCTGGGATATCGACTATCCGGGCGTGGTTGCGGTGCATCTGACCGGAAAACCAGCGCCGTATGTGGGGCCACAGGATGTGGCGCTGGCTATCATCGGTGCCGTGTTCAAAAACGGCTACGTCAAAAACAAAGTGATGGAATTCGTAGGTCCCGGTGTTGCTGCGCTCTCTACCGATTTCCGTAACAGCGTTGACGTGATGACCACTGAAACGACCTGTTTAAGTTCTGTCTGGCAAACCGATGAAGAAGTCCATAACTGGCTGGCGCTGCACGGTCGCGGCCAGGATTACTGCCAACTTAACCCTCAACCAATGGCGTACTACGATGGCTGCATCAGCGTTGATTTAAGCGCCATCAAACCAATGATTGCGCTGCCATTCCACCCGAGCAACGTGTATGAAATCGACACGCTGAACCAGAACCTGACCGACATTCTGCGTGAGATTGAAATTGAGTCCGAACGCGTGGCGCACGGTAAAGCCAAATTCTCGCTGCTGGATAAAGTGGAAAATGGTCGCCTGAAAGTGCAGCAGGGGATTATCGCGGGCTGTTCTGGCGGTAACTACGAAAACGTCATCGCGGCGGCGAATGTACTGCGCGGTCAATCCTGTGGCAATGACACCTTCTCGTTAGCGGTTTACCCGTCATCACAGCCCGTGTTTATGGATCTCGCCAAAAAAGGTGTGGTAGCAGATTTGATTGGCGCAGGCGCAATCATCAGAACCGCGTTCTGCGGCCCATGCTTTGGCGCGGGCGATACGCCAATCAACAACGGTTTGAGTATTCGCCACACCACGCGAAACTTCCCGAATCGCGAAGGCTCTAAGCCAGCCAATGGGCAGATGTCAGCGGTGGCGTTGATGGACGCTCGTTCTATCGCTGCGACTGCGGCAAACGGTGGCTATTTAACCTCTGCCAGCGAGCTGGATTGCTGGGACAACGTGCCGGAGTACGCCTTCGATGTAACGCCGTATAAAAACCGTGTTTATCAGGGCTTTGTGAAAGGGGCGACCCAGCAACCGCTGATTTACGGACCGAACATTAAAGACTGGCCGGAATTGGGTGCGCTGACTGACAATATCGTCCTCAAAGTGTGCTCGAAGATTCTCGACGAAGTGACCACCACCGACGAACTGATTCCTTCCGGTGAAACCTCTTCTTATCGTTCAAATCCGATTGGTCTGGCGGAGTTTACCCTGTCACGCCGCGATCCAGGTTATGTTGGCAGAAGTAAAGCGACTGCTGAGCTGGAAAATCAGCGTCTGGCGGGAAATGTCAGCGAGCTGACAGAGGTGTTTGCGCGCATTAAGCAGATTGCTGGTCAGGAGCATATTGATCCGCTGCAAACTGAAATTGGCAGCATGGTCTATGCGGTGAAACCAGGCGATGGTTCTGCGCGTGAGCAGGCGGCGAGCTGTCAGCGTGTGATTGGCGGTCTGGCGAATATTGCCGAGGAGTACGCGACTAAACGCTACCGTTCTAACGTCATCAACTGGGGGATGTTACCGCTGCAAATGGCGGAAGCACCGAACTTTGACGTAGGTGATTACATTTACATCCCTGGCATTAAAGCAGCGCTGGATAATCCGGGTACGACGTTTAAAGGTTATGTGATCCATGAAGATGCGCCGGTAACAGAGATTACGCTCTATATGGAAAGTCTGACTGCTGAAGAGCGCGAGATTATCAAGGCGGGTAGTTTGATTAACTTCAATAAAAACCGTCAGATGTAAAAAAAGGCGCTATGAAATATAGCGCCCTGTTTCATTAACCCGATGGTTCAGACTATCGGGTTTTCTTTTTTACTTCTTCGCCTCTGCAACCACTTTACTACCCACGCCGCGGTTATTGTATTCCCACATGCGGTTGTAGTTAGTGTCATTCAGATTGCGCTGTACTTCGTCGTTATCATCAACGCTGCCGGTGTTACCCGCAAACGGACGATTAGAGATCACCGCATCAGCCCACGGTTTGGCTGTGTTAAAACCTTCGTTGATGGCGCTATCACGGATCACTACCTGACCGTTGGTATTGGCATCAACATCCAGCGAGCGGCCCAGTTGCGCCACGCCATCACCGGAAGCATTGAAACGGCTGTTTACGGCGAGGAAACCGTAGTAAATGTTGGACAGCGTAGCCGGTGCAAACACATACGCTTCTTGCTGGGTACGGGAGTTCACCACGCGGAATTCGGTGTTATCGAACACCACTGCGCCGCGACCAGAAACGATATCCACATCCCCTTCAATGTAACTGTTGGTCACCAGAGTACGCGGCTGACGGTTGGTTTCCAGACGGTTTTGCACACCACTGTTGGTGACAAAGAAGGTATTCTGACGACCGAGAATGTTGACGTTATTGATCTGCACTTTGTCGCCATCAGTACGCAGTGCCACCGCCGGATGGTTACCCGCATCTACGCTATCGCCCAGCGTGTTTTCGATGGTCAGGTTTTGCAGTTGCAGGCCATTGTTTTGTGACCAGAAGACCGCAGAGCAGAGAACACCGATACTATCGCTGCGTTTACTCTGGCAGCTATCGTACATATACCACGCCGGTTTACCTGGCATATATTTGCCGCGCGGGTTGACGTCGTGACGCCAGTCGGCAGGGCTCATGCCACCATCAAGGGAAAGCCCAATCTTCACATCAATCGGTTTTTCACCTGTACCGTACAGAGTAATTCCACCCGGAGCGGCAGGGACATACACCGTTCCCTGATACTCACCAGGCATCACGGCAATATACTGGCGCTTGTTGGTACGCTTGATAATTGCCGCATCTACCGCCGCCTGAATCGTGGTATGCGTTACACCTTGAGTACCCGCCGGGCCGACAACAAAGTCAGGTTGTGCAGGCAGGGTAATCGGGGAAGGATTCCACGCTGCAGCACCTGGTGTCAGGGATGCAAAATAGTGTTGAGCATCGAAATTCTGCGCTTCTTTTGCCGACAGAATCGGGCGAGAAGAGGTACCAGGCGCGGTTTGATCAGAAGGACGTTGATCGGGCGGTGTTGAGCTACAGGCGGTCAGCGTCACGCCCAAAGCCAATGCCAGCGCCAGACGGGAAACTGAAAATGTGTTCACAGGTTGCTCCGGGCTATGAAATAGAAAAATGAATCCGTTGAAGCCTGCTTTTTTATACTAACTTTAGCGAAACGGGAAGGTAAAAAGACAAAAAGTTGTTTTTAATACCTTTAAGTGATACCAGATGGCATTGCGCCATCTGGCAGAGTGATTAACTAAACATCGCAGTAATCGAGGCTCTCGCCAGAGAGTGAAAATGAACGTTAAACCCGACCATCGCGCCGCTGGCACTGTCAAGCCGGGCAAACGTTTTTCGGTCAATGGTGACAG
>ENA-OPYE01001503-OPYE01001503.1-human-gut-metagenome-genome-assembly--contig:-NODE-1503-length-12229-cov-3.654592_pt1 | contig 12229 bp, 10 predicted proteins | sample MGYA00241063_ERZ501442 | MGnify/ENA primary metagenome ERZ501442 (study PRJEB25962, sample SAMEA1967055) | human gut metagenome | biome: human gut; feature: human-associated habitat; material: faeces... | reverse complement strand
ATATGCGGCCCCTACCGGGCGTCGCCACATTGATTTTTATCTTACTCTTTTTTTCTGCCACTTGCAAGCACCTTATAAAATTAGAAAAAACTGCGCAATTTCCGCAGATTGTGACCCGGTTTGCTATGGCAACTTAAAACAGAAAATGCTATAATGAATAAAACTACAAAACAGGAGGGCTTTTTTCCGATGGAACATACCGGAAAACGTGCGCTGGTGCTGGCTGGCGGCGGGGCCAAGGGCAGCTATCAGATCGGCGTCTGGCGCGCTCTGCAGGAGCTGGACTGGACGCCTGACATCATCACGGGCGCAAGCGTCGGCACGCTGAACGGCTGCCTGTTCACGATGGGCAAGATCCAGGAGGCCGAGGACCTGTGGCGCAGCCTGGAAATTCACGATGTTCTCGAAGTCCCCGCAACGCTCAAGCCCGAGGAACTGCACACGTTCTTCCTCGACATCATCCGCAGCGGCGGACTGAACGTTGAACCGCTGGCCGAGATGATCGACCGTCTGATCGACGAGGACGCCGTGCGCACATCGCCTATCCACTTCGGCCTTGTCATGACCGAGCTGGGCAGCCTGCGCAGCGTGCAGTGCCCCATCGAGGACATCCCCGAAGGGCAGTTAAAGGACTATATGCTGGCGTCCAGTGCCTGCTTCCCGGCCCTGCGCCCGCGGGAAATTGACGGTGTAAAGTACATTGACGGCGGCTGGCGGGACAAAATGCCGCTGGAGCTGGCTGCCAAAATGGGGGCAACCGAGCTGATCGGCGTGGATGTGGATGGCGTTGGGCTGACCCGCCCCAACCTGACCGGTCTGCCTACCCGCATCATCCGCAGCCATTGGGACTTGGGGCCGCTGTTTGATTTTGACGGTGTGCGTGCCGCCAAAAACATTGCCCTGGGCTATATGGATACCATGCGGGAATTTGGCCGCCTGGGCGGTACGGCGTATGGCATTCTGCCCGATGAAAACAGCTTTATGCAGGACTTTGCCGCTGAATACCAGGCCCAGCTGAGCGCGGCAATCTCCCGCGCGCCGACCCTGGCGCTGACCGAAGCACTGGCCCGCCAGCATAAGCATTACCCGGCGGCGTTCTCCGAAAATTTGACCGCCCCCACCCGCGGCGCGATTGCCCCGCTGGAACTAGCGGCGGAGATGGTGGATGTGCCGAGTGAAGTACCCTATACCCCCAAACTGCTGGCCCTGACTTTTATGGGTCAGTGCGATAAAGACCCCGCGGACCGCTATAAGACCCTGCTTGGCCGGGAAGAGGGCAATATCCTTGGCGAAGCCGCCATGGCAACAGCCGTGCCGGAAGACTTTGTTACCGCGCTGGTCAGCCATACTTTAAGCAAAATGCCGTCGGCAAAATTCCTGTAAGACTGCACAGACAAGAAGGTTCAACAAGGAGGACAACATGCAAACTTTTCAGGGATTGGCAGTGTCCGATGGCTTAACAGTCGGCCCTGTTGTTCGCATTGACCGCGGTGCGGCGGGCCTGCACCGCATTGTGTGCGATCCGTTCCGGGAGCGTGCCCTGTACGAAGCTGCCATTGTGCTGGCAAAAGATGAACTGAACCGCCTGCAGCAGCACGCCTGCGGGCAGGATGCCGATATTTTAATGTTCCAGATTGCCCTGTTGGAGGATGAATCCTTCACCAACGAAATTGGCGATTACATAGCCGCCGGTGCCGGCAGCGCTGCCGCCGTGGAGCGTGCGGAGCAGATTTTTGCAGGCCGCTTAAAAAACGTGGATGATGATTACATCCGGGAGCGCAGCGTGGATGTGTGCGATGCCTGCCGCCGCGTGGTGGATATTTTGGATGGCCGCCCCAGCCGCCGTCTGCACCTGACGGAGCCCAGCATCCTGGCGGCAGAACTGTTTTACCCCAGCGATCTGTTTGGTCAGGCACCGGGCATGATCCTGGGGCTTGCCTCGGAAACGGACAGCGAAACCAGCCACGCCGCCATTATGGCGCGCAGCATGGGCATCCCGGCGGTATTCCAGCTGGGCAAGGGGGTAGCCGCTGCTGCGGCGGGATGCCGCGCAGTGGTGGATGCTGAACACGCCCAGCTGATCATTGACCCCACCGCCGCCCAGCTGCGGCAGGTGAAAGCACGGCGGCAGGAGCTGCAAAACAGCAACGCCCTGCCCGACCCGTTGGCTGCGGCCCCCTGCCGCACGCGGGACGGCACGCCGTTTGTTCTGCTGGCCAGCGCAGCCTGCGCCGCACCGGAGGCCATCCAGAAAGCCATTCAGGCGGGGGCTTCCGGCATTGGACTGCTGCGCACGGAATCCGTTGTAATCAAGGAGCTGACGGAAGCCCAGCAGGTGGAAGCCTATAAAACATGCATCAAGAACAGCGGCGGCAAACCCATTACCGTACGCACCTGCGATTGGGCTGCGGACGACTGCGGCCAATGGATGGATGGCGTGCAGACACGGATGGAGGAAGAGACCACGGCGCTTACCCAGCTTTCCGCCCTGATGCAGGCTGCAGTGGAGGCACCGGAAGGTGCCTTGCAGGTGCTGTTCCCCATGGTCCCCGATGTGGATGCCTGGCGCACCCGCATGGACCAGATGAAGCGCTGCAACGAGAGCCTGAAAGAAAAAGGTTTGCCGTTCTGCGGGAATCTGCCCGTTGGCTGCTTGATCGAAATCCCCGCCGCTGCGTTGATGGCAGGGGAGATCATTGACGCCGGGGCTGACTTTTTGGCCGTGGACCTGGACGATTTGGTGCAGTATACCTGTGGTGTTTCCCGGCGGGAAAAGCCCACCCCCGCCGATAACCCTGCCGTGCTGCGTTTGGTGCAGGATATGATGCACGCAGCCCAGACGCGCGGCGTGCCGCTGTACCTGTGCGGCATTATGCAGAAAGACCTGGAAACCATGCCCGCTTTCATGCGCATTGGTGTGCGCAATTTCTGCGTGGAATCCGTTCACATCAACACCCTCAAAAGCATTCTGATGCAAACCGAACTATAAAAGTCTCCCCGCACCCTTTGCCGCCTACGGCATATGATAAGGGTGCAGGGAGAATTTTTAATGAATAGAGAATAATGAATAAAGAATAATGTAGGTGGACCGCCTCGCGCTGCTCGGCTCAAAAAAGAAGGTACAAAGCTATTTTAATGTGCGTGCGCGGCACGCACACCAGCATTATTCTTTATTCTTTTTTAATTTTTATTTCGTATTATTCCAGGTTCCCCGTCAATGTCATGACGGCGGAGAGGACGGCGAGGGGAGCGGTTTCACAGCGGAGGATGCGGGGGCCGAGGCCAACGGTAACGGCGCCGCATTCGGCAGCGCGGGCAGCTTCCTCGGCGGCAAAACCGCCCTCACTGCCGGTCACCACGGCGATCCGTTTTGCACGGTTTCCCGGTTCTTTGTTGAAAACTTCCCGCAGCGAAACACCGCCGCACTCGTAAAAGAAGAGCACGAGGTCATAGTCCTTGAAGCGGTCGCACACGGCGTTAAAATCCGGTAGGGGAAGCTCCACCGTGGGCAGAATGCCGCGGCCGCACTGCTTGGCGGCTTCCACAGCCACGCGGCAGTAGCGCTCGTTTTTTGCTTCCTCTTTTTTGGGGGCAGCTACACAGTAGCGGCTGAAAAAAGGCACAACATTGGTCACGCCCAGCTCCACGCTGTGGCGGATGGTATCTTCCAGCTTGCCCAGCTTGGGGTACCCGGCAAACAGTGTTACTTCAACACTGGGCTCTGCGGCGCTGGGGTAGCCCTCGGTCACGGTAAACTCCACCCGGCCTGGCTGGATGGAGGTAATGGTGCCCACATACTCCACAGCGTGGGCGTCACACAAAATCACGTTCTCACCAATTTTGGCGCGCATAACGTCAGCCAGGTGGTGGGCGTCGGTGCCGTTCAGGGCGGCGCGGCCATTGCCAACTTCGGCGGTAAAATAGCGGTGCGGCATAGCGTTTATACCTCCGCGGCGTTTTTGCAGATCACGCAAACCCAGCCGCGCTTTTCTTTGATCTCAACCGGCTCCAGCCCGGCGGCACGCAGCCCGGCCAGCACTTCGTCCTTGCGGGTATCGATAATGCCGGAAGCAATGAACCGTGCACCCGGCGCCATCAATACCGGCACATGCGGCGCAAAGGACAAGATAGCCGCCGCCACAATGTTTGCGGTGATGATGTTGTATTTGCCGCTGGCTTTGTCAGAAAGGTCGCCCACCAGCACGGTAAAGTGCTCGGCCACGCCGTTTCGCTCGGCATTCTCGCCGGCGGTGCGCACGCACATGGGGTCAATATCCACGCCCTCAGCTTCGGCAGCGCCCAGCTTCAACGCAGCAATGGCCAGAATGCCGGAGCCGGTGCCGATATCCAGCACACGCTCGCCGCCCTTTACCATGCTGTCCAGCGTTTCCAGGCACAGGCTGGTGGTTTCGTGGGTGCCGGTGCCAAAGGCCATGCCGGGGTCCATCGTGATCACAATTCGGTCAGTATCATAGGTTTCCCAGCTGGGTACAATGGCCAGGCGCTGGCCAATCTCCATGGCGTGGTAATATTTCTTCCAGGCGTTCTGCCAGTCTTCCTGTTCAATGCCGCTGGTTTCCAGCTTGTACTCCACGCCGCTGGCTTCCAGCCGCTCTTTGAACAGGGGCAGGATCTCGGCCGGGTTTTCGTCCGGGGCCAGGTACATGTGCACCTTTACAATATCGCGCGGTTGATCCAGCAGGTCCTGCTCGATCAGGTCCACATGGGCGATCTCCCATGCCTGCTGTTCCAGGTCGCGGTAGTCCTCAATATAAATGCCGCCGTTGGATACCATGGTAGCAATCGCTTCGGCGGTTTCGGCATACTGCTGCGGTACGGTAATTTGGATATCGGTCCATTCCATAGGAAAAATCCTCCTGCTTGCGTTGTTGGGTCTTTTTCTATTATACTAAATTTTGTCACAAATGGAAAGGGGCGTTTGCCATGAAGATCGTGCTGCTGAACGTGGAGCAGGCACAAAGCATTTACCGCAGCCAGATGGTGCGGGATTTCCCGGAATCGGAGCTGAAACCCTTTGCTTCGGTGCAGGGCATGATGACGCGCGGCCTGTATGAGCCGCTGGCGTTTTATGACGAGGCCGGTGCCCTGATGGCATATGCCTGGCAGGCGGTTCTGCCCCAGTGCCGCAATGTGCTGCTGGATTATTTTGCTGTTTTACCGCAGTACCGCGGCAGCGGTGTGGGCACGGCGGTGCTGAAAGAGCTTGCCGCCTATTACGCCCCGCGCAAGCAGAGCCTGATCATTGAATGCGAACACCCCGCCGAAGCGCCAGAACCGGCAGTGGCAAGGCGGCGCATTGGCTTTTACCTGCGGGCCGGTGCCCACGCCGCTGCTATGGAAAGCCGCCTGTTTGGCGTGCGGTACCAGATCTACAGCCTGCCCGCGGGCGGGCTTGCCAAAGATGAAGAAATCCACCGCGATTTGCAGGAATTGTACCGCACCATGGTGCCGGAACCCTATTACCGCGGCAACGTGAACTTTTTTGGCGCATAACCGGCACGGCAGGCGGGAAAGCTAACGGCAGACTGAAATAAAAGGAAGTGTGCCGTATGCAGCTGCCCCCAAAAAATTATGACGCCATGGTCAAGCGGGCCAACCCGCCCAGCCCGGTCGTCAAGGACTGCCTGTGGGCCTTTTTCGTGGGCGGGGCCATCTGCCTGTTGGGCGAAGCCCTGCGCCAGTTCTACCTGAGCTGGTACGATAAAGACCTTGCCGGAACATTGACCAGCATCACACTGGTGATGCTTTCCGCCATCACTACGGTGCCGGGCTGGTACCAAAAGCTGGCCGCCAAGGCCGGGGCCGGGACGCTGGTACCTATTACCGGGTTTGCCAACTCAGTGGTCAGCCCGGCGGTGGAGTTCAAGGCCGAAGGCTGGATAACGGGCGTTGGCGCTAAAATTTTTACCATCGCGGGCCCGGTGCTGGCGTTCGGCACACTGGCTTCCTGGGTGTGGGGGCTGGTGTATTGGGCGATGAATAAGTTTTGACCCCAAAATCATCGCGCAGGGCGCTGCTTTGGTTGCCCTGCGCATATTTTTTGCCCCGCTGCGGCACACTAAGCCCAAACAAACCGGAAAGGGGATTGCCTGTTATGCCGATACGAAGGGGCGATACCGTAATATTCCCGCACCCGCCGGTGCTGGCGGCCTGGGCCGCCGTGGGCGGCAAAAAAGAGAGCGAAGGCCCGCTGGCACAGGGCTTTGATGAGCTGGTGCAGGATGCGGGCTTTGATGCCGAGGGCTGCACCGGCTGGGAGCAGGCCGAAAGCATGCTGCAGCAGCGCTGCGCCCGCCATTGCCTGCGCAAAGCGGGCATTACCAAACAGCAGGTGGAGCTTGCCTTCGCGGGGGACCTGCAGGCCCAGTGCACCGCCAGTAATTACACCATGCGCCAGCTGGGGGTGCCCTTTGCCGGGCTGTATGGTGCCTGCTCCACCATGGCGGAAGCGCTGTGCCTGGCGGCCCTCTGCGCGGCAGCTGGCTATGCGCATGAAATACTCGCCATGAGCAGCAGCCACTTTTGCGCGGCGGAGCGGCAGTTCCGCACCCCGCTGGAATATGGCGGCAAACGCACCCCGACCGCCCAGTGGACTGCTACCGCTGCCGGGGCCTGCCTGGTGCGGGGCAGTGGGGCCGCGGGCGTGCCGGTACTTTCAGCTACCATTGGGCGGGTGTGTGATGCAGGGGTCAAGGATATCAACAACATGGGGGCCGCGATGGCCCCCGCGGCGGCCCAAACGCTGCTGCACTACTTTGCGGACACCGGCACCACCCAGCAGGACTTTGACGCCATTTTTACCGGGGATCTGGGTGAAGTTGGCAGCACCCTGCTGCATGAGCTGATGCACAAAGCTGGTTGTCCGGTGGAGAACCACCAGGACTGTGGATGCCTGCTGTATGATGTTGCCGTCCAGAACGTGCAGGCAGGCGGCAGCGGGGCCGGGTGCAGTGCTGCAGTGCTGGCAGCGCATGTTCTGCCGGGGCTGGTGGAACGGCGCTGGCGGCGGGTGCTCTTTCTTTCCACCGGGGCGCTGATGAGCCAGACAACCTTTTTGCAGGGGGAAAGCATCCCCGGCATTGCGCATTGCGTGGAGCTTGGCTGCCCGGAAGAGGAGGGGAACACATGAATTATCTGTGGGCATTTGTGGTGGGCGGCGCCATCTGCGTGGTGGGGCAGCTGCTGATTGATTACACCAAGCTGAGCCCCGCCCGCATCCTGACCGGTTATGTGGTGGCCGGTGTTATCCTGAGCGCCGTTGGCCTGTATGACCCGCTGGTAAAGCTGGCCGGGGCCGGGGCCAGTGTGCCGCTGCTGGGGTTCGGGCATCTGTTGGCCCAGGGTGTGGTGAAGGCCGTGGATGAAATTGGACTGCCCGGTGTGTTCACCGGCGGCATTGGCGCAGCGGCGGGTGGAATTACCGCCAGTTTGGTGTTTGCCCTGCTGGCCGCGCTGGTGGGCAAAAGCAAGGATCAGAATTAAACCGGCGAATATGTGCCAAGAACCAATATACAAATGAAAATGCCCGCCGATAAAAACCGGCGGGCATTGTTCATGCAATCTTATTCTGCAGCAGCGGCCTTGTTGTTGCGCTTAGCCATGCGGCTGATCTTGCGGGCGGCAGTGTTCTTGTGAATGACACCCTTGTTCTTGGCAGCGTCCAGAGCAGAAACAGCGACCTTGATGGCGGCGTCCTTGTTCTCGGCATTGCTGTCGATGGCAGCGTCTGCCTTCTTGACAACTGTTTTCAGGTTGGACTTGATGGCCTTGTTGTGTGCAGCCTCTTTCTTGGACTGAACAACGCGGTCTTTCTGAGATTTAATATTAGGCATTCGTTCCACCTCCTTGGTTTACCCATAACAGTACAAATTATACTAGCATATATTTTGGCCGGTTGCAAGTGTTTTTATAAATTTTTTTCGTGTTTGGCGCTAATATTGCAATGTTTGCGGGGCGGACAGGCATGGCTGGGGGCATATTGCCCGGCGGTGGGGGCATATCTATTCCGCAAGGGGGTGTTTGCCATGCGCAATGCGGGCCGTGTGCTGGGTGCGCTGCTGTGCACCGCGGCGTTAGCGGGCAGCGCCCTGGCGTTGCGTGTGGTGCCCGGCGGCAGGGTTCTGGTCCTGCTGTTTTGTTCGCCCGGCACGGCGTTCACGCTCTGGCAGCAGGCAGGGGTGGAACCTCCGCAGGCCCAGCCAGCTGCCGCCCTGGCAGAATCATCGGAATCACCGCCGCAGCCCACCCCGGAACCATCCGTCCAGCCAACCCCCAGCCCCACACCGCAGCCCACGGCGGAACCGGAAGCCACCCCGGCCCCAACCATTACCATACCGCCGGGGGTGCAGACGACAGCGCCCATCCTTGACCGGACTTTCGGCCAGGGCAGCGGGCAGGGATATATTGCCCTTGCGGCGGGCAGTATCAAAAATGCAACGGATGAACCAGATTCAACCATTGCCTCCGCGGCGCAGGGAGCGCTGTCCTTTACCGTTACCCCCGGCAGCCCGGACCCGCAGGTGCTGATCCTGCACACCCACGCAACGGAAACCTACCAGACCTGGGACACCCCGGTGTATGACCCCGACTTTACCGCCCGCACCAAAGATACCACCCTGAACATGTGCGCGGTGGGAGAGGCAATGACCAAAGTGCTAAACGATGCCGGGATCACCACCCTGCACGATACCACCCTGCATGATTCCCCCAGCTACACCGAAAGTTACGCCCGCAGCGCCCAGACAGCGCGGCGCTACCTGGAAGAATACCCCAGCATCAAAGTGGTGCTGGATGTACACCGCGACGCGATGGAAAGCGGCGATGCCCGTGTGCGCCCCCTGACAACGCTGGACGGCCAGCCGACTGCACAGGTCATGATCATTGCCGGGTGCAATAACGGCGGCACCGTCCAGCTGCCCAACTGGCGGCTGAACCTCTGCTTTGCCGCCAAGTGGGAGGAACGCATGGAAATGCTGTACCCCGGCCTGACCCGGCCGGTCCTGTGCGGGTACCGGTTCTATAATCAGGATGTCAGCCCCGGTGCGCTGCTGATCGAAATAGGCGGCCACGCCAACACGGTGCAGCAGGCAGTACGGGCCGGGCAGTACGCGGCAAAGGCACTGGCAGCCCTGTTTGACGGCAGCGTGTAACCGCGGCAAAACGCCCTTGCAACGCAAAACAAAATAGAATATACTGGACAAAGATAAGGCGGCACCGCATTATTCCCGACGGACGGCATCCGGAACGATGCGGGACTGCCATAAAAACCGGGGTGGAACACCACCCGCCCCGCAGGAGGATACCATGCAGAACACCATCCTGATCCACGCACCGGGCCGCAGGCAGGGCCGCGGGGCGCTGGTGCTGGCTTATACGGCGCTGTTTGCCCTGTTGATGGGCATCTGGGCTGCTATTTTTGCGCTGAACGGGCAGAGCTTTATCCAATATGGCGATACCCTCAAGCAGCATTACCCGTTTCTGGTCTATTATGGCCGCTGGCTGCGGCAGGCCGCGCGCTGTGTGCTGACCGGCGCGGCGGTGCCCACCTGGGATTTTTCCATCGGTTACGGTGCGGATATCATTACCACGCTGAGCTATTACGGCCTGGGTGACCCGCTGGACCTGCTGGCAGCCTTTGTGCCCGGCCGGTGGACCGAGCAGCTGCTGGAGGGCCTGATCGTGCTGCGGCTCTACCTGGCGGGGCTGGCCTTTATGGCGTTCAGCCGCCGCCATGGCAACAGCTGCTTTGGTACCCTGCTGGGTGCGCTGGCCTATGTGTTCAGTGCGTGGCCCATCCAGGCAGGGCTGATCGAACCGGTGTTCCTGGTGCCGATGTATTGCTTCCCCCTGATGCTGCTGGGAGCGGATGATCTGTTTGAGGGCCGCAGCCCGGTTTTGTACATTGCCGCCATTGCGCTGACGGCACTCTCCAACTTTTTGTTCTTTTATATGGCTGCGGTGCTACTGGTGCTGTACGCCATTGCGGTGTATAGCAAGCGGTACGGGGCCAAAAACCTGCGCACCCTGCCGCCGCTGCTGGCAAAGTTCATCGGGTTTGCGCTGGTGGGCATTGCAATTTCAGCCGTCACCCTGCTGCCCACCGCGCAGGAGCTGTTCGGCAGCGCTCGCTTTGGCTTAACGCGGGAAACCGCGCCTTACCCGTTCTACCGCTTTTTTGAGCTGCTGGCCAACATGACCACCGGCATGGGGTATGATGCTTACTCTACCTATGCGGGGGTGACCTCGGCGGCGTTTTTGGGTGTGCTGGTGCTGTTTGCCAAGCCGCGGCAGAACACCGTGCTCAAGTGCGCGTGGCTGGGTCTGCTGGCCCTGCTGCTGGTGCCGCAGGCGGGCAGTGTGTTGAACGGGATTTCTTACGTTTCCAACCGCTGGGTGTGGGCGTTCACCATGCTGGAAGCCTTTATCCTGGCGCGGGTCTGCCCCGGCATAACGGCGTTTGAGCCGAAAGAAAAGCGCAACCTGTTTGCGTTGCTGGCGGTTTACTGCGTGGTGGCGTTCTGCGTCAAGCAGGGCCGCACAGAGACCGCCCTGCTGGGCGCGCTGCTGCTGGTGCTGCTGGCCGTGTTTGTGCTGGCGGCAGATGGTGTCAGCTGCCGCGGTGTGCAGGCTGTTTTACTGGCAGGCTGCTGCCTTGGCGTGGTGATGAACCTTGGCGGCTACTATGGCATTGAGGAAGCCGATGCCGTGAACGAGTACCGCCCCGCCGGTTACGCCTGGAGCACCACCGTGCAGGACAACCCCGCCGTGACCCTGCATCTGATGGAGGACCAAAGCTACTGGCGGTATGACTCGCTGGTGAACGAGCCGATCAACAGCCCCATGCTGCTGGATGTGTATGGCACCGGGTACTTTTTCAGCCTGAACAACAGCTACCTTTCCAGCCTGTTCCGGGAACTGGGGCAGAACACCCCGGTGGAATATGATTACCGCGGGCTGCAGAACCGCACCCCGCTGGAAACGTTGTTCGGCGTGAAATACGCCCTCTGCGCACCGGATTCCACCGGGGCGCTGCCCGCCTTATTTGACAGCCAGGCCGTGCAGGCAGCGGAAATCGGCGGCAGCACGGTTGCGGTTTACCCCAATACGGCGGCGCTGCCCATCGGCTATACGGCGCAAAACCAGATCAGCCGCGAAACCTATGACGCCCTGACCCCGCTGCAAAAGCAGGATGCCCTGCTGGACGGCGTAGTGCTGGAAGAAACCGGCTTGCTGCCCGAAGCGGAATTGACCGGCGATACGGTAAGCCCCGCAGCCGAAATGGAGCTGGACGGCGTGCAGCAGCTGGATGAAACCACCTACTATGCCCCGCAGGACGGCGGGCGCATTACCCTGACCATTGCCCAGCCGGTGGCGGATTGTGAGACCGCCTTTGTGGTGCAGGGCATGCAGTACACGGCCACCAGCCCGCTGGATGCGATGAGCGAAGAAGAGCTGAGCGCCATAAGCGCCCATGACCGCCGCAGCCTGCAAAAGCAGTATGCGCATTTCTGGCGCAAGGACAGTGTCTATCTGCGCCTGCTCAGCAACATTGGTGAGGGCCGCATTGAGTATAACCGCCCCAACAGCCAGTATTACTGCGGCCGGCATGACTTTGTGTATAACTTTGGCACCAGTGATGAACCCTTGCAGCAGATCACGATTGTACTGCCCTTTGCGGGCTATTACCAGTTTGACCGCCTGGCGGTGGAATGCCAGAAGCTGGATACCGTTGCGGCCCGTGCGGAGAACCTTGGGGCCGAAAACCTGCAGAATGTGACCCTTGGCACCAACAGCCTGGGTGGAGAAATCACCACCACCTGCAGCAGCGTGCTGGTGGTGCAGCTGCCGTATTCTACTGGTTGGAGCGTGACGGTGGACGGTACCCCGGCCCAAGTGCTGCGGGCAGATACGGCTTTCCTCGGCGTGGCGCTGGAACCTGGCAGCCATACGGTGGCGTTTACCTACAAAACGCCCGGTCTTACCGCGGGGGCAGCGCTCAGTGCGGCAGGAGTGGTGCTGCTGGCGGCCATCTGGGCCGTGCCGGCCCTGCGCAAAAAGAGCAAAAAGCGCCGCAAAATAACAAGCGCTTTACTTTTTAAGCATCACACGTTATAATACATTTTATCTAGGTGTAATTGAAAAGTCGAAAATTTAGCCTAAGGCAACACCGCACAATTCCCGCCTTGCGGCTTAAGCACCGCTCCGGCAG
>ENA-OPYE01001500-OPYE01001500.1-human-gut-metagenome-genome-assembly--contig:-NODE-1500-length-12237-cov-47.732228_pt1 | contig 12237 bp, 10 predicted proteins | sample MGYA00241063_ERZ501442 | MGnify/ENA primary metagenome ERZ501442 (study PRJEB25962, sample SAMEA1967055) | human gut metagenome | biome: human gut; feature: human-associated habitat; material: faeces... | reverse complement strand
TGCACCATATTCAGGAAATCTTCTTTAGAAAGAAAGGATTTGCTCCGCACTTTCAAGCGGTAATTATATACGGTCTGCGAAGAGTAATGCAGGAAGGTGGCAATCTTTCCGCTATCTGAAATTCCCAACCGAATCAAGGCAAACACACGGAGTTTCGGAGTCAGCAGTTCGCCCTCTTTAGGATAGATGCGCTCGTTCTCCTGCAAAAGGTTATTAAAGTCGTTCACAAACTTAGGATAGAGTTTCAGGAAGACGCTGTCGAACGTATGGAAGAATTCTTTCAACTCGCCGGTGACAAAGGTGGTGGAGTGGATGGTTTTCACCAGGTCGTCCAGCTGCCCGGCCTTCACTTTCCTTGCCAGCATCTTGCGGAATTCTTCCTGCTTGTCTATATAGACGGAACACATGTTGAAGACGTAGCCGATGTACTCCTCCTTCACACGGTTCGACTCCTGCAACCGAGCATTCAGTTCCTGCAAGTCACCGTTGATGTGCTTCAATTCCTTGTTCATGTCATCCATGGTCTTTCTGGCAAGGGAAAGGCGCTTCATCTGATGATAAATATAGACCAAGGCCACCAGCAATACTGCCGCCAGGATGGATATCCATATAAATAAGGTGACCAGCTGTTCTTTTTCCTCATGCAACTTGGCCTCGTAGGTGGAGTTGATGACGGGCAACATCCCCGAAATCTCCATCGTACGGTAGCGAGCATTACAGAAGGTAGCATCTTGCATGGAGCATTCCATATAGGTATACGCACGTTCTATGTCGCCCTCGCCATAGAGCAGGTTGGCAAGTTTCCAAAGCGAAATGTATTCCTTTGTTCCGCTTTGCACGTCGGCTATTGCCGAGATGGTAAGATATTTCTTTTCCTGCTTGTGGTCTCCTTTGGCACCATAAACGCTTGCCAATGCAACAGAAGGAATGGCAAGGCTGAAGTCCTTCTGGCTATGGATATCATAGCAACCCTCCAAAACACCTATGGCTTCGTCATACTTACCCTCATACAGTAGTTTGTCGCCCAAAGTCAGTTGATAGCCTTGCGAATCGGGACGCTTCACACGCAGAATGGAGTCTTTGTACTGATATGCCAGCCGGGAGTATGACGCCTGCAATTCTTCTGAAAAAGCATAGGATGCCATCAGCGTGTACACTTTATGATAAAGATTATAGTAGTAGAACATATCTATCGCACCCAGTTCCTCCTGGGGAATGTCTTCCAAAATTTCCAGTCCTTCCTTATACATTCCTGTACCAATCATCACCTCTGCCACACGCATACGGGCAGAGTAGAGATGCGATGCTACGGACATACGCTGGGCTACTTCCACGCAACGATTTGCTGCCCACAAGGCAGAGTCCATGCGGTAGGCGCTGTATTTGCCGAACAACTCCTGGTAGATTTCCAGTAATTCCGCATCGGAACGGGTAGCCTTCAGCTGGCACTGCAAGGCATTGATTTGAGACTGACGTTCCAGTGTATATCGTTCACGCCCCTGCACAGATGCATCAAGCACCCGAAGCAATGAATCCACCTCTCTATCTTGGCAGAATAAAGGCATAGTGCAAAACAAAGCGAAAAGGATGGCAAACAAACGTTTCATGCAGTACGGTTTCTCTGTCTATAGTTCAAGATTACATCACAAAAGTAAACATTTACCCGTTGATTACAAAGTTCTTTGGACAAAAGATGTTTGGACGAAATTAGTAAAGGGATACTTTAGCTTTATAAAGCAGAAGTTTAGTAAGCTAACATAGAGGTTTACGGACAAAAATCCCGAATGCCGCTCAGCGGATATTGAAGTCAAGTACTTTCTCTTCCCCAAGATAGCCCTGCAAGTGCTGTCCGATGCTGACGGGACCTACTCCCACAGGGGTACCCGTGAACAGCAAGTCACCGATTTTCAAGGTCATGAAGCGGCTGACATAAGCAATGATTTCATCTACCTGAAAAAGCATATCCGATGTATGACCGCGTTGCACCTCCTTATCATCAATCGTCAAATGGAAGTCCAAATTCTGTACATTGCCGCCCACTTGTTCCAAAGGGACAAAGGTGCCGATAGCTGCCGAATTGTCGAACCCTTTGCAAAGCTCCCACGGATTACCCGCCTCGCGGAACTTGCGTTGCAAGTCGCGTGCCGTGAAGTCGATGCCCACCGTCACCGCATCGTAATAGCGACGAGCAAAGCGGGGAGCAATATTCTTGCCTAAACGGCAGATGCGCACCACCACTTCCGTCTCATAATGCACCTCATCAGAAAAATCAGGGATAAAGAAAGGTTTGCCATCTTTCAGTATAGCCGAATCGGGTTTCAAAAAAATAACCGGTTCCTTATTCTCATGTGTATGTCCCAGCTCCTTGTTGTGCAGAGCATAGTTCATTCCTACAGCAATAATCTTCATTACTTGATCTCATTAAAGTTCAGTCTGTTAAACATCACGGCCAGATGGGCATAAAGGGAAGTGTTCTGCACGACAATGTTCTCGGGAACACGGATACGGAACGGGGTGAAGTTCCATACGGCCTTGATACCGCCCTCTACCATGGAATCCGTTATCTGCTGGGCTATTTCGATAGGTACCGTCAGTACGCCTATATTGACATCGTACTCCTGCATCTTCTGCTTGAACTCGTCCGAATGATAGATGGGGATGCCGCTCAGTGTCGTACCCACCAGTTCGGGCTTCACATCGAAAGCAGCTACTATCTCCAAACCGAAATGGCTCAGACCCGAGTCGCGCAGCAAGGCACCTCCCAAGCTTCCGACACCGAACAGAAAGGCTTTGTGTATATTGGTAAATCCCAGGAAATCCTCCAGTACAGCTATCAGCGTGTCCACCTCATATCCCACACGCGTACGGCCCGAGATATTGACATACGAAAGGTCTTTGGCAATCTGTGAAGCATCAATATTGATTTCCTTGGAAATCTGGGTGGATGATACGAATCGTTCCCCCTTTTGTTTCAGCAACTTTACATTGGAAAGGTACCACGGAAGCCGGCGCAAAGTAGGTTCCGGCACCTTCATGGTTTCTTTTTTCTGTAACGGACTGCTCATAGTTTCTTATTTAAGTTCTCAATATTGCGATTGGCAAAAGTAGTGCTTTTTTTCTAATCAGTAACACGGATGCAACAAAAGCTTAACATAATTTCTAATTGCATAATTCCACATAATATCGTACTTTTGGGAAGTTTAAAAGAAAGAAGTATGAAGAATAATGATTGGAAAGAACGGTTGAATATAGTCTATTCCACCAACCCGGACTACAACTATGAGATGAATGACGATGAGGAGCAAGCTACCCTCCCCCCTGCACAACAACGCCTGCGTGTACAGCTGGACCGCAAGAACCGGGGTGGCAAAGTCGTCACTCTTGTCACCGGTTTCGTGGGCACCGACAATAATCTGAAAGAACTGGGCAAATTGCTGAAAAGTAAATGTGGAGTAGGCGGAAGTGCCAAAGATGGAGAAATCATCGTGCAAGGCGACTTCAAACAACGTGTCATCGACCTCCTGAAGGCAGAAGGATACACGCAAACCAAGCCCGTGGGATAAACGCATCATCCGTCTCACTGCAACTGTAGAGGCATAAAAAAGTGACCGTTTAGGAATTCAACTCCATATACGGCCACTTCTTTTTATAGAATCGTTTCTAAGCGGAATTATTCAGCGCGCAAAGTAAAACGTTTGAAGTCAACAACCTTCAATTCAGGATCAGCTTCTTTCAAGACTTCTCTAACTGTCTTCTTGCCGTCCATGATGTCTTCCTGGTTCAGCAAGCAAACTTCTTTCAAGAACTTGCCAAGACGGCCCTTAGCAATATTCTGAATCATTTGTTCAGGCAGATGTGCAGCTTTCTCGGCAGAAACAGTAGCAATGATTTCCTTTGCCTTTGCCACGTCTTCAGCAGTAATCCAGCCTTTGGCCATGTTGCTTTCCATGTGGTCTTCGCTGTCCACGTGAGCCGGGTTGATACCAGCCTTCTTCAAAGCGGCCTCAACAGCCTTCTGTACCTGTTCAGCTTTTGTCTTCTCGATAGCAACATCTATTTCCTTCTGCTTGATTTCTTCAGATACGCCATCTTCGTCTACTGCAATCGGGTTCATGGCAGCAATCTGCATGGCAATCTGCTTAGCCAGTCCTTCTTCAACAGCCTTGTTGAAAGCAACAATAGTGCAGAGGCCATTTCTGTTCATGTGGTTATAAACCACAGTGCTTGCACCTTCTACAGTCATGTAACCATCCAACTCCATCTTCTCGCCAGTGATACCGCTACGGTCTGTTACAGCATCCTGTACAGTACCGTTGCCCATCGGCAGAGCTTTTACTTCGTCCAGAGTCTTGCACTTGTTAGCCACGGCAAGGTCCAGAATGTCCTGAGTCAATTTCACGAAATCAGCATTCTGAGCCACGAAGTCAGTTTCGCACTTCAGAGCGATGATAACGGCAAAGTCACCCGTAGTCTTAGCCAGCACACAGCCTTCAGAAGCCTCGCGATCTGAACGCTTAGCTGCAACAGCTTGTCCCTTCTTACGGATAATTTCCATTGCCTTGTCGAAATCGCCTTCAGCTTCAGTCAAAGCATTTTTGCAATCCATCATACCAGCACCGGTCATCTTGCGGAGCTTGGTTATATCAGCCATACTTACAGCCATAATATCTTTTTATTTTAATTGTTAATAATATCCTTATAAAGTAATTGAGAGTTGAGAATAGAGAATTGAGAATTGCCGTAAAGTAACTCTCAACTTTCAATTCTCAACTCTCAACAGTATGATTAAGCCTCTTCTTCCTTCATGAAAGCAGCAGCCTTAGCGGCATTGATTGCTTCCTCGTCGGACTTGTCGAGTCTTGCTTTTGTAGCTTTCTTCTTACCTTTGTTGGCAGGAGCTTCACCGGCAGCTTCCATGTCTACCTTTTCGGCCTTACGTTCTTCCAGACCTTCCTGCATAGCAGCGCAGCAAGCATCAAGAATAACTTCTACTGACTTAGTAGCGTCATCATTTGCCGGGATTACGAAATCGATATTCGTAGGATCGGAGTTTGTATCAACGATACCGAATACGGGAATCCCCAGACGGTTAGCTTCACGAACTGCGATGTTTTCCTTCATTACGTCGATAACGAACAGAGCAGACGGCAGACGAGTCAGGTCAGCGATAGAGCCCAAAGTCTTGTCCAACTTTGCACGTTGACGTGAAATCTGAAGAATTTCTCTCTTGGAGAGGTTTGAATAGGTACCGTCGCTTGTCAACTTGTCGATGGTAGCCATCTTCTTGACAGCCTTACGGATAGTCGGGAAGTTAGTCAACATACCACCCGGCCAACGCTCGATTACATAAGGCATATTTACAGATGCAGCCTTATCGGCAACCACCTGCTTAGCTTGTTTTTTAGTAGCAACAAACAGGACTTTCTTTCCTGATTTAGCGATTTGCTTCAAAGCTTCAGCAGCTTCGTCAATTTTAGCAACCGTCTTGTTGAGGTCAATGATGTGAATACCATTGCGCTCCATGAAGATGTAAGGAGCCATTGCAGGGTTCCACTTTCTTTTCAAGTGACCGAAGTGGCAACCGGCTTCCAATAATGTATCAAAATTTGTTCTAGACATTTTCTTTTAAATTAATCGTTTACTTTCTTTTTTGTTTCTTCTAAACCAACCGCCGGGTAGTCTGAATCTGAAGAGTCCCGGTAGTTTAGATACTAAACGCTTTTTCAGTTGAGAGTTGAGAGGTGAAAGTCGAGAATTAAGCAACTTGTCCGCCCCAACCGTTCTCCAACTCTTAACGTTTACTGAACTGGAATCTACGACGTGCTTTCGGTTGTCCCGGTTTCTTACGTTCAACAGAACGAGGATCACGAGTCATGAAACCTTCAGAACGGAGAGCAGCCTTGTCCTCAGCATTGATTTTCACCAGTGCGCGGGCAATTGCCAAACGCAAAGCCTGAGACTGGCCGGTGAAACCGCCACCGCAGAGATTAACTTTGATGTCGTACTTTTCAGCAACACCCAGCTTATTCAACGGCTGTTTAACTACATACTGAAGAATGCTTGATGGAAAGTACTCTGCGAGGTCTCTCTTATTAATAGTAATCTTTCCAGTACCTTCGCTTACGAAAATACGTGCAATTGCACTTTTACGTCTGCCTAATGCATTTACTACTTCCATTATCTCTTATTTAAGTACGTTAATATCAATCATTTTCGGGTTCTGAGCATCGTGTTTGTGCTCGCTGCCGGCATATACATACATATTGCCCAGCAATTTTGCGCCCAACTTGTTCTTAGGCAACATACCCTTTACTACTTTTCTCAGTAACTTGTCATCACCGTTCGGTTTTGCCTGCAAACGGGCAGGAGTGATTTCTCTCTGGCCGCCGGGATAACCTGTATATGACAGATATACCTTGTCATTCCACTTGTTACCGGTTAATTTTACTTTGTCGGCGTTGATAATGATTACATTATCGCCACAATCTACGTGAGGGGTAAAGTTAGGTTTATACTTTCCTCTCAACAGTTTCGCAACTTTTGCGCCCAGACGACCCAATACCTGGTCTGTAGCGTCAACAATGACCCATTCTTTAGTCACTGTAGCTTTGTTTGCAGAAATGGTCTTGTAACTTAAAGTATCCACTCTTAATTGTTTTTTAAAATGTTACTACTAAAATGTTTTTCTTCACCGCAAGCCAGTCATCCCGGACAATGGAAGATTAACTCGCTATGAATTAAATGCTTATCCTTTTGAGATAATAATCGGCTTGCAAAGGTACGGTTTTTCTTAGAACTGGCAAAAGTTTTCCACTTTTTTTTAGAGAGCCACTTGGCTGATATACAACAGACAAGGTTATCCTGCGGAGAAACGAAAGAATCTCCGCTAGAACAACTCTTTATGATGCGGCCTTCATCGGCCAATGCCGTCATAGAAGACCTTCAAAGCTGCATTGAGAAAGAAACGGGAAAGAGAAAGAAATATCAACGGACAAGGTCCTCGGGGAATTTCGCGGGCATGCCCACCCGCTTCCATGTTTCATGGAACCATGTATTCAGTTCATTCCCATTCAAGTCCTTAGCTATAAAATACTTCAGGTACATTACCCCGTCGTCCCCTATTTCAAACTCCAATATATTGTCTTTGTGGTCCAACATGGGCAGATGGATGTTTTTCTCAATACTTTCCTTATAGGAATTATCCGTCAGCTGCTGATAAGTCCCATACCCCGTGATGATGGCATCCTTGCCAGGAATCATTGTAAAGTTGACAATGCGGCCGTCATCACTCAGCACTTTAAAGGTATTACTCGGTTTCAATATCCCGGGAACATCCGGGATTTCGGACACATAATGACATAACTGCCAAATTCCTGCCAGTTCCGCAGGCCTAAACTCTGCGCTCTCCTGCGCATTGGCTCCCGCTACCGCAAGCAGCACCGCTGCCAGCATGGTAAAGAAATAGTTCCGTTTCATATTCGTATGATGTTGGTTAACGTTATGTCGTTCCGCTAGACACAAATATAAAGATTTATTTTGAGATTATAACATTTTTGGGTATAAAAAAACCGCACAAACAACAGAATGTTTGTGCGGATGATTTTATCCAGTTTGTATATTCCGAAACTTAGAACTCGGCGTTGCGCGGCGTACGCGGAAACGGTATGACATCACGGATATTCGTCATGCCCGTAACGAACAGCAGCAAGCGCTCAAAGCCTAAACCGAACCCGGAGTGGGGACATGTACCGAACTTACGGGTATCGAGATACCACCACATATCCTTCATCGGGATGTGAAGTTCGTCAATGCGCGTCATCAGCTTGTTGTAATCCGATTCACGTTCGGAACCGCCAATGATTTCTCCAATCTTCGGGAAGAGTACATCCATGGCACGCACGGTCTTGCCGTCTTCGTTCTGCTTCATATAGAACGCTTTGATTTCCTTCGGATAGTCAGTCAGGATAACCGGACGCTTGAAGTGGTCTTCCACCAGATAGCGCTCGTGTTCGGAAGCCAAGTCAACTCCCCAGTACACCGGGAATTCAAACTTATGCCCTTTGGCAACAGCCTCTTCCAATATCTTGATACCTTCCGTATAAGGCAGGCGCACGAAGCTTTCTTTCAAGACACCTTGCAGACGTTCAATCAAGCCCTTATCAAACATGTCATTGAGGAACTTCACATCGTCGGCACAGTTGTCCAAAGCCCACTGTACACAATATTTGATGAAATCTTCCGCCAGGTCCATATTGTCCGTAATATCATTGAACGCCACTTCCGGCTCAATCATCCAGAACTCTGCCAAGTGGCGGGGAGTATTGGAATTCTCGGCACGGAACGTAGGACCGAATGTATAGATGGCTCCCAATGCAGTAGCGGCAAGTTCGCCTTCCAACTGTCCGGAAACAGTCAGGCTGGCCTGCTTTCCGAAGAAGTCATCATCGTAAATAATGGAACCGTTCTCATCTTTCTTCAAGTCGTAAAGGTTCTTCGTAGTCACCTGGAACATCTGGCCTGCGCCTTCGCAGTCGGAAGCCGTGATAATCGGAGTATGAAAATAGAAGAATCCTCTGTCATGGAAGAACTTGTGGATGGCAATCGCCATATTATGACGAATACGGAACACAGCCCCGAACGTATTGGTACGGGGACGCAGATGGGCTATCTCACGGAGGAACTCCATGGAATGACCTTTCTTCTGCAACGGATACGTGTTATCGCAAGTTCCCAGCACTTCGATTTCGCGGGCCTGCACTTCGGCCTTCTGACCGGAACCGACAGATTCCGTCAGCACACCGTTTACGCTCAAACAAGCACCGGTAGTAATCTCTTTCAGCATCTCCTCATCGAAGTTACCCAAGTCTACTACAATCTGCACATTATTTATTGTAGAACCGTCATTCAGCGCGATAAAGTTTACTTGCTTACTACCTCTGCGGGTACGAACCCAGCCCTTCACGTTGACCATAGCGCCAAAATCTTCACGCTTCAGCAGGTCAACAATCTTTGTTCTACTAATCTTTTCCATAAAACAGTTATTATACCTTATTATATATTACTCAAAAGAACCCATGCGCAGGAAGTTCACCTCTTGTTCCGTGAGGTAACGCCATTCGCCGCGGCGCAGGCCTTTCTTGGTTAAACCGGCAAAATACACACGGTCCAGTTTCATCACCTTGTATCCCAGCGATTCGAAGATACGACGCACGATACGATTCTTGCCGGAGTGGATTTCAATACCGACATCATCTTTCTTGAAGTCATCCGTATAGCTGATGGCATCTGCATGGATTTCCCCATCATCCAGTTGAATGCCGGCTGCAATCTGCTCCATATCGGCTTTTGTCAGGTTCTTGTCCAAATGCACATGATATATCTTCTTCTTCAGATACTTGGGATGCGTCAGCTTGGAAGCCAGGTCACCATCATTTGTCAGCAGCAACACACCTGTAGTATTACGGTCCAGACGACCTACCGGATAAATGCGTTCGCTGCAAGCGCCTTTCACCAAATCCATCACCGTGCGACGTGCTTGGGGGTCATCCGAAGTAGTCACAGTATCCTTCGGCTTGTTCAGCAGGACGTAAATCTTACGTTCTATGCTGACCGTCTGGTCGTGGAACTTCACTTCATCACCGCGCTTAATCTTGGTTCCCAATTCCGTCACCACCTCTCCGTTTACAGAAACGACTCCGGCAGTGATGAATTCATCAGCCTCGCGACGGGAGCAAACACCGGCATTGGCCAGGAATTTGTTCAAGCGGATAGGCTCGTTCGGGTCCACAAACTGCTCCTTATATTCTATCTGTTTCTTCTTGCTGTACTTAGCATTGGGGTCATAATCGGCCGAACGACGGACTGGACGGCTATAGCTGTCTCTGTTGCCGTATCCGCCAGGTCTTCCACCACCCGAATTGAAGCGTGGACGATAAGGACGGTCACCACCCTCATTATTGTAGCGAGGACGCTGCGGACGGTCGCCATCTTCGCTGTTGTAGCGCGGACGATAGGGACGGTCCGTATTATAAGAACGGTCGCTGTTGTAGGAGCGGTCGCCGTTATAAGGACGTTGCGGACGGTCACCACCCTCATTGCCATAACGCGGGCGCTGCGGACGGTCACTATTATAAGGGCGTTGCGGACGGTCGCCACCTTCGCTGTTATAGCGCGGACGGTAAGGACGGTCACCCGAATTGTTTCCATAAGGGCGTTGCGGACGGTCGCCGCCTTCGCTGTTATAGCGCGGACGATAGGGACGGTCGCCATTATCGTTATTGTAACGAGGACGCTGCGGACGGTCACCATTGTCCGCACCAGGATTAAAGCGCGGGCGATAAGGGCGGTCACTGTTATAAGGACGCTGCGGGCGGTCCCCGTTTTCACTGTTAAATCTGGGGCGATAAGGACGGTCGCCATTATCACGGTTGTAAGACGGACGGCTGTAGCCACCTTCCTTGTTAAATTGGTTACCATCGCGGCCGGCACCTGAGTTCTCCTCTGCGGAAGAAGCATCACGCCAAGTTTCGTTTTCTGTACTCATTGTTTTTTATTCGAATAAAATTAAACCTTGGCCTCACGGCCATTCATTGTCTCTATTATACCTTGAATTTTATATGTTTCTATAACAATTGCCGGAGTAAAAAGTTGAAATTCCTCCGGTACACTTCTGTGGTTGCTTAAATTCCCGTATAAGTATGGGGGGTAATCACCCGCAATTCTTTCTTTATCTCTTCACTTACATTCAGTCCCTCTATAAATTCCTTGATAGACGCTTCCGTAATGGCCTGATTGGTACGGGTCAACGCTTTCAACGCTTCATAAGGATGCGGATAGGCCTCGCGGCGCAGAATGGTCTGGATAGCCTCGGCCACCACGCTCCAGCAATTGTCCAGGTCACGGTAGATGGCCGGTTCGTTCAACAGCAACTTACGCAAACCCTTCAAAGAACTTTGTATGGCAATAATGATATGCCCGAACGGCATACCCACATTGCGGAGCACGGTAGAGTCCGTCAAGTCACGCTGCAAACGGGAAACCGGCAGTTTTACCGCCAAGTGCTCAAGAATAGCATTCGCCATGCCCAGGTTTCCTTCCGCATTTTCAAAGTCAATCGGGTTCACCTTGTGCGGCATCGCGCTGGAGCCCACCTCACCGGCTTTAATTTTCTGCTTGAAATATTCCATAGAGATATATTGCCAGAAGTCACGGTTCATATCAATCATCACCGTATTGATGCGCTTCATGGCATCAAAGATGGCAGACAGATTATCGTAATTGGATATCTGGGTAGTATACTCCTCGCGTTCCAAGCCAAGCTTTTCGGAAACGAACTTATTGCCGAATGCCTTCCAGTCATATTCCGGATAAGCCACATGATGGGCATTGTAATTACCCGTAGCGCCACCGAACTTTGCTGTCACCGGACAAGCCTTCAGCGTTGCCAACTGGCGTTCCAGACGGTAGACAAACACCATTACCTCCTTGCCCAAACGGGTAGGCGAAGCCGGTTGTCCGTGTGTCTTGGCAAGCATGGGGATAGCGGCCCACTCTTCCGCATAAGCACGGAGCTGCGCTATCAGTTCCTCTATTTGAGGATAGTACACCTGCTCCAACGCCTCCTTTACAGACAAAGGAACAGACGTATTGTTGATATCTTGTGAAGTCAGGCCAAAATGGATGAACTCCTTATAGTCGTCCATACCACCCAACTTGTCAAACTCTTCTTTTAAGAAATACTCCACAGCCTTCACATCATGGTTCGTCACGCTCTCAATATCCTTGATGCGTTGCGCGTCGGCTTCGGAGAAGTTACGGTAAATGTTTCTCAAGGTTTCGAAAACGCCCTTATCCACCCCTTTCAGTTGCGGCAAAGGCAGCTCACACAGCGTGATAAAGTATTCTATTTCAACTTGTACACGGTATTTAATCAGTGCAAATTCTGAAAAATAGGCAGCCAAAACATCCGTTTTGCCTCTGTATCGACCGTCAATCGGAGAGATTGCGGTAAGTAAATCAAGTTTCATACGTCGTATTTATGATGATAATTATCGGACTGCAAAATTACTGCTTTTTTCTGAGTAACAAGACATAAAGGATAAAGATTTTAAGAAAAGGAAGTTAACGGATAAAAAAATGGCCTTACAATCACTTGCAAGACCACCTTCGAATGAAAATTTCCAGTGGGCGTTGACGGATTCGAACCGCCGACCCTCTGCTTGTAAGGCAGATGCTCTG
>ENA-OPYE01001495-OPYE01001495.1-human-gut-metagenome-genome-assembly--contig:-NODE-1495-length-12271-cov-3.361248_pt1 | contig 12271 bp, 10 predicted proteins | sample MGYA00241063_ERZ501442 | MGnify/ENA primary metagenome ERZ501442 (study PRJEB25962, sample SAMEA1967055) | human gut metagenome | biome: human gut; feature: human-associated habitat; material: faeces... | reverse complement strand
CCGCCGATGGCGGCATTGCTTTTTTTACTTCACGGAATATTTCGCCACGGTCGCTTTCGCACCATACGCTAATAAAGACAAGTACGCTTCCGTCACTTTTGCAGTAAACAAGCTATTGTCTGGCAAATCATCACCAAAGATCGCCTTAATCGCCAGCAATGACTGGACGCGCGCTTTCCCTTCGGCACTACTTTGTACAGCCTTCTGAATAACAGGTAACAGTGGGTCACTGATTTCTATCGGATTTCCCTGTTCATCAACACCACCGACATAACGCATCCAACCTGCGACGCCCAGCGCCAGCAGATCGAACTTGCTGTCATGCGCCAGATGCCAGCGAACAGAATCCAACATCCGCTGTGGCAATTTCTGGCTGCCATCCATAGCAATCTGCCAGGTTCGATGACGTAGCGCCGGGTTGCTATAGCGTTCAATTAATCGGTTAGCGTAATCTTGCAAATCAACGCCCTGCACTTTCAACGTCGGCGCTTGTTCCTGCAACATCAAGGCATACGCTGCATGACGATAATGTTCATCTTCCATGCAGTCATTAATGTGCTGATATCCGGCAAGATAACCCAGATACGCCAGGAATGAATGACTGCCGTTGAGCATGCGCAACTTCATCTCTTCATAAGGCAGCACATCACTAACCAGTTCGGCTCCCGCTTTTTCCCATTCCGGACGTCCGGCAACAAAGTTATCTTCTATTACCCACTGGCGGAAAGGTTCACAGGCAACGCCAGCAGGATCGCGCACACCGGTAAGTTGTTCGATTTTCGTCAGCATATCCTCTGTCACTGCGGGCACAATACGGTCCACCATTGTTGATGGGAAAGTCACGTTTTCTTCGATCCATTGTGCCAGTTTTACATCAACAGCTTGCGCGTAGGAAGTGACAACGTCACGCATAACATGACCGTTTTCTGGCATGTTGTCACATGACATGACGGTAAATGCGGGAAGTCCTGCCGCTTTACGGCGAGCCAGCGCCTCGACAATCACCCCTGTTGCAGTTTTCGGCTGGTGGGGATTTTGAACGTCGGCAACGACCATCGGGTGATCGAGCATTAACTGTCCGGTCGCCGGAGAGTGGAAATACCCTTTTTCGGTGATTGTCAGAGAGACAATCGCGATTTGCGGTTCACACATCGCAGCCAACACGGTTTCTAAGCCATCAATCTGTACGTGCAAGGCTTTTTTAACGACGCCAACGACGCGAGCCGTCCACGCATCGGCCGACATTTCCGCAACGGTATAAAGATTATCTTGCTGTTGTAAATCGGCAATTTGCTGTTCGCCGCCGATTAAATTGACCTCATAATATCCCCAGTCACTGAAATGTTTTGTAGCAAGAATATCGGCATACACGCCCTGATGCGCACGGTGAAATGCACCAAAGCCTAAATGAACAATTCTTGGGGCCAGGTTATTACGATCATAAACAGGGAGCGTCGCTTTTGCTGATAACAAATTATTTCCCATAACAATTCCTTAAATATAAATATGGCAAGCTACATGTTTTGTTATATGAATAAAAATCCCCTCTCCGGTAAGAGAAGGGATTGAGGATTTAAAGACTTCTGGAAGGTTGCGCAGCTCTGACAACACGAAGTTGATCTTCCGCAGCGTCTTCCAGCGCACTTAAATCACGGTCTTTCACTTCTGGCATTTTCAGCGCAGAGATTAAACCAATCACTGAATATGCCATGATCATAATGGCGATCGGATACCAGGATTCCGTCATGGTGCAGAAAATACCCGCCAGGATAGGACCAAAACCGGAAGCGATAAGACCACCAATTTCTTTAGAAATAGCCATCCGGGTAAAGCGGTTTTTACAGCCGAACATTTCTGCCATGGTAATGTTTTCCAGAGCAAATAATCCCAGCACCGCACAGTTATGAATCACAATCAGTGCAACCATAATGGTGCTCGGGGCATAGCTTTTATCTACGATGATAGAAAGCATTGGCCACGCCAGCACAATCGCAGAGGTATTCATAATAATATACGGGATCCGGCGACCTATTTTATCGGATAACCAACCAAGGAACGGAATGGTCATAAAGCCGAGAATCGAACTGATCATCAATGCATCTGTTGGAATTGCTTTGTTAAACAATAACGTCTGCACTAAATAGCCTGCAAGGAAAGTCTGAATTAAACCGGAGTTACCAGCCTGACCAAAACGCAGCCCTGTTGCCAGCCAGAAGGATTTGCTCTGGAACATGCTACCAGCAGGTGCAGGTTTTGCTGTCGGTTGGTTGCTGTCGTTAACCTTCTCAAAGACCGGGCTTTCTTTCAGATTCATACGCAACCAGATAGCAAAGACCATCACGACAACGCTCGCCAGGAACGGTATACGCCATCCCCACGCCAGCAGTTCCTCTTTACTGAGAATGAAGAACATAAAGGCCCAGATTGCCGTTGCGCTTAAGGTTCCGCAGTTAGTTCCCATAGCCACAAATGAGGAGATAATTCCGCGCTTACCTTTTGGCGCATATTCCGCCAGCATCGTACCGGCACCGGAAATTTCCGCGCCTGCCCCCAGCCCCTGAATAATACGCAGCGTCACCAGCAAAATTGGCGCAAACACACCAATTTGTGCATAGGTCGGCAGCACACCAATTAAGGTGGTACAGATCCCCATCATAGTTATGGTAATAAAGAGCACTTTTTTACGCCCGATTCTGTCGCCCATTTTGCCGAAAATAAATGCTCCGACAATACGCGCCACATAACCTGCACCGTAGGTTCCCATTGCCAGAATTAACGCCATTGCCGTTGATGATTCAGGAAAAAATATTTCATGAAACACTAACGCTGCGCCGAGCGAATATAACTGGAAATCCATAATTCACAGGTGTTTTTTCCCATCCTGTGGTTTCCTTGGCGTTTTCTAGGTTTTTTCAGATAGTTGCATTTTTTAAAAAGCATCCTAAGTTCGATCTCAGTGTCTATCTGGGGCCTATTTCTGTCCCATATATGCCCCAAAAAAACTCCTCAACAGATAAGTAGTTTTTTCATGGAGTTACGCGTAAAATCAATAACGGCTGGAAATCATTCAATACTCGCACTATCGAAAAATTTACCAGCCAACCGCAGCACGTTCTTGCATAAGGCGTGTCTGCGGTTTTTCAACTATTCAGATACATCACTCCCATCACATTCATTCCTCCGCATCAAAGGCATATAGGCTATATCACCTTGATATTTTTCTTCTTCAGATAAAAACTGTTATCTATGTATACTTTTAAACCCAATCCGTGTAGAGTCTCTGCATAAGATAGTTTGCAGTTGCCACTTCAGCTTGCGCCATAAACCGCCTGATTTTTGCCGCCATCTGTTAGCATTCCTGTATACCTGAAACGACAATGTTTATCTACGAACTTTAAGAACACCCAGGATAAAAATTGTCAACTATATCATATATAACACATTACTAATTCGAGGCTATATGAACAGCATACTGATAATCACTTCGCTCCTTATCATATTCAGCATTTTTAGTCATGCTCTAATAAAATTAGGGATTGGCATATCCAATAACCCAGACAAAACCGATGTATAAGTCAACATATCCTGAATCAGACATACAATATCGCAATGAAAATCAATAATATTTTAAGGAATATATTCATGAAATCAAAAGACACCCTAAAGTGGTTCCCTGCGCAGCTTCCTGAAGTCAGAATTATCCTAGGGGATGCTGTAGTGGAAGTAGCAAAACAGGGAAGACCTATCAATACCAGAACATTGCTTGATTACATTGAAGGAAACATAAAGAAAAAATCATGGCTGGATAACAAAGAATTATTACAAACAGCGATATCAGTTCTTAAAGGCAACCAAAATTTAAATGGTAAAATGTAATATAATAAACTTACTTTTTTATCATTTTTCCACTTTAACAACATTTTGCTCCACTTTTCCACGACCAAACAACTTGAAATCTGGTTAAAATAACACGCAACACTATTCTTCTTCCTTGAGTCCGCCCGGAACTCGAAAAACAAACCGAGTTAAAGCCATTTTTCACAAAATCGATTTTGGGTCTCACCAAAATTACGGGGTTGCATACGCATTCGTTTATTTTCGAACGTGTACATACAAACATGCACAAAAATAATCAAAATTATTTTCTGAGATGCATTATGATATGAACACCAATTTCGTATAGAGTCTCACTATGTCTCGAATTTTTGCTTACTGTCGGATATCAACGCTGGATCAGACCACCGAAAATCAACGCCGGGAAATCGAAAGTGCAGGTTTTAAAATCAAACCTCAGCAAATAATCGAAGAACACATTAGCGGCTCAGCAGCAACCAGTGAGCGTCCTGGTTTTAACCGGTTGCTTGCTCGCCTGAAATGTGGTGATCAATTGATTGTGACAAAACTGGATCGCCTTGGTTGTAATGCAATGGATATCAGGAAAACAGTGGAACAACTGACCGAAACAGGTATCAGAGTGCATTGCTTAGCATTGGGGGGCATTGACCTGACCAGTCCAACAGGAAAAATGATGATGCAAGTAATTTCAGCAGTCGCTGAATTTGAACGAGACCTTTTACTTGAACGCACTCATTCCGGGATAGTAAGAGCCCGGGGCGCAGGGAAACGTTTTGGTCGACCACCTGTGTTAAATGAAGAACAGAAACAGGTGGTATTCGAACGGATTAAGTCAGGTGTAAGTATAAGTGCCATTGCCCGGGAATTCAAAACCTCGCGGCAAACCATTTTAAGAGCCAAAGCAAAACTTCAGACACCTGACATATAAAAAATAATCTCGGTGTGAGATGCCTTACGTCTTCCAAGCCCCCTTCCTTGCCGTAAATGGAAAGATACATCTAATTATAGAATTTATATGTTTTACCCTACGGCAGTGCTGGCCATTCAATATCCTGTGCAGTTGACGTATCAACACGGTTCAGCAACACCCGATACTTCTTCCAGGCTTCCCGCAACGAGGTTTCTTCCTCCGTTGCATATACAGCTCACCTTTTTTCACCCACGATTAACCAACAGCCAGACCAGCAGACACGCCACCACCGGCACAGCAAAATCCATCAGGCTTGCCACATCCCACGCACGCGGATCAAAACCGCCCCACCACGGCATATTCATACGCTTGCCATGCCCGAACATTTCAATCCAGCGATATTCTGCCTGGGTATGTTCACGAGCAATGAAGAACGTACAACCGGCTATCGCCCCGTAAGCCCAGTTTCCGGTAAAAAGACCAACCAGTACCTGCGCAGCCACAGCACAAAGTGCATGAAGGAAAGGTGTTATATCCATTACGCCTCCTTTATCCGATATCGCTTCGGGAAACGGATAACAACTTTAATTCTGACTCAAGTTCATCAACTCTTTCAGTCAGCTTCTGGATATGGTGAATCAGTGGAACAACCAGACGTTCGTACATTACACCTTCGGCAACAAGGCCATTGCTGGAAATGGTTTCCGGTGCATCATCTTCGTTGGCTGGTCGCCAGTGAACAAACTGAGGGGCAATTTCTCCAACTTCCTCGGCAATCAATCCATAGAATCCCCAGTCACGCCTGTCATTTTCGCATTGCGACCTGTACCACACAGGGCGCATCCTGAAAATGAGATCGGCGTGCTCTGAATCTATCGTCTCTACTGAATGTTTATAGCGGATAGACGATGTTGACCGCAGCACAGACGAAATTGCAGGGTCAGGATTAAGATAAAGATTTGCCGCCGCTGTAGTTGTGCCCAATCCCCATAAATAAAACGCTTCACGGCCAGTCAGCGGGTAAAAATCTCCGCCATAACGACCACTTTCCAGATCGTTCACTTCCACTTTGTTTTTCAGCTTATTATCCACTTCTGTTTTTGTGTATCTGGTACTGATATCCTGCTTTGCACTGTCCATATCAGTCTGAAGCGTTGATACTTTTACGTTAATTGAGGAAATATCTTCCTTTGCCTTACTGACATCTCCCTTTAGCGTTTTGATGTCATCAGGAATTACTGTCGATGTAGCCATTTTTCTTCCTCACATCCAGCTACGGAGTTGATGCTCAACAGCAACCACGTATTCATCGAATAATGACGATATTTGCGAATCATTAATGATGCGCACATTTACAAAATATCCGTCCTCCTTAACACATACCGGCTCGCCATCTTCAGTAAGTTCTCCGGTTTCTTTGTACACATTACCTATCACGTCAATAAGAATATCATCCTGCATCGACTCGTCATCATAATAGCCAATGCTCTCCATAAAGGCCGAAAAGTCGGCCCTGTCTGCAAATTTGAGTGTTAAATCTTTCATTTAATACTCTCCCCCATTTGCGCATCAGTTAATTCTTTATGCCAGAGACGAAGATTTCTCAAATGGCCGAATAGATGACGAGTTCCCGATGTGGCTTGACCTCCAATTCGAATAAAGGTCCGTGTTTTTACGCCCGTCCACTCCGTTTTCATAGTTTTAGTAGCCTCACCGTTAGAAACTACTCGTTTAGTACCATCAGAATAAATATTAAAACCACCAATGAATTTTCGAACATCAGCTCGACCAGCAAACACACTAGAAACGTAAGTACTTGTCGACGCTTTATAAGTTTGCATATAAAGCTGACCGTAATATTTCTCAGTTGTGTTAAAAGCGTATGTAATTGACTCAATAGGTGGCACACCAGAAAAATCAAAAATACGCGGTGCTACATTAGGAGGAATATCGCCCCAATTTCTATTAACCTCGACAAGACACGTAAGCGGTCTATTATAGATATTATTTTCAGTTGGGATCGTCACCATATCACTGGAGCGGGTTGCGGGTGCAGTTGTCGTAATAACAAAAGATGAAGCACATCCGCCGTTTTCAAATTGTGGTGTTGCAAGGTAAATATAATCTCCCGCTTCAGTTATACCACCTTTTTTCGGCGCATACTGAATCATTGCGCCAATTAAGGTTTCACCTTCAACAGCTTCTATAGTTGCCTCATAGAAAATCCACCCTGTAACCGGATCTTTAGTTGCAGTAGCTGCTATTCTATTGGCTGCTCCGCCAGTTTTTTCTATTATCAGAGTTCCGAAAGTTAAATAAGCATCTCCTAAAAATGTATAAACCGACCCATCGTATTTTTCAAAACGCAAACGACAACGAAGACCATCAGGAGCTTTAACCCTGCATGAAACAGTGCAATACTTATTATCGCCACTAACATCAATCCCCCGGGATGCACTGCATGTATGCAGACTAAGTGCAGATGATTGTCCTGTCATATTATCTTTTGTTCGCATTTTGGCATATGAAAAACCAAATTCATCAACACCATTATTAGTTTTATCGATATTGCTGGTACTCGTCCATTCAGCGGGAGTATTGGATTTAACAAAATAGTTAGTGCGCTGTCCTTCAATCAATAAACCTTCTTTTTCAAATCGTGGCTCATCAATTTTAGCAACACTAAATACGCCTGATTTATTGATATATGTGGCAGTTGATGCGCGTTTAAACTTAACAACCTTGTCGCCAGGCATCGTTATTTCATCATCACCAATAACAATTTTTTTATATGACGGCGAAAAGCCCGTAATCATATCCAGTGAATCGTTAAACGGTATCCACACATCAGGCAGTGGCTGTAAGACATATTTATACGGCTCTGCTGCCTGACTTGCATACTCTCTGGCTGCGTCTTCACTTGCTTTAGCTGCTGTCTGGCTTGCTGCCGATGCTTGCGCCGAGTTCGCCGCCGCAGTCTCGCTCGCCTTTGCGTTGGTTTCACTGGTTTTTGCTGCTTTTTGACTGTTAGCTGATGCAGTGGCAGAAGCAGCCGCCGCGCTTGCAGAACCAGCTGCAGCACTCTCGCTTTGGGCTGCTGCATCCTGACTGTTTTTCGCCGCAGTTTCGCTGGCTTTGGCATTCGTTTCGCTGGTCTTCGCTGCCGTCTGGCTGGACTTTGCGTTAGTTTCACTCGTCTTCGCAGCTTTCTGGCTGTTAGCCGCAGCAGTTGCTGATCCAGCTGCTGAAGTCGCAGAACCGGCTGCCGCGCTCTCGCTTTGGGCTGCTGAAACCTGGCTGTTTTTTGCTGCAGTTTCACTGGCTTTGGCATTCGTTTCGCTGGTTTTCGCTGCCGTCTGGCTGGACTTTGCGTTGGTTTCGCTCGTCTTTGCGGCTGTCTCGCTATTTTTCGCGTTGGTTTCTGATTTTTTGGCTGCTGTCGCGGAGTTTGCCGATGCAGTCTTTGAGGTCGCTGCCGCCTGTGCACTATTAGCTGCATTCGTTTCTGAGGTTTTCGCCGCGTTCTTCGATGATGCCGCTGCAGTTTCGGATTTCTTTGCCGCCGCTGCGCTCTGAGAGGCGGCTTCAGCGTTGCGTGCCGCTTCTTCCACCATTTCCTCAAAACGACGCAATGCCTCCGGCATGACATCATCTTCCGTCATGGCACCGAGAAAATCATTCAGCGTACCTGGTCTGGAACCTTCATAGACGGTAATGGTCCCGGCATGTGAAGGCGGAAAACCTTCAACCAGCAGGGTGACGCTGTACTGACCATGCTCAACATCCATGCTGTAACGTCCGGCTTCATCCGGATTTTCAGAGGCCACCGTGTTCACCACCACCGTGCTGCTGGTTCGTCTGGCCTTCAGCACAATGGTGCAGTTCTGTACTGGTTTTCCTGTGCCATCTTTAAGCACGCCAGAAATTTTTACTGTCATACTTTTCCACCAATAAAAAAAGCCCGCAGCAGTGACGCCACGGGCTTCAGGACAGTGTAACTTTACGTTTCCTCAAACGCAGTTCACCCCATAAGGTGGATGAACCTGCGTATCATAACAATATTTACAGAAGATAAATCGGCGTCTGTTGTCAGAAACGGTATCCGATACCAACAATAAATGCATCCGTTCGCCAGTCGCCACTACCGGAACCTTCATAAGCAAGGTCAATGGTCACGGATTCGGTCGGGTTAAACTGCACGCCAGCCCCCCACGCCAGAGACGTGTTGCTGTGGCGACCGTCATCACTTCCGGTCAGCACATCGTGCGTTTTCCCCTTGTTGTCAGTTACGCGAAGGTAATCCCCGGAAAAAGTCGAAACACGGCTGTAAGCCATACCCGCCATCGCATACGCGCTGAACCATTCATTCACGCGCACAGACGGCCCCGCCATCACGCTGAACCAGCGGTTACGCACGGAATCTTCATGCCAGCGGGTATCGTTGTAGTGCGTTTTTTGCTCATCCTCAGCATTGGCATAACTGAAGGACGTAATCAGCCCCAGCGTGTCCGTAAACTCATAACGGTATTTCACGTTAATCCCGTTCAGATCATCACTGCCGGGAACGTTGGTCCGGGCATGAAGATACCCCGCGCTCAGCGTGGACTGATGTTCAGATGCCCATGCAGGCGCACCGGATACGGCCAGACAAATGGCTGCGGACAAAATGGCGGCATAAAGTTTACGCATAATTACCTCTCGCTTTTCTGCAATAAAAAAGGCACCATTTCTGGTGCCCTTATATGGGTTATAACAATTTCAACGAATACTGATGCCGGAAGCGGCTTTTTTGGTCACAATCACCGTACAGTCGGTGATATTACCTGCCCACTGATTGCCTTTATGGAAAACCTTAAACTCCAGAGTGACGCTTCCCCTGCCACTCGGCATATCAATAACCGCACTGTAGCTACCGGGAATGGCCCCTTTAGTTTCTCTGGATGCGATTAATACACCGTTTTTGCGAACTTCAAAACCATAACCCGTGTATCTTGTACCTCCCGGGTTATTACCACTTCCCGGATCGCTATACGCTATTCCGTTAAAGATAATGGGCGGAATAATGATTTGACGGTCAAAGTTATGATCATCGCTGATGGTGACTGTAACCGTCCCGTTTGGTGTTTCCGTGTTACCCCACGTACCAGCCTGTTTCGGGAATGATTTGGATACAGCTTTAACGAAGTCACCTCTGACCTGAGTCGCCTCCAGCATGCCCTTAATCGTACAGTTTTCATTTACCGTGACATTGTTGAGCGTCCCGGCGTTCGCATTCACTCTGCCACTGATATCCGCATTTTTAGCGGTCAGCTTTCCGTCTGATGTCAGGGAAAATGCCGGTGGATTTCCACCACTGGTAATGGTCGGGGCCGTCAGGCGCTTCAGGAACACGTCGTTCATAAATATCTGATTGCCCTGCGCCACAAACATCGGCGTTTCATTCCCGTTTGCCGGGTCAATAAACGCGATACGGTTAGCGGCAACCAGAAACTGGCTCAGCTTGCCTTCTTCCGTGTCCTCCATGCTGAGGCCAATACCCGCGACATAATGTTTGCCGTCTTTGGTCTGCTCAATTTTGACGCCCCACATGGCATTCCACTTATCGTTAGCGTCCTGCCACTCTTTCGAAAACTCCTCCAGTCTGCTGGCGTTATCCTCCGTCAGCTCGACTTTTTCCAGCAGCTCCTTGCCGAGATGGGATTCGGTTATCTGGCCTTTGAAAAAATCCAGGTAACCTTCCGCATCATCGCTCGCCTGACCGACAGCCTCCACGAATGCCGATTTGCCAACGGTGTTCACACTGCGGATATAAAAGTAATAATCATGGCCCGGTTTGATATTGATACTGGCGGCTATCCAGTACAGCGCCGTACCAAGATAGCGGGCTGTGGTTTCAACCTGCCTGATATCGGTAATCCGCTTTTCCGAGAACCAGAACTCAAACTGTACCGTCGGGTCATAAACGGCAAGATGCGGCGTGGCGGTTATCTGAAAATAGCCCGGCGTCAGCTCAATCCTCGACGGTGCTGCCGGTGCGGCAATCCGGAACGATACCGACGCCGGATCGCCCTGCTGCCCCCACGCATTTACCGCCCGGACTGTCAGTCTGTAGTTCCCCAGCGCCAGTTGCGTGAAGCGGTATGTGGTTTCCGTCGTCCGGGCCGTGCTGACCAGCCGCTCACTGCCGTCATCCGCTGTTACGGTCAGACGGAGCAGGAAGCTCACGCCCTTCACCACCTTCGGCGTGTCCCAGCGCGCCAGCACCTGATATTCCCCGCTGTCTGCGGTGACTTCGGCGGTCAGGTGCTGCACCGCTGGCGGCGTGACACCATTCACCGTGCCGCTCTGGTCGCCGTCAAAGTGCGCCCCGTTATCCACGATGGCTTCTTTTTCCGGTACATGCTGCACGGCAGTGATGGCATACGTGCCGTCATCGTTCTCACGGATACTCACACAGCGGACAGGCGCTGACGCAACGTCGGCAACTTCAGCCCCCACACACTGTATTCTGCAACGCCGTCAGGAACCCGGTTCACTTTCACCTTAAGTCCGTCGGTGACGGACTGAACCTCCACGCTGACCGGATTACCACTTCCGTCAACCAGGCTTATCAGCGTGGTACCGGAGGATGGCAGCGTGATTTCACGGTCGAGCGTCAGCGTCCGGGTCTGGCTGTTCACCGCCAGCACGCGACCACCGGTGCTGATACCGGCATAGTCATCATCGCAGATTTCAATGACATCGCCCGGTACATGGCGAAGCCCTTCAGCACCCACGCTGAAATCCACGGTCTGCGTCTCCAGCAGTTCAGTTTTAATCAGCCACAGCCCGGCGCGGTGTGCCTGCCCCCGGCTGGTACAGCCAAAGGCATCCATCTTCGTGACATTACGACCGTAACGGACAATGGCCTGCGTATCTTCAACAAGCTCTGTCGCCGTCCCCCAGCCGTTGTTCGGGTCAATCCAGTTCACCTCAACGGCATTATGGCGGTCCTTCAGGGCGCTGAAGCTGTAGCGGAACGGCGCGCCATCATCCGGCATCACCACATTACTGCGGTTATAGGTCCACACCTTATCTGATGGTCGGTCCTGCACGAACGTCAGCGTCTGCCCGTTCCATACCGGCATACAGCGCATCGCCGAGCAGAAATCACTGAGCACATCCCACGCCTTACGCTGCGTGGTCAGCCAGGCATTACAGGTGATGCGCGGCTCCGTGCCGCCAAAACCGTCCGGCACTGACTGGTCGCAGTACTGGCCGATGACATACAGCGCCCATTTATCCACATCCGCCGCACCAAGACGTTTCCCCATGCCGTAGCGCGGGTGGGTCAGCATATCCCACAGACACCAGGCCGGGTTGTTGCTGTATGCCGGCTTAAACGTTCCGTCCCAGATACCGCTGTATTGCCGCGTCTGCGGGTTATAGTTCGACGGCACCTGCAGAATGCGCCCGCGAAGATGATAATTACGGCTCACCTGCTGGCTGCCGAACTGCTCCGAGTCC
>ENA-OPYE01001487-OPYE01001487.1-human-gut-metagenome-genome-assembly--contig:-NODE-1487-length-12377-cov-3.690553_pt1 | contig 12377 bp, 10 predicted proteins | sample MGYA00241063_ERZ501442 | MGnify/ENA primary metagenome ERZ501442 (study PRJEB25962, sample SAMEA1967055) | human gut metagenome | biome: human gut; feature: human-associated habitat; material: faeces... | reverse complement strand
GTATGTTGTGCTCCTGGGCGAGAATGGATATCAGTTCGACATTGATATCTCGGACAAGGAAGCCGAAATTTACGTTGATCTTCAGGGTATGAAGAGGATAACCGACAATGTATTTACCAACATCAGAAAGTATTCGGACAAATCAAAAAGCATAGATATAAGGGTATATATAGATCGGAGAAAGGTAAGAATTTATTTCAGAAATTATATAAATCCGGAAAGCAGCAAGGCTGAGAGCACACATATAGGTACTTTGACATGTCAGAAGATGGCGGAGGAGATGAATGGATCATTTACGACCTGCAGAAAGGGCAAGGTGTATGAGGCGACACTCATACTGCCTAACATGTTGGATAACGATGACTCACATGTTCCGACTCAGGGACTTACAGCTATACTGTCACGCAAATAATAAACGGAGATCCTCTGTACACAGTTCAGAGAATCTCCGTTTTTGTACATAGAAAAAAGCAATGCTACACATTATACCGATAGAGGAAAAAACAGGAGGAACAGATATGAATATATTATTTTATGATACAAAGCGTTATGACATGGAGTCGTTCGATGCGATAAAAGATCAGTACGACAAGCTGACCATAGATTATGTGGACACAGATCTGTCGGTGAAGACCGCAAGACTTGCAAAGGGGTATGACGCCATATGTGCATTTGTCAGCTCGGATGTGAGTGCACCCGTTGTGAATGCGCTGAGTGATGCGGGCGTGAAGCTTATACTGATGAGATGCGCGGGCTTCAACAACGTGGATATGGATGCGGCAAAAAAATGCGGTATAACTGTGATGAGGGTTCCGGGCTATTCGCCTGAGGCTGTGGCGGAGCATGCGATGGCACTTGCCATGGCGGTGAACAGGAGACTGCACAAGAGCTATATAAAGGTGAGGGAGAACAACTTCAGTCTGGTCGGACTTACAGGCATGAACTTCTACGGCAAGACAGCCGGTATCGTCGGAACCGGTAAGATCGGGGCTGCCATGGCGAGGATATGTCATGGATTTGGAATGGATGTGATCGCCTACGATATGTATAAGAATCCGGACCTTGATTTTGTCAGATATGTGGAGCTCCCTGAGCTTCTGGCGGGATCTGATCTTATATCGCTTCACTGTCCGCTGACCGACGAGACCTACCATATGATAAATGAAGAGACCATTGGCATGATGAAGGATCACGTGATCCTGGTGAATACCTCCAGAGGTGCACTCATCAAGACCGACGATCTCATAGCAGGGATCAGAAGTAGAAAATTCTTCGGAATCGGGCTGGATGTATACGAGGAGGAGACTCCAAATGTATTTGAGAACAGGGAGGATGACATACTGGAGTCCTCGATCACTGCGAGACTGTTGTCATTTCCAAATGTGATAGTGACGTCTCATCAGGGATTCCTTACAGAGGAGGCACTGGAGGCGATAAGCAGGACCACTCTGGACAATGCCATGGATTTCCTTAATGGGTCTGTAAATGAATCGAATATTGTGTTATGATGTGATGACAGGATATTGTGAGAGAAATTGAGGTTGACTATATGAATATAAATGAGGTTTTTAGCGGGCTTGATAAGCTGTTCGCAGAGAACAGACTGCCGGAGGTGGAGAGATACCTTACCCAGGCACTCAGCGATGCTGAATATGAAAAGGATACTGATTCCATGCTTGCGATATACAATGAGCTTATCGGTTTTCACCGCACCACGGGAGAACACGACAAGGCACTGTATTTTTGCAGGCAGGTCATGAGGCTCGCTCATAAGATGGGGATTGAAGATACAGTTCCATATGGAACCGCTCTCATGAATATTGCAAATGAGAACAGGGCTGCAGGTAACCTGTTGGAAGCCCTGTCCTATTGCAGGAAGGTGTATGACATATATTCGGAGCAGCTCGGTCCATATGATATATTGCTGGCGGGTTATTATAACAACGTGGCGCTCATTTATCAGGAGCTTGGCGATTACGACAAGGCTGTTGATGCACTGGAGCACGCGCTCAGCATCATAGAAAGACATGAGAATGCCGGTACGGAGATTGTTGCCACATATGCCAATCTCGGAGAGAGCCTTCTCAGGGCAGGTCGGCTCAAGGAAGCTCAGGACAAGCTGACGGAGGCGGTGCGCAGATATCAGCTCAAGGGTGTCAGAGGATATCACTACAGTGCTGCGCTGTCTGCTGTTGCAGAGGTGTGGTACAGACAGGAGGACTACCAGCAGGCACTCAAATTTTATCAGCTTGCGGCAGAAGAACTCTACAGTGTCTATGGGGACAATGATACATACAGAGTTATAATGAATAATATAGAGACGGTAAAGGCGAAGCTTCAGCAGCAATGATAACAGGGAGGAAGTGGAAGAGCTTCCTCCCTGTTGCGTATGTAGACAGATAATCTGAAGGATGGGAGAACGAGATGAATTATAATGACAAGGTAATGGACGTTATAGATGAGGTGAAGAAGGTCGTCATAGGCAAGGATGTGTGTATTGCCAAGATAATGGCGGCGATAATCGCAGGCGGTAACATTCTCATGGACGATGTACCGGGAGTCGGCAAGACGACGATGGCTCTTGCATTTGCAAATGCAATGGGGCTCCAGAACAAGAGAGTCCAGTTTACACCGGATGTCCTTCCGGGAGATATAACGGGATTTACGATGTACGATAAGGCGACAAATCAGTTTGTGTACAGACCGGGTGCTGTTATGTGCAATCTGTTCCTCGCAGATGAGATAAACAGAACATCTCCAAAGACACAGTCGGCACTTCTCGAGGTTATGGAGGAGGGACATGTGACTGTGGATGGAGTGACATATCAGGTTCCGGATCCATTTATAGTAATTGCCACGGAGAACCCTATCGGCAGTGCCGGAACACAGCTTCTTCCTGATTCCCAGCTCGACAGATTTATGGTGTGCCTTAAGCTGGGATATCCATCCATAGAGAGCGAGCTGGATATAGTTAAGGGAAGAACCTCCGCTGATGGCTTTCAGGATGTACAGCCTGTAATAGGTGCGTCTGAGCTGCGGCTTATCAGGGAGGAAGTAAAGCATGTCAAGGTCAGCGATGACGTGTATTCTTATATAGGCCAGCTTGTTGTTGGAACCAGAGAGAATCCAAGCCTTGAGCTAGGAGTGAGTCCAAGAGGAACGATAGCCCTCACCAAGATGGCGAAGAGCTGGGCATATATAAGCGGGAGAGATTTTGTCATACCTGAGGATGTGCAGATGGTGTGGACGGACGTCATAAGACACAGGATAGTCTTAAGTGCCAAGGCAAGGGTGAACCACATAACACAGGAGGCTGTGCTCAAGGACATAATGGAGAGGGTGTACAAACCGTCGGTTAGACGAAGAAGTTCGGCGAAAAAGTAGCATGAGATTTGGAAGCGTGTAGTGGTAGGATGTCGTATGAGACGAGGAATATTGTATATTGTCCTGATAGGGGCATGTGTATATATAGGAATAATCAATAAAGAAAAATCATACTTTTTCGCAGCGGTGATCATGACTGCTGTCATGCTGAGTCTTATAGCCGGGCTGATCGTGCGATACATAAGAACCAGTGTTAAGATGCAGATGAATATACCTGTGGTTGAGAAGAACAGTACATTTTGTCCGGAACTTGCGGTATCTGCCACCGGTGGTCAGGTACCCCATGTGGCAGCGGTGTTCAGTGTTCTTGCTCCGGGTATGAAGAAAAAGAAGAAGAGTACATTTGAACAGATAGATGACAGGTATGGAAAGTGCGTGGGAAAGATGAAGCTGGATGTCAGCGGAAGATACGAGATAAAGGCATCGGGCGTCAGGATATATGATGCTTTCCATATTTTCTCGATCAGGAAAAAGGTTGGTGGAACGGCGTACATTTACGTATTGCCTCAGTGCTATCTCGTTCCGGTGGAGGTCACGAAGAACACAAGAGATTTTGTGACGGACAGTGATGTATATTATTCGGATGTGAGAAGCGATGACTCGACCGAGGTGTATCAGGTGAGAGAGTACAGACCTGGAGACAGGATGACCCGTATCCACTGGAAGTTGTCGGCCAGACAGGATGAGATAATGGTCAGGGATACATCAAAGGCATTGTCGTGTCCGGTCATCATCTGTATGGATCTCGATGGAAGAAACTGCCGTCACTATGGACAGGCAATGTCTGTTGCGCTGGAATCCATGGTATCGGTGAGCTTTTCACTGATAGATGTTAAAGTCCCTCACTTTATAGCGTGGTATGATCCGGAGGAGATGTCCATAACGAGATACCGCATAGTCCGTGAGGAGGATGTGTACGATGCCGCTGCAAGGTTGTCGTATGTGGATGCCAGGACAAATGACAGCTACGATGTGATAGGAATGTACAGAGAGAGATACAGAGGGGAGGATTTCACAAGCTTCATCGACATAGACATGAATGGCAATATAGAGTGTGGAGATGAAAGTTTTCAGGTGGGATTTGAAACCATAAAGGAGGATCTTGCAAAATCCTATATCACGGTGTAGATTCTCCAGGCATCATCATAGAATTACAGAGGTGTGGAATTGAGAGTTGTTTTGGGACTGGCTGTATGGGCGTTGTCGCTTGGTATGACATACCTTGTGGGCGATATCGCATACAGCTCGGATATAAATAAATATATGGACTCCACCAATCTTGTGGGTGCGTATATCATAGGAAGTCTGGTGATAGCACTGGTTTATTCTCTGTGGTACATTTTGAGAAAAGAACAGAGGATACTGGATATTGTGGTTCCGGTTACTGTGTTGCTGGGATGGGGGCTTGCCAGAAGAAAGCTGCTCTATGCCGGAGGAAAGGGCATGGTATACAGCATAGCATATGATCTGAAAAAGGTTTATGGGATAAAGACAGGACTCATAGATCTTGACTATGTCAGCGTGAGTGCTGTGACGGAATTTGTGCTTTTTATAGTGGCGGTGTCAATGTTCTTTGCCACTTATATGATATACAGGTGTAACAGTCTGATGATAGCTATCGGACTTGCATTTTTGTTTATGCTTGCTGGCGCAACACTCAGTGTACCTGTGAGTGCACCCGGAGTAGTGCTTACTGTATTGTCACTTATCGTGGCGAGATATGTTCTCATGAGAATGGGACAGCCGCTGTCGGTGGTGTGGAACATTGCAGTTCCTGTGACGGTATTTGCCGCGTGCCTTGTTGTCACCCTTCTTGTATATGACAGCGTATACGACAGAGGTGTGAAGGAACAAGGGAAACTGCTCGACATGGTGGACAACATGGAATATTTTCTGTCGGGGGAAAGTAACAAAGGATATTCAGGTTACTATAAGGTGGATGATTCTGAGGTCAATCCCGGTGATGAAGTTGTGGATGAGATAATCAGGGAGGATAAGCCTCAGGGAAATCTCTACGTCAAGTCGAGAAGCTATGTTACATATGAGAATGGGTCGTGGCACGGAAGGGCGGATGGACACAGCCCTGATGATGAGGTCATGGTGTATTATGATAAGGATACATTTGCAAGATACGAATCAGAGATACAGGGATATGCGCCAGATAAGAAGTTTTCAAATGAGGTCATGGACAAACTGGTGACATATATAAGACAGCATATGTCATATACCACAGCACCAAAGAAAATTACCGAGGGTGAGGATCCGGTCAACAGTGCGATGTATGACGTTCATGAGGGATATTGTGTTCACTTTGCTTCTGCGGCGGCGGTGGGCTTCAGGATACTGGGAATCTCCACCGTGTATAATACAGGTTATGTGGTGCCGTCGTCTGCGTGGATAAAGCAGTCGGATGGAACATACCGTGCGGTGGTTCTGGATAAATACAGTCATGCGTGGATTGAAGCGTACAGTGAGGATGCCGGTGACTGGGTGATCGTGGATGCCACACCGCTTGGAGACAGGGCAGATACTTTGGGGATACCGAAGGAACCGGATTACAGCGGTGATAATACTGCGGACAATTCATCGGATGATACAGAGGAGCCGGAGACTTCTGAGGAGACTTCAAGTCCGGATGTAACAACGGAGGCGACAACTGATTCGACAACCCAGATGTCAGAGAATACAGAAGTCACTACGGAGACGGATGGTGATTCTTCAAATGGCACAGGAGAAAATGGCAATCAGGTCGATGTCCCGAATGATGGCAGTGGAGATGCGCAGTCGGGATCACCAGGGGATGCCGGGGATGGTCTGTCGGAGCTTGTACAGAACAGAGTGTTCAGAACAGTTGTTGTTGTGCTTGCCGTGATACTGATATTGTGGGGCGCAGTCATCTTCAGAAGAAGGACGATAGTTGCGCGCAGGAGACGCAGGCTTGTGGGAAGAAACAGGATATCAGCTATATACGAGATGTCCACGGCGATGTATGATATGATGGTGTTTTCTGGTGCCATAGAGAATGTCAGTGAGAACGACACGGAGTATGCCGACACTGTCACGGAGTCGTGCAGCTTTATAAAGGGCGATGAGTTCACAGAGTTTATAAAATGGGTTCAGGCTGCTGTATACGGACGCGTTGAGCCGGGTGACAGGCAGATCGCGGCTGCCAGAAAGCTGTATACAAAGGTAAGGGCATACACATATCTTGGCCTTGGGTTCAAGGACAGGTTTGTGTGGAAGTATGTAAAGTGTTACGACTGCGGAGGACGCAGAAGGAAGAGATAACATAATTTGTCACGAAAGAAGTAGTATTTAAGATGGAATTTAGAAAAGGGTTAAAGGATGGAATACCGATAGCACTGGGGTATTTCGCGGTAAGTTTTAGTTTTGGCCTGCTGGCGGTGAAAGGAGGACTCACAAGTTTTCAGGCGGTCATCATAAGCCTGACAAATGTAACCAGTGCGGGACAGTTTGCCGGACTCAAGATCATTCTTGCAGGGGGAACGCTGGTTGAGATGATACTCACACAGTTCATAATCAATCTGAGATATTCCCTTATGAGTCTGTCACTCTCGCAGAAGCTTGGAGAGGCAGTGGGCATCAAGGAGAGGCTTGTGATCGCATTTGCAAATACTGACGAGATATTTGCAGTTGCCATGGGACATGTGAAGGAATTGACATTTGGCTATATGATAGGACTTCAGCTGCTGCCGATAGTCGGCTGGACAGGCGGAACCCTGTTCGGTGCGATTGCCTCAGGACTTCTTCCAAAGTCAATCAGCAGCGCACTCAGTCTGGCGCTCTACGGAATGTTCGTCGCCATAGTCATGCCGGTTGCCAGGAAGTCCAGACCGGTTGCCATAGTCGCGCTTGTGGCGGCAGTTATATCATGTGTGCTGTATTACGTTCCGATATTCAAGTTTATATCGACTGGAATTGCCATAATCATAAGCACGGTGGCAGCCTCTGTGATAGGAGCTATATTCTTTCCTGTGGGAGCTGCTGAGGAAGAGGAGGTGCAGTGATGAATATATACATATATATAATAACCATGGCGGTTGTCACCTACCTCATAAGAATGGTACCGCTGGTGGCGTTCCGCAAGAAGATAGAGAACAGATTCGTCAATTCATTCCTCTATTATGTGCCGTATTCATGTCTCACGGCACTTACACTTCCGTCCATACTATACAGTACGGAGAGTGTCATAAGCGCTGTGTGTGGATTTGCGGTTGCACTCATACTTGGAATAAAGCAGAAGGGACTTATAGTTGTGGCTGCTGCGGCATGTGTGACCGTGTTCGTGGTGGAGTGGATATTGAAGCTGATGTAGAAGGAGGTAGCAGGGATACCTGCAGATAATATATGAGATTTCCGAAATTTATAAAAAGGGGCGATACGATAGGTTTCGTTGCGCCATCATTTGGCTGTGATACAGAGCCGTATAAGACTGCATTTGGCAGAGCGCAGGAGAACTTCAGGAATATGGGCTTTGGTATACAGATCGGGCCAAACTGTTATGTCGGAGAAGGCATAGGAATCAGCAATAAGCCTGAGCTGTGCGGGCAGGAGATAAATGACTATTATACATCGGAGAAGAACGATGCACTCATATCCTGCGGTGGCGGAGAGCTCATGTGTGAGATACTTAACTATATTGATTTTGACAGGCTGAGGGCAGCAGACCCTAAGTGGTTCATGGGATATTCGGACAATACAAACCTCACGTTCCTGCTCACCACTTTGTGCGATACGGCATCCATATATGGTCCGTGTGCGGCGGCATTTGGACAGGAGCCGTGGCACCGATCAGTTGCGGATGCGATGGCGGTCCTTCAGGGACAGAAACTGTCATTTGCCGGATACGACGGATGGGAGAAGGAGTCCCTCAGGGATGAGGAGCATCCATTCCTGCCGTACAACATCACGGAGCCGAGGGTGATAAAGGGCTATCCAGAGAAGTTCCAGGTGAGCGGGCGAATGATAGGTGGCTGCATGGATTGTCTGGTGAACCTTATAGGAACAAAGTTTGACCATGTTGGCGAATTCCTTGAGAGATATAAGGATGATGGATTTATCTGGTTTCTCGAGTCCTGCGATCTGAACGTTATGTCCATAAGACGTGCTATGTGGCAGATGGACAACGGAGGATGGTTCAGATACTGCAAGGGATTTATGATCGGCAGACCGCTGCAGTTCGGACAGGAGATGATGGGTCTTGACCAATATCAGGCTGTGCTGGGGATCATAGGAAAATACAATGTGCCTGTTGTGATGGATGTGGATCTCGGACACCTGTCACCGATGATGCCTGTGGTATGCGGCAGCATGGGAACTCTTGTGGTGGACGGCCAGGATATGAGTCTTTCCATGGAGATGAGGTAGAGAGAAGTCTGTTGGCTGTTTGATTGGCTGAAAATGGTTGAAAAAATAAAGGCAAAAAAATAAAAAATACTATTGTGAAAAAAAATATATCGTGCTACACTAGGTGGCAGATAAGACAAAGGCATAGACGGAAAGAGTAGTGTGGCGGATGCATCCAGAGAGAGCTGCATATGTGGATCAATATTAATCCTGAACATATGGTGGGAGTAGCTTATGATATATCACATGAAGACCACTCCCGAGCCGTGCGCGATAGAAGCGTCACCGCGTAGCTGCGTTAAAGGCATAATTGAGTTAAAAGTTAAGGTGGAAACGTGCATACGCACCCTTAGATAGATTATATCTAGGGGTGCTTTTTTAGTTGTTACAGAAAGCTCATGTATAACCAGACGCCGGGCAGAATATATATTGATGTCTGCTGCGTCTGCAACGTATTTTCACTTTATAAGAAGTAAGAAGGAGAACTGACATGGTTAATTTCAAAGAAGACGAACAGCTTAAGACACTGAATCATTCCTGTGCACATCTTATGGCACAGGCTATCAAGCATCTGTACCCACAGGCAAAGTTCTGGGTAGGACCGGTAGTTGCAGAAGGATTCTACTACGATGTAGATCTCGGCGATGACGTTATCAGAGGCGAGGAAGATCTCGCAGCCATCGAGAAAGAGATGAAGAAGATTGCCAAGAGCGGCAAGAAGATCATCCGCAAGGAGATATCCAAGGAAGAAGCTCTTGAGATGTTCAAGGATGACGAGTACAAGCTCGATCTTATAAATGGACTTGAGGATGGAACGATCACATGCTATGAGCAGGGTGATTTCACAGACCTCTGCCGTGGACCTCACGTAGACAATGTAAAGCTTTGCCGTAACTTCAAGCTCATCAGACATTCAGGAGCTTACTGGAAGGGCGACAGCAAGAACAAGGTTCTCCAGAGAATATATGGTGTGTGCTTCCCTACAAAGGAGGAGCTTGAGGAGCATCTTAAGTTACTTGAGGAGGCAAAGGAGAGAGACCACAGAAAGATCGGCAAGGACATGCAGCTCTTCATGGTCGATGACCTTGTAGGACGTGGACTTCCAATGTTCCTTCCAAAGGGATATACAGTATGGCAGGAGCTTGAGAACTACATCAAGCGCAAGGAGAGAAAGCTTGGCTACCTCCACGTTATGACACCTTGTGTAGGTACAGTAAACCTCTACAAGACATCAGGTCACTGGGATCACTACAAGGACAACATGTTCCCGGCAATGGAGATGGAGGGAGAGTCATTTGTACTTCGTCCAATGAACTGCCCGCACCACATGATGATATATGCAAACAAGATGCACTCATATAAGGATCTTCCTATCAGGATCGCTGAGATCGCACACGACTTCAGATTTGAGGCAAGTGGTACACTCAAGGGTATTGAGAGAGGAAGACACTTCTGTCAGAACGATTCACATATATTTGTGACACCAGACCAGATCGAGGAAGAGTTTGCAGGAGTTGTTAAGCTCATATTTGACACATACAAGGATTTCGGAATCACAGATTACAGATGCGTACTGTCACTCCGTGACCCAGAGGACAAGGTAAAGTATCACGATGACGATGAGATGTGGAACAAAGCAGAGAATGCACTCAGAAGAGTTCTTGATGATATAGGAATCGATTACACAGAGGAGATTGGTGAGGCTGCATTCTACGGACCAAAGCTTGATGTAAATGTTAAGCCGGCCGTAGGAAATGAGTATACACTCTCGACATGTCAGCTTGACTTCTGTCTGCCAGCCAAGTTCGATCTGAAGTATATCGACAAGGACGGCGAGAAGAAGACCCCTGTAGTTCTCCACAGAGCTATCCTTGGATCTCTCGACAGATTCATGGCTTACATCCTTGAGGAGACAAAGGGCAATCTTCCAACATGGCTTGCACCTGTACAGGTAAGAGTTATGCCTGTAAAGACAGACAACGAGGATCTTATGGCTTATGCTCACAAGGTCGTTGATGCCCTTGATGCCATCGACGTTCGTGTAGAGCTTGATGACAGAGCAGAGAAGCTTGGTTATCGTATGCGTGAGGGTCAGGTTCAGAAGGTTCCATACCTTCTCGTAATCGGATTCAATGAGGCTGAGAACGGAACAGTATCATACAGACTTCACGGTGAGGCTGACACAACAGTTCTTCCACTTGACGAGTTCGTACAGAAGATCGACACAGAGATCAAGACAATGGCTCACAAGTAAGAGTGAAAATTTTACACCACAGGTTCACTTACCCTGTCCGCAAGGACAGGGTATTATTTTTTTGTAAATAAATGCGAGTGTGAGGGGGCACAGGATATGAGACAGGGATATAAGTTTATACGCGAGAGTGGCTGCAAGCATGACGATGATTATCTCAGTCATCTTTTTAACGATATTTTCTGCTGGACGAATGGCACATATAAGCTCTGTTATACACGCCCGGATATGGAGGCCGTGAACGGAGATAATATACTCGACATTGAGAATGGGGAGAATAAAATACTGTCATTTGACTATCATATGCAGCTCCTTGTAAGCAAGAGAAATAACCTGGAAAATACAGAAAAGGATAAGGCTGAAGATAATGAAGAAAATGATAGAGAGGTGTGGGAGACTCTGATAAATGCGGTGGCATACGACTTCCCGAATGTCCGGCAGCTCAAGGCGGATATACGGACTATACTTGATTCAGACATGGAAGATGCCCAGATCGTGAGGAATAATAGCGGAGATCCGTACGAAAAAGTGCTGTGTCTTGGGACGGAGGGGACACATGTGGAGGATGGATATGTTCTCAGGAGGATAAAGAGATCCCCGGAGTGTGACAAGCCGGATCGGTATGAGCTGGAGATAGGAACAAATTGTGGGGCAGTTCCTGACAGTGCACATTTTTACCGTCTGATCGATCTGGACAGGGAGGATATCCGATGTCTGTATACATGCGTTACGAGATTCATAGAAAATGCTGAGGACTTGTATAACCACCGGCTGAAACTTCGCCGGGATAGAGAAAAGCATAACAAGAAAATTGACGGCGAAGTCCTGATGTGTATGGAGAACAGCTTTGAGCTTGTCACCGACGGCGAAGAGCTGGCCAGTATCAAATATTGGGATTTTAGAGGCGAAAAGCTGACAAAGGAATATAATGCGAGGGTATGGTCTATAGATGGCGATGCTGGCAGTATTGACCTGGAAAGTGGTGAAATGCTGTATATGGATCAGATATATTCCATAGATAAAAAAAGTCCCACCGAGGAAATGTTGTGCATGGGTGTGGAGGAGATAGCCGAGGATTTCTGTGACAGCATACTTGTGAAGACGGTGACGATGCTGGATGATTTCGGAACCATGGAGGTATATGATCTCTGTGAAAAATATGGTGAATACATAGATAACAGGTATTATATGTACCGTGAGTGTCCTCCATCAATGGGGGGAAATTCCGAAGCGGAATAATGCCAAGTCTTACCCATATCATCAGACACACTCATGGGCATACGTAGATGTCCTTCTTTATCACGAATACTATTATTACGCCCCAATGCCATCAATCTGCCATCCTTCAATTGCACTACTCCGGCATGGATTCCAG
>ENA-OPYE01001471-OPYE01001471.1-human-gut-metagenome-genome-assembly--contig:-NODE-1471-length-12525-cov-2.543865_pt1 | contig 12525 bp, 8 predicted proteins | sample MGYA00241063_ERZ501442 | MGnify/ENA primary metagenome ERZ501442 (study PRJEB25962, sample SAMEA1967055) | human gut metagenome | biome: human gut; feature: human-associated habitat; material: faeces... | reverse complement strand
CAAGCCATATCTATAAATAAAGTAGAAAATTAATGAAATTAAAACAAACTCTATTATAAGCCTCCTAGAATCAATTTTAAGATTCATAAGTGGATTGTTCTGTATTATAATCAAAATGCCAACAATACCTAATGAAATAATCGATAATCTCAATACCTCTTTAGAGTTTTTTAAATCAGGTATATAATATGTTGAAATAGTTAATCCCAAATAAAATATTGATAGCGTTATCATCAAATATCTCATAGGCAAATGCATTGACCCAAATACTGGAACAAACGAATAAAACCATAATGCAAAGGGCAGTATCTCTCCAAGAGAAATTCCAAGAATAATAACATTTATCATTATTCCCATTTTAAACAGTATCTGTTCTTTTTTCTGCATCTTTGATATCGTATTATAACGCAGTATTACTGCTATTATAAATAGCCAAAATGCCCCTAAAGTTATTAATGGCAATTGCTCAATTGGAGCTTCGCTAAGAAAATTTGCACTAAATATCCTTTTCAAATCCACAGTACTTAATTTAAAATATAGTGCATCTGAAATCGTCGAAGATGCACTATTAACAACATCTCTCACATATAGCAATAGTTGCAAGCAATATAAAAAGCTTACCCCTCCTCCTATCATAAAAGGAATCCAACTTCTCTTTAATATAATCTTCCATCCTAGTTCCTTCTTCCAGAGTAGTCCATAAATAACCGTTCCTAATAAGACAAATATTGCTAATGCTACAGAAGTTATGATATACCCACTAGTAAAACATAGTACATAAGAAAATGCATACAAAATACAAACACATTTCCTTTGATCATCTAAAGATTTGAAGCCTGCATATAAGGCAGGGCACAATAATGTAGCTACAAAATAATGACTCAAATACCAACTTTCATACAATGCAACAACAACAATAGAACATGTAAATAAACATGCCCTTTTTTTATCTAAAGAAAAAAATCTTTGAGCCAGCCTAACAGAAAAATAGGAACAAATAAACATTTGCAATATATATAGCAAAAGGTAACTCAATCTATCTGGTATATAACTTGATAAAAACCCAAAAAAAACCATAGGGAGATACATATTAGACATATTAGATCTATTAAAAAACTCTGTTGCCCCATTAAAAGTCCCTGTGTCAACTCCCCATAAAACACCAGATTTTAAGTATTCCACTACCTTCAACATAGAAGGAAAACACTGCTTTAGATTATCTCCGTTTTTTTCAAAGGTAATTATATCTGACCAAAGTGCCTGGCCTACTATAACACTGAATATAGCAACACATAATACACTGGCTACTACAAGAGCAAATCTTTTTTGATTTGGTTCGATTACCTTCATTCCTACTTCCTCCAAAAGTTTCAGCTAACATATAGCCATCCAAAACCATATATTATTACTATCATATATATTTAAACTTTAAATTGTTCTCTATCGTACACCTTACTAGTGCCTTGCGTAAATACGGCTCCTCATACTCTCCAAGCAAAGGTATAACAAAACCCTTTGATACTTCATATGGTATTCCTTGTTTAGCAAATATACTACCTATTGTTTCTTCGTCAGATTGATTATGATAAGCACAAAGTATAAGAGAACTCCCTGATTTTAAATATACATTATCAAGTCCCTTCAGCAAATCATGCTCAGCCCCTTCAACGTCTGCTTTTATTACCACCTGTTCCTTGCCTGTTATAATTGAATTTAAGGTAATCATACTATCCGTATTACTATTGCCCACCATTTTATCTATAATCTGCACATTACTATACGGTCTAAACGTCCTTTGAAGAGGTTCTATCCAAAGACTATCACATTCTATCAAATACAAACATTTTACTTGTTGAACTACAGAAAGTCCTATCAATCCTTCTGCAGCTCCTGCATCTATAAACACGGTATCTTTGTTAAGATTAAGCTGATTGGTAAAATAACAATGCGGTGACCTTTTATCCTGTTCCATAATTAAAAATGAAAAGTACGCTTTAATATGTTCATCAGAGTAAGTTTTAGGAAAGTACACTGGCTTACCGCTATACAAAACATATCTCCATCCTTCTTTATCCCAATAAATTTCTATATCATCTGGTAAATACTCATTACAAAAATCATAAGGATACATTCTGACACTATTTCTAGTAAGCCAATCAATCACCTCCTTTTTCTCATTATCAAGCATTTTCCCTTCATAGTATTTTAAAATCAAAAGTCTAAGAAGAGAAGCAATACTCTTTTTATTGGAATCTATTAATCCATAGTATTCATGAAACATCTGCATTGACCAGCATTTTAAATCGTTTGATTCGTTTAATAATCTATTTATTTGTAGTTTATTGTCATTATTCTCATCTAATAAATTGCAAATCTCTAACTTTCTACTATCATTCTCCTCCATAAGCTCCAAAATTTTTTTCTCTAAATATTCAGATTGCTCATTTATTATAGAAATTTTTTTTCTCAAAGAAAACTTATCATAGTACTTTTTTATCGATTGTTTAATCCCCAATTTTTTCTCCAATCTTTATATTAAAATTCATTCTCCAATCTATAACACCAAATATATTTATATAGCTTTACAGTATAAAATAATATATATGCTTGGAAAGTTCTCCTTCATTATATTTCCAAGCATATTTCTCTTTCTTAAATTCCCTTACCATTTAGACGCTCGAACAGTCTGGTACAATCTATTATATTTGGACATATACTTTCGTCCATTCTCAGAATCAAATCCTGCCATCCTCGCCCTAATTTTATAATATCTTAGTCGTAACCACCATTTAACTGGTATACCCATAATAACATCCTTAATACATCCTATATCGTTTATCCCCCCTCCTGTATTTCCTCCAATGCAAACTGCATTGGCATCTTCTTTCAACTCAAATCGTACTGCATCTTGTATAAGACGAATTTGCATTTCTGATGGAACTACGGAGTATCTCTTATCTTTGCTATCAGACTTTTTTATAATCGTAATGCGTCTAGAAAAAGACAACTTCTTGTTAAACTTGACAGCAATTAAATTTGCATATGCGTACTGCTCCAACCCGTCCAAGCAGCCAAACATATAATCAGGTACTAATACATGGGCAGCAAAAACAAACAGAAAATGTCCAGGTAAGTCATATGCATTTATATCATTCATGGACGCCAGTTCAGCTTTAGTATAAACATCAAAACGTTCAGGTGCCGGATAACCATTACCTGAATCAAGAAGTCTTCCTGAATATGCCCCTAACGATTCATCATCTTCGATAGCCCGCACTAACGTAGTCACGTGGTCATAATACCAATACTCAGAGGCATTAGTATTCATAAAATAGTCATGAGGGGTCCGTTTCTGTAGGTAACGAATGGCTTGTCCATCCGTAATCTTCCTTGATCCTTTTTTATCAAATAACTCCATTGCTTCTACTTTTACACATGCCAACTTATCTTTTAAATATACTTCTACTTCTTTAGCGCATGCCCAATCAACTGCAATCGCCAAAACAATCTCTTTATAATATTGATTATGAATATTTTTTATTATCTTATCTAGGCAACCTTTTGCATCCTCAAGATTCTGACTATTCAAGACATAAGATACTAGAACCGTCTTCCCATCATCTTTTGCAAACAAATCGGAGGCTATAGAAGCAAACCGTATTGGATGACGTTTTACAATATTCAAGAGTTGTTTTTCAAGGCCAAAATGCTCCTTAAATACCATCTGAGCCTTTCTTGCTAAATCTAATGCGTCATCAGGATGAGTAACAATCCATTGGTATTTTTCCATAATTTGTCTATAAGTATCTTGAGGATTATTTTTATTATAATTAATGAATAAAGCAGCTCCCGAAAAGTACTCTTTCATATACTCGTTTTCATCTGATATAATTACAGCTCCCGCTGCGCATGCCTCATATGCCCGATTTGTAACCGCACCTGCACGCCGATGAATGTCAGAAGAAATAACCAAACAAATTCCGCATTTATTTATTTCTTTTAATATAGAAAATCCATCAAATGGTATTGAATATTGATAGCATTCATAACCTTCCCAAGGTTTAAGTCCCCCCCAAGCTTTCACCACATCAGGTCCAAAAAATTTTACTTTTCCAGTTTTATCTAACAGCTTAAATAACCCTTCATGGCGATTACTATTATACACTACCTTTTCCCAGTTCATACCACAATAAAACATCTTCGGATTATGAAGGTTGGGTTCTAGCATCTCACTTGCAGGAAAGGAACCTGTCAAAATAGACGCTCCTTCAATATCTCTTGGCTTGTTCATCAATATTGACTGAAGATGGTTTCTCATTCCTCCTGAATCATAGATAAGAAAGTCATCGTTGGACAGATAATTATTAGTCACAAAATTTGAATAATATTCTAAATTAAGTGGAATTTCCGGTGGATTCCAAAGGGCATGATAATAAAATGCATCAACACTTTTATGACTTTCATAATGAGTAGTCAACACAAAATCCAGCATATCAGTATTAACAATATCAGGCGTTTTTTCTTGTGTTCTACTATCCAATACACAGCCAAAACTATCCAAAATAGTACAACCTATTCCCACATTATGAGCCGCCTTCTGTATGCGCAAAACAAGTTCAGATTCCGCCGATTCATCTCCTGGCCAAGGGTTTACAATTCCCATATTCATAAATGTATGCTTACTAATAGGAAAACATGTAGTATCACTCCCTACTCCTGGGAAAAAGGAAATCGTTTGTAGTTGCATCTCATCATATTTACTAATCCTTGATGCAAAATATTCTAATGGAGCGCATGCAACCTCTTTCGGAATTTTGAGTGGCAACTGTTTTAAAACCCCATCAATATCCTTAACAAATTCAAGTACCCCCGCCATAATAAAGCGGCTTGTATCAATACGTTTCTGTTCATCTTCTATTACATGCTGATAAACAGGATAATATCCATTATCATCCTCACTAATCTTCATAATGCTAGGGTGTGGGGCAGAGAACATTAATTCCAATATATTTACAACATACGAATCATTTAAAGCCTTTTCAGGAAATCGTTCTGCCTTACCCTGACTAATTATATATGCTTCTTCAGTAAAGTTCCCTTCTGTATGCCTATGTGTTCCCAAATAATATCCAACTAAATCCGCTGTTTTTCCAGATATAGAACACAATCGTTCAATCCCCTTCAGCATACTTCCCTTCCATCCCAAATCTACTATGCCACATTTCTCATTAAAGAGACCTATATTATCAAAATATCGGATAATAGTCTTACGTTCTTTTTTACCGCATTCCAATAAAATCTCGACATTCTCCAAAAAGAAATCTTGTACTTTTACAACATCTTCATATGAATTAATAAACTCGTTCTGTTCAGGAAATACCTTCTTGTACTTCTCTGCCAACATTTCACTGTCTAACTCAAGACGAGAAAATAGATTTTCGTATGTTAACCCTCTTATAAGATATAAGTCCTTGCTATTTTGTGGTAACAAATTCAAATCAATATCCTCTACTCTTTTTGCCCCTGCAAACATAAATAGTCTTCTTGAGCCCAATATTTCTTCTGTATGAATATCTGGATATAAGGATTCAAACACCTTTTTAAATATATACCCATCTCGTAACATAAAAAAAACATGTTCTATTTTATTATTAACAATTTTTTCATGGAGCCAGTGCATGTATGCATATGCGATTATTCCTGCATATTTATATCCAAATTGATACCAATAAGACTTCTTTTCTAACTCATATGACTTTGCACCTATTAATCCACGTATTAGGGAGAATAAAACAGATTTATTATCATACTTATTTAATACAGCAAAATAGGAGGAAGAATGTATTTTCCCTCCCTTTTCTCTAAATGGCATATATAAAAAGGCCGATAAACCTTTCTTCTCCGCCATTTCTTTATCTGCAAATGGGTGATCTCCAATATGTAACACAGAGTTTGCTGGTTCTTGTACATAATCCAGCAAATCTTCATACATCTCTCCTGTTGATTTTGGACGTTTCGTTTCGGATGACAAAAACAGCTTATCATATCCTGTATAACCCGCTAGCCTTAGCATCTCCTGAATTACATCTAAGGGAAGATACATATCTGATGATATGACAACTTTCTTTCCCTTTTCTTTAGCGTAATCAAATGCCGCCTTCATTTCACCATTTGTCCTACAACTCATAATTTCTAATTGTTTTTCATATTTAAAAAATGCCTGATACTTCTCGCCTAATCTATCATAAATATCACTTAAAGTTACTTCATGAATTCCTTGTCTATTATATTCATCACGCAACTTCATTTCTGCCAAAATTCTATCCTTTTTAAAATCAGGACACTTCCATGTCTCGCCAAGATGCGCGAACAAGTCCACCGGCTCATCATATATACGATATATAAGCGTATCAAACATATCGAACGATACTATCTTGGCTGAATCAATCTTTTCTAAAAGCTGTTTTAACATTTTTCTCTCCCTGTTACTTCCTACAAATCTAATTATATTAATGAAATCTCTTTTTTAACTAATTCTATATCATTATGAACCATGCGGGTAACAAGCTCTAAAAAAGAAATTTCCCTAATCCACCCCAAAGTAGTATCTGCCTTTTCTGGGTTTCCAATTAAAATTTCAACTTCTGCTGGTCTAAAAAACTGCGGATTCACTCGAACCACTGTTTTTCCATTTTCTTCATTTATACCAACTTCACTAATGCCTTCCCCTTCCCAGCGTATCTGTATGCCCGCTACTTTAAAAGCAGTTTCCACAAACTCTCTGACAGTCCTAGTTTCATTTGTTGCTATAACAAAATCGTCAGGTGTATCCTGCTGTAACATCAACCACATAGCCTTCACATAATCTTTAGAATGCCCCCAGTCTCTTTTAGCATCCATATTTCCAAGTTCTAAATAGTCTTTTACACCTAATTTAATTCTTGCCACAGCGTCTGTAATTTTTCTAGTGACGAATTCCTTTCCTCTTCTTTCACTTTCATGATTGAATAAAATTCCACTACATGCAAACATACCATAACTCTCACGGTAATTCTTGGTTATCCAAAAACCATATTGTTTTGCTACACCGTATGGGCTACGAGGATAAAAAGGAGTAGTCTCTTTTTGGGGTACTTCTTGTACTTTACCATAAAGTTCTGAAGTAGATGCCTGATAAATTTTGGTTTTCTTCTCCAAACCAAGAATACGAACCGCCTCAAGCATACGCAACGTACCTACCGCATCAGCTTCAGCCGTATATTCCGGAACATCAAAAGACACCTTTACATGACTTTGTGCCGCCAGGTTATAAATTTCATCAGGTTGTACTTGTTGAATAATCCGGATCAATGAACTACTATCTGTCATATCGCCATAATGAAGATTAACCAAACGCCGCTGCTTCATATCACGTACCCACTCATCCAAATAAAGATGTTCGATACGTCCTGTATTGAATGAAGAAGAGCGACGAAGGATACCGTGAACTTCATATCCCTTATCTATTAAAAACTCGGCAAGGAAAGAGCCATCCTGCCCAGTTATGCCTGTAAGTAATGCTACTTTTTTCATATATCTATTTTAAACTATTCAATTCAATGATTGGGCTTACTTCCCAATTTATTATTTCATCTGCTTGTTCCACATTATAAAAATCATAACAATCCAATAATCGTTGAAACTTAGCAAATGCACCTTTTATACCTACATAACTTTTAAAACGTCTCATCACAGGAAGTGCCTTTATTACAGGTTGACCTGTATCAAAGTCTCTCGGATGAAAATAAGTCATCATATAATCGCTATGCTTTCCCCAATGATTAATCAGCCAATAAGGAAATAGCCGAAAGAAACCACCACCGGAAAATACAATATGCCTACCCACTACCTGATGAACACCTATCGGAAACTCCTTAATAATTCTTCCACCACCAACATCAATCCGTTTAGGAATACCCTCTCCATAACTTGGCATACCACCATAATCATGAGAAGCTGGAAATATGGAACAATCATACCTGAATCCCATTTCTGCCAAACTACGAAGCGCCCAAACATTATTCTTTGTAATAGAAAAACCCGGAGCACGAAAAGCATTTACTTCCTCTCCTATTATATCCTCTATCAAATTCTTTGCTTTAAGTGTATCTGCCTCAAATGTTTTCTTATTAAAACGAAAAGACAATTCATGCTGATAGGAATGACAACCAATATGATGCCCACATTTTCGAATAGAACGAATTATATCAGGATGTTTTTCCGCAATCCAGCCGAGACAAAAGAATGTTCCTTTTTGATTTCTTTTGTCCAATTCATTTAGTATTCTGCTAACACCATCATAGATACGTACCTCAAATTTGTCCCAATTAAAATCACCCGAAATAAAGTCACAGTTATACCAATCTTCTATATCAAATGTAAGAATGTTCATATTATCTAAACCTTATTTTTTTCCATTATACATGATTACACCATTATTAACCTTATGCCATTCTTTACACATGGGAATTAGGCATTCATCCCATTTACTATCATAATACATTTCATCTATTGATAATATCCCCATAGACAGAATACAGGCAATCTTTTCCTTATGGAACGGATGACAATTTATACCAAGTAATTTATTTCCATCTGAATTTAGGGTTGTACCCACAATCTCAACATTCTTTTTTTCAAAGACCTTCGCCAAAAAGAAAATAAAAGACGCAGATAAAATTATCACTCTATCTCCATTTTTAAGATGGTCTTGAACTCTTGAATAAATTGGATTAAACTTAAAACTACCAGCTTGAGCTTCACATGCCATTTTAAATTTATTAACATCAGAATTAAACAAGAATCTTATCATCTGTTCCTTCTCAGTTTTTACTGAAATAATACAAAACTTCGCCAAAACCTTTAGTGCAAAATAGTATATTCGATAAACAAATTTGATCCCCTTCATTTCTTGCAAAAATAATTCCGTAAGGCTATCCTTATAAGAAAGAGTTCCGTCAAAATCAAATACTACAATCTTATTCATCTCCTAAAAAATCTTTTAATATTTCTGATATTAAAAAGAAAAGAAAAATTAAATTTTATTGCAGACATCTTATTAGCATAAGACCAATTGATGAAACATGTGTTTTTAAAACACCAGAAGTTTTGAATCCTTCCCAAACTTTTTATATAATTGAGCAAATCCACAGGAAAGAGCCATCGTATATATATATCACCTTGTCTATAGTTAGAAATCGTCTTTTCCCCCATACAAAGTCTCACATAATTTGTCAAAAGATTCTTTCCACTAAATTCTGAAAGCATGATTGATCCCCATATTCTTGGATTTGCTTCTATCACTTTATATTTTCCAGATTTGCTATCATATAGGTATTCCAACATAATAAGACCATTCCAATTTATCTTGTCTAATATCGTTTTTCCTTCCATGATTAGTTCTGTATTATTGGTAAATTTTGATAAAACAGTAACACCGCCTGTAGGTGGTGAAGTTCTTATTCTTTCATGTGTATATGCATCCAACATTTTCCCATCATAATACAAATAAAATACTCCATGAACATCATGTCCATTTGGTATCAATTCTTGCACTAGATACGGTTCCTTTGATACTGCTATTCTAATTTCATTAGTAAAATCTTCTGGTTTATAAAGCCTATATTGCCCTTTACTACCAAATCCAATGCAAGGTTTCAATAAGATTGGATATTGATCTAGTAAAAGAGTATCAATTTCTTCCACGGAATAATATAATGGAGCACTCAAATTATTCTTCTCACAAAACTCATTCAATCTCCTTTTATCTCTAAGAATATTGTAGACATTCTCTGACGAGAGTATGTAAACCAAATTTCTTTTACCATATTTTCTTACAAAACTATAAAAATGAGCTATAGTCTTTTCTTCCGTTGGTAAATATGATGGTATCGTTTCTATATTTTTCACATATAGCCAATAAATCCTCTACAAATAACGTATCAACATCTGTTTGTAACGTCTCACATACCGTTTGGAATACACCTCTTAAACACCTTTGCTTTGAAATACTTCCATCGATATTACCACATATCAATGGAATCTTTGGAAAAGCATTTTTTAAAATAGAAATAATATCAAACGCCTTCCTAGTTTCGGCATCTGGTACAAGTATCCTATACATTCACTTAGAAGTTTTCATTAAGTTTCTTTCGTTCACGTTCTTCACGCTTTAGATGCGGAATCACACTAATAAAGTTCCAACACCTACGAAATTGTTTCTTGGGTTCTTCAAACAAACGTGCCAACCATATAAATCTAAAAGGACCTATTTCCATTTTTGGTTTATTCAGTATTCCAGCATAGTAATTAAATGCAGCTCCAATACCAAACATAACTCCACTGTTGATATATGGAAGTATCCTATTCATAAATATTTCCTGCTTCGGAGCGCCAAGAGAGACCCAAATAATATCCGGTTTTATTTCATTAATTTTCTTCGCTATATTGGGATAATCAAATTCATCAACCTCAACAAAAGGCAATGGCATATATAATAAATTCAATGAATCTTTACCATCCTTTTCAAGTCTATCTTTAATAAGAGCATATGTATTTTCTGTATTCCCAAGGAGTAATTGTTTATATGGTTTTTCTATATATTCTTCAAATATCATTGGCCCATTGAATGACGTATATTTCGTTCCATATATATCATTTGCCATCTTTGCTATATAACCACTATCACAGGTGTTGACGAATGCATTTCTTACAACATTTCCATAGTTGGGATAAAGATATGTTTGGGATAACACATTTCCATCCACTACACATATATAACCCTTATTCTTTTTAACAATGCATTTTTCAATCATATATCGGAATTTCTCATGATTGAATTCCATATGTATATTAAATATATTCATACAGGCAACCTAATTAAACAGTAAACATTCCAAAGTATATCATCTTTTGATAGAAATTTACACTTTGCATAATTATAATCAATAATAAAAAAAGTATATTCATTCGCTATTCTCATGTTTTCTTGTGTGTCTCTTGTTTCATCCTATTTATCATGATTCAGACAACTGCTTCACAAATAACTATGAATCTGTTGTTTTCTACTTTATTCTATATCCTCCATCCAATTAAGAAGTTCCATCCCAACATTTATTTAGATTCTATAATTTGGTTAATGAAGTAAAGACTTTTATATATTTATCATAAATATTATCAGTGGAATACTCTGTTCTCACTTTCTCAAAGGCTCTCTTATTTAAAACGACCAAATAGTCCGGATTATTCCAAAGATTAGTTATCTGATTCTCTAAATCTATCACATCCATAGGTCGGAAAAGGCGTCCTATCTCTTTATCTCCTTTTCCTATTATTTCTATAAATCCTCCATGAGAGGGAGCAACGGTACATTTACCGTAGCCAGCAGCTTCCAATATAGTCATTGGGAATCCCTCATACCATTTACTAGCCATCACAAAAAAGGAAGCATTATTATAGAAAGCCTCCAACTTATTACCTGATAAATAGCCCAAAAATTCACAGTTAGAAGGAATCCCATTAGCTAATAAAGCTTTATCACGCAAATTACCAGCAAATTTAAAATGTATTTCCGGATGTTTCCGAGCTACTTTAAGTATTAAGTCGACTCCCTTTTCTTCACTCAATCTACCACTATAAGCGACATAAGCACCTGGAGTAAAATCCGGAATACGACTTATATTAATAAAATTAGGAATTACTAGAACTTTCTTAGGGTTAAAACCTGCCGCAATTATTTTTTCTCTCTGAAAATTAGTTAAACATGCAAAATAGTCCACATTGTCTAAATACATTCTTCTCTTACGTGCAAACATATTACGCAATGCATATCCAATTGATTTAGGCAAAGACCTCTCACAATTATGCCATATACAGTTCCATTCGTGCTTTTTAACTAAACATAGCTCGCAAGGTCTATGATTCCTCATAAATAATCCAGTTGGACATATTAACCGATAATTATGAACTGTCATCACTATAGGAATATTATTTTTCTTACAGATCCGTAGTATCGAAGGGCTAATAAAAGGATATAAATTATGAATATTGATAATATCTGGTTTAAACTGATTAATAACACGTTGTAACTGAATATTAGATCTAAAAGAATAGAAACCTGTAAAAAAAGCAATCATTTTCCATAGAAAGTGAGAATTGCACTTTTCCGAACTTTTAAAAAAATAATCTACAACATGTCCCCTTTTAGAAAAGCTCATTGATAACTTATCAATAACAGCTTCTTCACCACTGAAATTACCGTACTTATTATGAACAATTAAAATATGCATAGTATTTAATTACTTTCTTTGTAAAAAAGCATTCCTCTCCTGTTTTTTAGCAGTTTAAAAAACTCTATAATTTCTTAATTCAATGCAAAATCAAAGATAAAACCTTACCAACAGTCTCCCTGGAATAAATTTCAACAAACTATAATATAGCGCCATAATTACCATATCAACCCAAATAGCATCAAATCATACCTTCTAA
>ENA-OPYE01001466-OPYE01001466.1-human-gut-metagenome-genome-assembly--contig:-NODE-1466-length-12566-cov-2.376069_pt1 | contig 12566 bp, 10 predicted proteins | sample MGYA00241063_ERZ501442 | MGnify/ENA primary metagenome ERZ501442 (study PRJEB25962, sample SAMEA1967055) | human gut metagenome | biome: human gut; feature: human-associated habitat; material: faeces... | reverse complement strand
TCCTATGGTGGGTCCTGCATCAGGGCCGGACCCCCGCCAAACTGGCCGGATACCGGCGCATTGGTCAGCAATATCCGGAAAAGTTTGTTTTTCTCAAAAATCAAAGCCAGCTTGAACGATTTTTAAGCTCTGGATCGTATTCCTTATAAAGAGAACAGGAGGTTCTGCCATGAAATCTTCCAAAAAGCGTTCCCGCGCCGTGGTCACGGTGGTGGCCTGCATTCTGGTGGTGTGTCTGGTGGCTGCGCTGGTCCTTTTCAGTCTGGTCAACAGCAAAGTCCGTGCCTTACAAAAGGGTGCGACCTTTGAGTTCAGCTATAACATCACCGCACAGGACAGTGCCAGTACCCCGGCCCTGTACAATATTCTGAAACAGGTGGGTGCAACTTCCGGCGATGTGGCCGGGCTATATTCGCCGGGGCAGCCGCAATTGTACCTGTACCCCTCCGGCGGGCTTACCCGCGCTGAGACCGGCGGCACCGATTTTTTCACCGACCTCTATATCGATGCCAACGATACCTACTTCGATGCCGGGCGGCTCTACCGCACCCTGCGGGATTCCATCGCGGACAGCGCGCCGCTGGTGGGTGCGTTCCTGCCGGAGTGGTCTCTGCCCAACTACATCACGCAGGCCCAGCTGGCAAAGATCCTCGGCGTGCCCAACACGCAGGTAGCCATGCAGGAGATGTCCGGCTATACCCTGACCCTCAGCCGCCAGTGCGTCGTCCACCCCGATTATGCCAAGAAGGACTACACCTACTATCAGTTCCCGTCTGAGGGGGAGGACGCGGCTGTCCTTGTGGTGGGCCTGCCGCTGAAGTCCCTGCTCTTCGATGACACCATCCCCGTGGATGTCCATGTGGAGATCCCCGCCCACGGTATCAACGCAGCCCTGAGCGGCACACTGAAAGCCGGTGTCAACAGCCTTTCGGCTCCTGTCAGTGTCATTTCCGACAGCGACATCGATTCCATCGTCCAGCTCCGGGAACGTCTGGAGCAGTTTGCCGATCTCATCAACACAGCATTGAAGCGTGTGCAGTAACAAAAAAGCAGAGCCGTGCAGCGTTTGAACTGCACGGCTCTTATCTATTTCAGCGCTTATGCTCAATGTGTTCCTGGATCCATTTGCCGCCATCACCGCTGCCCACCGCACTGTTATAAACAATGCCGGTCAGCTCGCTGGTCAGGTCGGACTTCATCTTTTTGTACTCCTGCTCTGCCTGATCCGCAACGCTCTGGTCGCGGCCATTGTCCCGCAGGTACTGGCGCAGCTCTTTCAGGATGGCGTTGAACTCCTTGTCACACTCGCCCTGAACACTGGTCAGCTTGGCGGTTTTGGACAACACGATGGAGACCTTCATCCCCAGATTGCGCTCCTCCACTGGGTGGGAGATGTACTCATCGTAGGCCTCGTAGATCACGCCGTAGAGCTTGGATTCCGTCTGCTTCTTCAGGTTCTGCAGCTGGCGGATGTAGCCGTTGATTTTGGCATCCACCTCATTCTCCGAAGCAGCGGAGCTGCTGGAGGCATGGCTGCTGCCGGGGGCCTGACTGCTGGCCGCATGGCTGCCGGAAGCCGCAGAGGACGCGGGCACCGAGTGTGCGGCACTGGAACCGGACACTGCGGAGCTCACGCTGTCCGCCTTGCCTGCGCTGGCGGCAGAGGAGACCTCACTGGACGAAGCTGTCTCCGAAGAGGAAATGCCAAGTTCCTCTTCCAGCTGTTCCAAAAAGGACGAAACCGGGGATTCTTCCGTCACCTCACTGCTGACGGCGCTCTCGCTGGAGGCGGCGGCGCTGGAGGGCCCCTCAGCTTCCCCGCCGGGCAGAGCGGAGGACGGCACAGAGCTGGCCTGTGCCTCGGACACAGGGGTGCTTTTCCGCATCCCTGTCAGGATCAAAGCAGCTGCCACGGCCACCACAAGAACGATGGCCGCAGCCAGCTGATAAAGCTTCTTTTTCTGCATCTGGTACAAAATTCTCCCACTTCAGATTTCGTTCCCGGCCTTTTGCCGCACAGGAACAAATCTATCATATCATTCCCGGGGGAGAATTTCAATGGATAAATCGTGAAAAATGTCGCCTAACTGCCCTTTTATGACCGGATTTCGTCCCATTTCACAGCCTGCCGGAGACTCGGTCAGGCCCTGCTGCAGGGACAGAAAAAAGGCATCCCCGCAAACGAGGATGCCTTTCTCAAAACGGTTTTCTGCCCCAAAGCGCCCGCTCCGGCGTGGAGCCGGGCCGGGTCTCCGGCGCAGAGGCTTACATTGCAAACTGGACGGCGCAGAAGGCTGCGTAGATGCAGAGCAGCAGCACGCCCTGCCAGCGGGAGAGCTTGCCCTTGAGCAGAGCGGGCACGGTCAGAAGGAGCATGACCGCGAACATCACGGGCAGATCCATGACCAGAGAGGAATTGATGCCCATGATGGTGGAGTTCTGCGGAATGCTGAAGGGCGACACCGTGATGGACATGCCGCTGACCAGCACCAGATTGAACACGTTGGCACCGATAACATTACCCAGCGAGAGGGAGCCGTGGCCCTTTGCCAGCGAGGTGATGGCCGTGACCAGCTCGGGCAGAGAAGTGCCCAGCGCCACAAAGGTCAGCGCGATGACCGACTCCGGCACGCCCAGTGCCTGTGCGATGAGGGTGCCGTTATCCACCAGCAGGTTTGCGCCCAGTGCGATCAGCACAGCGCCCAGCACCAGCAGCACCAGCGTTTTGGTAAGGGACATCTCTTCCCCTGCATTTTCGGCCTCGGCCTCCGCTTCGGCGGCGGCAGGGGCTTTTTTCATCTGCAATACGTTTGCCACCATGTAGGCCACGAACATGGCCAGCATCACAAAGCCCAGCGGGCGGGTGAATTCGCCCATGGCGTAGGCAGCCACGCAGTAGATGGCGGCTGCGGCAAAGAAGAAGGCTACCGGCACCCGCAGGGTCTTGGGGTCTACCTTGCCCGGACGGACGGCGATGGTGATGGCGGCGATCAGGGCAGAGTTGCAGATGACCGAGCCGATGGCGTTGCCGTAGGCGATCTCACCATGGCCGGACACGGCGGACATGGTGGACACCATGACCTCCGGCAGAGTGGTACCGATAGATACCACCGTTGCGCCGATGAGCAGCTCCGGCAGGTGGAACCGCCGTGCCAGTGCCGAAGCACCGTCCACGAACCAGTCGCCGCCCTTGATCAGGAACAGCAGACCGACGATAAATAGCAATACAGGAACCAGCATAATTTTTCTCCTCTGATTTTTCGCGGGGCGTGAACCCACAGAACCGGGAACGGATTGCTCCATCCCCGGTTCTGCACAAGATCGGTCAGTTGGCGTTATTTCTGCATGATGTGGATGGCAAAACCGCCGTACTCGCCCTCAAGATACACATTCTTGATGCGGCCGTCCTCAAAATAGGCGGCAGTCTCCATGCGGAAGCGGAAGCCATTTTCCTCCAGCTCTTCCATCGCAGCCTTCAGGTCGGGGGTGCGCATTGCAATGTGGCCGTTCTTGCCCAGAAAGGGACTCTTCATGCACTCGAAATAGTTGCCGGCAAACTCGGACTTCTGTCCGTGGCGGGGCTCCAAGTTGAACAGCTTGCACAGCAGCAGCGCCAGTTGCTCGGCCTCGCCTGCGTTGTCGGTGTTGATGCCGACGTGCTCCAGCTCAAACGTGTTTTTCATTTGGTGTTTCTCCTGTTACTTCATGGGGAAGATCAGCACAGCACCCACCGTCAGCGCCAGCAGACGGATGAAGTACTGCGGAATGGTGAACTTCCAGAACTCGGTGATCTTGTAGTCGCCGGCGCCCATAATCATGGCGGGCATACCGTCAATGGGCAGGAAGTGTCCGCACCAGCCGGAGACCACGATAGCGGCAGCGGCTGCGGTGGGATCCAGACCCAGATTGACGCAGGTGGCAATGGCCATGGGAGCAAAGACGTACACGGTGCCGATGGTGGAACCGGTCAGGGTGGCCAGCACACTGGTCAGGATGCAGAAAGCGAAGATCAGTACGAAGGGGTTGACGTTGGTGCCCAGCATCTTGGCAACGGTCTCGCCCACCAGACTGGTCAGGCCGGTGTTGCCCAGAGCATCGGCAATGCCGATGACGCCTGCGGACATCAGGATAATGGGTGCGCTGATAGAGTTGCGGATCTCGTTGAAGTCCATGACGCCGGAGATCAGGATGATGCCCACGGCCAGACCGGTGATGGCGTAGCCTGCGTCACCGATCTTGCTCTGCAGGATCATGCCCACAACGGCGAGCACAAAGCTGAAGTAGGTGATGAGCTCCTGATTCTTGGTCAGGGCGACCTTCTGCTCACCGGCGTGGAGAGCCTCTTCCTTGGCCTCGGCAATGGGGTGATCCGGCAGGATCTTGTAGGCCAGGACGCACCACACCAGGAAGCCGATGGACAGGCACAGGTTGACCAGAGAGAACTTGACCAGATTGACGTTTGCCGCAACGCCTGCGCTTTCCAGAACGGCGATCACGATGCCGTACTGCAGAGCGGTGTTGAAGGGCAGCAGCGGGTGGTTTGCTGCAAAGCCCGCAGGCATCAGAACCCTGGACGGGGGCAGCTGCTTGGAGTAGGGCAGAGTGGACAGCAGGCCGATGACCAGCACATAGTAGGCGGTGGAACCGGTGCCGAACAGGCTGCAGCCCAGCATAACGATGAGGATCAGCAGGACGTAGGCCTTAAAGCCGCCTTTGCTGGCCATGTTGAACATGGTCTGCTTGAACTTGACGATGAAGCTGGTCTTTTGCAGGGCCGCAATGATGGCCATGAAGGATGCCAGCATGACGATGGTGGGGTTTGCGAAGCCGCCGAAGGCGGTCTTGATGTCGGTAACGCCGAACACCACCAGCAGCAGCAGCGCCAGCAGCGGGGGTGCACCGAAGGGCAGTTTATCCACCATGATCAGGATGATCATGAGGACAGTCACTGCCAGAGCAATGATCATGGGAAGTGTCATAGAACGTTTCCTCCTTTTTTGTGTCCGCAGTCCCTGTTGCGCAAGAGCCCGACCCTTTGCACAATTCCGATGCGGCTTTCTTGATTAAAAGTATATAGTTTTCCGCTGTGCGTCACAATCATTTTTTGGCTCGTTGCGTTCTTTTTTGAAACATATTCAGAATTTGTTCAATTTTCCTGCTGCAATGCGTCGCTTTTTGAAACACATTGCGGTTAGTTTTGGCTGATTTGTTGCTTTTTGAAACAGGACAAAACCAGAAGAAGCCGCCGCACCGTACGGGGTGCAGCGGCTCTCTCTGGAAGAAAATGAAGAATTGGTTGGGATGGGGATAACTTAGTTGGCGCGGCCGGTCATTTTGACCGCATACTTGATGGCGTTGACAAGGCTCAGCTCGTTGCCGTTGCCCTTACCGGCGTGGTAGAAGTCGGTGCCGTGATCCACGCTGGCGCGGATGATGGGCAGACCCAGCGTGACGTTGACGCCCTCCACGGCCTTCCACTCCTGCTTTTCGCGGTCGTAGACAAAGCCCACGGTCTTGAGCGGGATGTGACCCTGATCGTGGTACATACACACCACGATGTCGTACCAGCCGCCGATGGCCTGCGAGAACACGCTGTCCGGCGGGCAGGGACCCACGACACCGGTGATGCCCTCGGCCTTGGCAGCCTCAATGGCGGGGGTGATCTCCTCGATCTCCTCCCGGCCGAACAGGCCGTTCTCACCGCAGTGGGGGTTCAGACCTGCCACAGCGATGCGGGGGTTCTCGATGCCCATATCCTTGCAGGCCTTGTTGGCGATCTCGATGACCTCCAGCACGCGATCCTTCTTGACCCGGTCGCAGGCTTCCCGCAGGGAAACGTGGGTGGAAACGTGCACCACGCGCAGGTCGTGATGAGCCAGCATCATGGTGTACTTTTTGGTGTGGGTGTAGGTGGCGTAGATCTCGGTATGGCCGTCAAAGTGGGTGTAGCCGTCCGACTTTTCGCCGTGGTAGTACTCCAGTGCCTTGTTCATGGCTTCCTTGTTCAGGGCGTTGGTGCAGGTGGCATCCACCTCACCGGCCATGGCAAGCTCAATGACCTTTTTCACGCACTGGAAGGCTGCGTTGCCGCCCTCCACGCTGACCTTTGCTATCTCAAACTTGCTGATGTCCTCGATCAGATCCAGATGCAGCACGTCGATGGTGCCGGGGGTGAACAGGGCATCCGACACCTTCTCGCAGCGGTGGATGACGATGTCCTCGCGGCCAACGAACTTTTTGGCCTGCTCCATCACCTTCACATCGCCCACCACGATGGGGCGGCAGTAGCTGTACTGCTCCGGGTCAGCCAGAGCCTTGATGGTGATCTCCGGGCCGGAACCGGCGGGATCGCCCATGGTAATACCGACAATGGGTTTATTCATAGCAGCCTTCTCCTTGCTTCAGCGCGTTTCAGTGCAGACCCTTGGCCTCATTCTCGGCCAGAACCTTCTTGATGGCCTCCATGCCCTCTTCCGGCACATAGTTGAAGGGTGCGCGGCACTTGCCAACGGGGTGACCCTGCAGGGCAACGGCGGTCTTGATGATGGTGTTGGGGTTGCCGTACTTGAAGGTCTGCTGCAGGATGGCAATGGCGTCCTGTGCAGCCTGTGCGCCCTCCAGATCTCCGGCCTTGAAGCAATCGTAGATCTTGGCAACGGTCTCCGGCCAGATGTTGGCGCGGCCTGCAATGCCGCCTGCGCCGCCCTCTTTCAGGCAGGTCAGGATAGCGCCGTCGTTGCCGGCCAGAATGGCAACTTCCTTGTCCAGCTCACGGGTCAGGCGGATGTAGGCCTTTAGGTTCTCGATATCGCCGCTGGAATCCTTTGCGCCTACGATGTTCTCCACGTCACGGCACAGTGCCTGCACGGTCTCGGGCAGCAGCTTGTTGCCGGTGCGGGCGGGGATGTTGTACAGGATGATGGGCAGGTTCACGGCCTTTGCCACGGCGGTGTAGTGGTCATACAGCTCCTTCTGGGAGGCCAGTGCAAAGCTGGGGGTGATGATGGACAGTGCATCTGCGCCCAGCTCCTCGGCACGCTTGCTCAGGCGGATGGTTTCGGCGGTGGTGATGCAGCCGGTGCCTGCGTAGACCGGTACGCGGCCCTTTACCTGATCGATGACAGTGGCAAGGATCTCTTCCTTCTCCTGAAAGGACAGGGCGTAGGCTTCGCCGTTGGTGCCCATGGGGAAGATGCCGTGCACGCCGCCTGCCAGCAGGCGCTCCACCTGCTCGCGCAGAGCCTGATGGTTGACCGTCTGCTCAGGGTCGTCGTTCATGGGGGTGATTACGGGAGGGATGATGCCTTTGATATCGCTGGTCTTCATAAGTCTTTACTCCTTTTCTGTTACATGATCTCCTGATACAGCTTGCGTGCGTCGTCGGCGGTAACGGGGCGCATATTGTTCACCAGCAGGCGCTGTACCTGCATACCGGCGTTGACCAGACCTTCCAGATCCTCGGCAGGCACGCCGAACTCCTTGAGGCTGGTGGGGATATCCAGATGCTTGACGATGTGCTCCAGACGGGCGATCATCCATGCAGTCTTTTCCTCCACGGTGGTGCAGGTCTTTTCCTCGTGGCAGCAGCGGTCATAGGCGGCAGCCAGACGCTCGCGCACGGCGGGGTGCTCGCTGTTGAAGCGCATGACCGGTGCCAGCAGGATGGCGTTGGATACGCCGTGTGCAATGTGGTACTTGCCGCCCAGCGGGTAGCTCAGTGCGTGCACAGCGGTGGTGCCGGAAGCGGTGATGGCCAGACCGCCGTAGTAGGCTGCGATCTGCATCCGGTTCTTCTCTGCCATGGCTTCAGGGTCATCGCAGGCTTTTTCGATGTTGTTCAGGATCAGGTCAAGGCCTTCCAGTGCGTACAGATCGCTGAAGGGGTTGGCCTTGTTGCTGGTAAAGCACTCGATGCAGTGTGCCAGCGCATCCACGCCGGTAGCGGCTGCGATCTTGCGGGGCAGGTTCTTGATCATGCGGGCGTCCAGAATGACGTAGTCCGCGATCATGTTCTCGTTGACGATGCCCACCTTCAGCTCCTTTTCGGGCACAGCCACGATGGCGTTGGGGGTGACCTCGGCGCCGGTACCGGCGGTGGTGGGGATCAGCACAATGGGCACGCACTTCTGTGCCATGCCAGGGTTATCCAGCAGCTCCTTCACGCCGTAGGCATCGGTCACCAGCACGCTTGCCAGCTTGGCAGCGTCCATCACGGAGCCGCCGCCGCAGGCCACGATGAGGTCTGCACCGGAGACCTTGAACTCGTCCACCAGCTTCTGCACAGCCATGTAGCTGGGCTCCGGGGGCAGCTCGTCCAGCACATAATACTCTGCGCCGGAGGCCTTGACAGCCTCTTCCGGCAGGGCGAACAGGCCAGCGCCCTCAATGCCCTTATCGGTGAACATGGCTACCTTTTTTGCGCCGCGCGCCTTGATGATGGCGGTGATATTGTCCATAGCGTTCTCGCCGCCGTAAACTGCGTGCGGCATTTTAAGATTGTACTGGGTCAGCATACTGATCAACCTCCTGAATGATGTTCTGATCTATAAAAAGGATAAAAATCTCGAAAAGCTTTTTCAGCGGCTCTGGGCTGCGGTGGGGTTATACAGACCCACGGTCTCCCGCTTTGCGCCCAGCACGTCCTGCTCCGAGAAGCGGACGTACTTGATGCCCTGCCGGGTGCGGGCAGCGTAGGCCAGATGCAGCATGCCGTCCCGTCCCTGCATCAGGTAGGGATACTCGTACTGCTTGTTGTTGGTCTTGTTCTCATCGCCCATGTAGCCCTCGCCGCGCTCCATCCAGCGGATGATGGGGAAGGTCAGACCGCCGTCCTCCGAAAGCGCCACCGCCACCGGGCAGCGCAGGCCGGGCCATGCAGCCTTGCCGGGCACGGGGTTGGGGGTGCAGGTGGGGTTATAGGCAATAGCGATGCGGCCGCTCTGCAGCTTGACCGCGCTGATGCTGGAGTTGTTGTTGGGCAGCGGGGTGGGTGCGGGCACGCTCCAAGTCTCGCCCCAGTCAAAGGACTCGCTGCGGTGGATGCGGTAGGCCTCGCGGTTGCGCATAAAGGCCACCAGATGCCCCGGCTCCAACTCGATGACATTGGCGTGGACGTGGCCGTTGCTGCCGGGCATCATGACCATGCGCCAAGTCTTGCCCTCATCGTCCGAAATGCGGAAGGCGGTGGGGTCGCCGGACAGACCCTCGGCAGAGTCGGTGCACAGCCAGTTGGCAAAGATCCAGCGGCCGTTGGACAGCACCTGAATGGGCTGGCGGCAGAAGGTGCCTTCCTCCGGGAACACGGTGGTGTAAGCGCCCCATGTCTTGCCGCCGTCGGTGCTCTTCTGGCAGCGCACCACGGCGGTGAACTGCATATTGTCCTTACCCTCTACGCGGTCCAGCTGGGCGGTGTACATCGCCCACACGGCGTTGTCCGGGCCGTAGAACAGCGAGGGGTTCTGCTCGCTGCGGGTGGGGTCACCGGAGATATCCACCGGCTCCAGCCACTTGGTACCGTCATGCGGCAGCACTGAGCAGATGATGTGCACATCTGCGCTGCCCTCATAAGTACCGGCGAACCAGCAGCAGAGCAGATCACCGTTGGGCAGCTCCACCATGGCAGGTGCGTGGGCGGTGGGCCAGCCGCCGGTGGGCAGCAGGGCTTCCAGCGTGCCCATCTCCTCGTTCTCGTACACAGTGCCGTCCCAGGTCAGGCCGGGCAGTTTTGCATAGGTCATGGTCGTTCTCCTTCTGTTACATTTATCTTCTGTTCCAGCCGCAAAGGGCTGTCTACTTCCATTTTCAATGCTTTGCAATGCGGTCTGCCAGCTCCACCAGCAGATCCTCCTGCCCAAAGCCGCCGGACTTGGTAATGACGTAGCGGGTGCGCCCCTGATAGGTGAACCGCGCCAGCACGATGCCGCTTTCCAGTTCGCACACCGGTTCCAGCTCCCGTGCGCCCACGCTGTTCATGCACTGCAGCAGGGTGTCGCCGCCGGTGAGCAGCAGCGTACCCAGATGTTCGCTGCCGAACAGCGCCCCGAACATCTGCCCGACGCTGCCGGAAATGCCCACCCGCAGGCCGTCCAAGTCAATGCCCCGGGCGGCGGCGTAATCGGCGGTAAGCTGGTTGCCCCCGGCGTCATTGGTTTCAATAATGCAGCGGGGGTTTGCTGCCAGCATGGCTTCAATTTCAGCCAGCGCAGCCTTGCCGTCGGCGCTTGCCCAGTAGCCGGGTTCCAGCTTCTGCCGGGGGGTCAGCCGCAGGCGGGTAAAGCCTGCCTTTTCGGCGGTGTCCATCTGCCGCAGGGTGATGGGGTTCACGCTGCCGCAGAGCACCAGCAGCCGGGGGTCCAGCTGCGGGGTCTCGACCACGCTGCCGTCCGAAAGCCCCAGCAGCTCCGGCAGAAAGGCGGCAAAGCCTGCGCAGCCTGCCAGCACCGGGGGCGTTCCATTCTGGAACAGCTGCCGCCCAGCGGTTTCCAGATCTGCGGCGGTGGCAGCGTCATACACCAGAATTCCGGTCTTGTCCGCTGCCGTCTCGCCGGGGCACAGGTTCTGTGCGGGGATCTCAGTCTGCAAATGGATCAGCTTTGTCACCTCGGCGCAGCGCACCGGTTCGAAGGGGTCGATGCCGAAGGGGCTTTCGTTCACCGGCACACCGTCGATGTAGTGGACGCCCTTTTTTGTGGTGCGTCCGATCTGCGGGAAGGCCGGCAGAAAGGGCAAATTGCGTGCGCCGCTTGCTTTGAGTAGGGCGGCAAGCTCTGCGCCGATGTTGCCGCGCAGGGCGGAATCCGTCTTTTTATAGATGCAGCCCACGCCGTTTTCCACCGCGCTGCGGGTCAGCCTTGCAACTGCCTCGGCAGCCTTTGCGGCGGACAGATGCCGCGTTTCGGTATCCACCACCAGCACGGTGCTGCTGCACGCGGAAAGGTCTGCCTGCCCCACCACGACCTGCGTGGGGATGCCGTGTGCCGCAAGCTGTACGCCGGTATCCAGCGCACCCGTAAAATCATCTGCAATCATCAGCAGGCGAAGCATTCGTTCGTGCCTCCTCACTTGTTTTTGTGCTTTCATTATGCCGTATCCACCGCGGGAATGCACCCGGCGCAAGCGGGAAAAGCGTTTCATTTTAGCACGTTTTCAATTTTCTTTTTGTTTTGTTGGCAAAAACGTTCTATTTTGAAACCATATTCTGTTTTCTTTTTGAACCAGACCGTTTATAATAGTTTCAAAGAGAAACACGGAGGGACGTTTTATGGTCGAGACTCACACCCGCATTCTGGGCATTGCCCCCTACGACGGAATGCGCACCGCCATGGAGCAGGCGGCGCAGGCCTACCCCAACGTTGAGCTGGAGGTGTACACCGGCGATCTGGAAGAGGGACAGGCCATCGTGCAGCGCATGGCCCCCAACAGCTACGACTGCATTATCTCCCGCGGCGGCACCGCCACCCTGATCCGGCAGGTGACCGACCTGCCGGTGGTGGATATCCATATCTCGGTGTATGATGTGCTGCGCACCATGAAACTGGCAGAGAACTACACTAGCCTGTACGCCATCGTGGGTTTTCCCAGCATCACCGAGCCCGCCCACACCCTTTGCAGCCTGCTGAACTTTGATCTGGACATCCTTACCGTCCGCAGTGCCGAGGAGGTGCGCCATACCTTGGAGCGGCTCAAGCAGGGCGGCTACCGGATGGTGGTCTGTGATATGGTCACCCACACCATTGCCCGGGAGATGGGCTTTGACGCCTTCCTGATCACCTCCGGCATCGAGAGCCTGCACAGCGCCATCGATCAGGCGGTGAATATCAGCACATGGTTCGGCCAGCTGCGGCAGGAGAACCTGTTTCTACGCAGCATCACGCAGGAGCAGGGCGGCCGGGTGGTGGTGATGGAGCCGGACGGCAGCCTGTACTATAATAATATGAAGGACATCTCCCCGGAGCTGCACCGCTGTTTGCAGACCCATCTGCGGGAGATCCCCGCCACGGGCAGCTTAAAGTTCTATTACACCGAGCGTAGCCAGCTGTACAGCATCACAGCACAGGTGCTGCTGATGAACAATGTGCAGCGGTATCTGTTCTACTGCGTGCCCTCCCGCATCCCGCTGCATTCCAACCGCCCGGGGCTGCGGTCGCTGAACAAAGGCGAGTGCGAATATCTTTTCTCTAACAGCTTTTACAGCCTGAGCGGTGCCATGGGCACGCAGGACGCCGAGATCAACGCCCTTGCTGCCGTGCGCCAGCCTCTGTTCATCTGCGGCGAGCCGGGCACCGGCAAAGAGCAGATTGCCCGCTACCTCTACCTGCACAGCGCACTGGTAAACCGCCCCCTCGTGGTGGCGAACTGCGCCTTGATGAACGATAAATCATGGGATTTTCTGCTCAACCACTATAACTCGCCCCTGAACGCCAACGGCAACACGGTCTACTTCCAGAACTTTGAGGCTATCCCGGAACAGTGGAGCGCCGAACTGCTGGCTGCCATCGAGGAGACCGGTCTTGCCCGCCGGGTGCGGCTGCTGTTCTCCCGCTCGGTGCGCCCGGAAGAGCCGGTCT
>ENA-OPYE01001463-OPYE01001463.1-human-gut-metagenome-genome-assembly--contig:-NODE-1463-length-12589-cov-2.430748_pt1 | contig 12589 bp, 6 predicted proteins | sample MGYA00241063_ERZ501442 | MGnify/ENA primary metagenome ERZ501442 (study PRJEB25962, sample SAMEA1967055) | human gut metagenome | biome: human gut; feature: human-associated habitat; material: faeces... | reverse complement strand
AGTCGTTTTTTCTGATGCGTTCCGTGGAGCGATCAGATGCGCTTTTGTACCAAAGGGCACAAATAATAGCAATAAAAAGCAAAATGTGATTAGATTTTTTTTCATAGTGAAACAGAATTGATAATGAATATTTTTGGTTTGTAATGAAACTCTATTTGCAAAAATATTTATAATATTAAATAATACATCGATATTGTCGTATTACCTGTATTGTATTTATGCTATTTTAACTAATTTGGGGCTGATTTCTCTGAAATTGATTTAAAATATAGATTTTTTAAAAATAGCTTTTGTCTTATATTAAAGTGAATTTCTTGAATTTTGAAAGTGTAACAGCGTATAGAATATTTATTTTGTAGTAAATATTTGATTATTGCTTTTCCCTTGTCGGTCTATTATAATAGTTATAAAATATAAAAATATGAATATTCGCTTCTCCTTTATTTAGGAGAAGTAAAGAGAATCAAGGATGCAAGTATTGTATTATCGGGGAGAGATTCCGTATCGTTCGAAGGCTTGTAAATCTTCTTCTTCGAGTGGCAGACGTCGAACAGGAATAGGTATGTTTTGTTCTCCTACATAATATCTTTTTTCGAGATGAAACGACGGACTTATGAGGGAGAGTTGGTCATCGCGATATTCGGTTTCGATGCCTCCGATACCCAGTAGGGTGTGGAATACGACTCGCGAGTCGAATGGGGTGGTATGCCGATTCCGGGCTTGTCGTATGTCATCGGGGAAAAGAGTAGAGTAATTATCCGAGAACCAAATGACAAAGGGTATGTGAAGCTGGTAATAGGTGGGAATGGGGGAGGCGTGCAGAAATCGATTACGTTCATCGTCGAGCAGATCTTCCCCGTGGTCGGAGAGATACAGCATGGCCGAAGTTTTTCCGGTTCGGTCGAGTTTATCGATAACTTGTGCCAAGAATTTGTCGGTGGCAACGATCGAGTTGTCATAGGCATTTATCATGGCTTGCTTGTTCTTATGATCGATTTCTTTAATGTGGTCGGGGGTGAATATTCGACAATCGGTATTGTATCGTTCACAGTAATTGAAGTGGGAGCCATAGGTGTGAAGGATAATGAGTTGCTTCGTTTTACCTATGTTCAGTAACGAGTCGACTGCGGATAATAGTACATCGTCATGTAGATGCGGTTTATTTTTCGGTGCGGCGAAATAGATCGTACAGTCTGCTTCGTCGGCGAAGAACTCGGTAAATGATCCGTTGCGCAGTTGGTTGGAGAGAAACGACGTGTGGAATCCGGCTTGTTTAAATGCCGAAATAAGACTCTTTTGTCGGTATATCTCATTGTAATTGAGTGCATCGGCGGGGCATAGCATTAACGGAACGCTTTTATGAGTCGCATTGATTTGTGTCAGTACATCGTCGAAATGAATGACATCGGGCATGGCGTCGAGTTTGGGGGTCGTATTTCGTTCGTACCCATATAGCCCCCAGTTTCCGGCGCGGGAGGTTTCTCCGATTACGAAGATATAGATTTCGGGGAGTTCGGTGTCTCTTGTCGATGTGGCCCGGTAGTCGAATTTTCTCGATGTGCGTGGATAGTTCTTTGCTGCTTCCCAACTGTCCACGGCGAATCGGGCATTGTTGAACGCGTTGATGGGGTAAAGGTTGTCGAGCCTTGCCGTATGAGGATATTTTCGGTGAGCAGGTGTGTAAACAAGTATTCCACTACCGATCATGAGCATAGCCAACATGAACACTCTTTTTTGAAAAAGAGGTGTGAGGGTCTCGGTGCGACGTATGGAGTAAACGGCAAGAGCCAATGCCGGAAGATAAAGTAAGAATACGCCTACTACCGCCGGAGCCAATTTATCGAGTAATTCGAAAGCCTCTCCGCTGTTGGTCGTAAACATGTTCAGGAACATGTCTGAGGCGATAATGGAATTACCGAAAAGATAGAGTAGTACCAATTGAAACGCGCCTATGAAATGAAGGGGAAAAAGAGCCCAAAAGGTGATTCCCGGTTTGCGGGAGAGAATTAATAACAAAAGGTATAAAGCTCCCGGAATGAGGATATAGGAGACTTTGAACAGGAGTGGCAATTGTTCTGTAAAACATAGAAAAATATTGGGAACCAACATGATTCCCGAAAAAATCCAAAATATGCGCCTCTGTGTAAATATTTGATTAAAATGCTTCATTGATGTTGAATAAAAATCCCGATTGTCCTTTTTTTCCGAATCCGTAGTCGAGTCGTACATTGACTCGGTTTTTGAACTCCCAGCGATAGCCTATTCCGTAATTGGGGAGTGTATGTCCCCATTTAAAACCTGAGAACGAAGGAAATACGTTTCCTGCTCCTACCCATACGGCTATGCCATTTCGCCTCCAAATGTGTTGACGGAGTTCTATTTGAGTTTCGATTAAATTTTTGTCTCGGTATCTGCCTTCGTAGTATCCTCGCATACGGGCCGACCCTCCCAAAGCTGCAAGCATATTCCAGGGTACATCGCCGTAATTGAATTCTCCATGTAGGTCAAAAGCAAGGATCGCTCCTTCCCATAGGCGGTGATAATAATCGAAAATGAAATCGGTGCGAGTAAACGCTTTTTTATTGCCCAAGAATTTGGGGAAGAATCGTTGGTTAACTTTTATATAAACTCCTTTTGCTGCGTTGGTAATAAAATCGCGACTGTCGTATACAAGTGTGGCTCCTATACTCGTGCTGATTACTTCTCGGGCTTCTCCTTCGAGTAGTTCGATTTTTGTGAAATCCGATCCTTTCACCCAGTTAAATCCCGTAGAAATTCCTCCGTAGAGGTCCTTATGTAAGCGAGCCAGCCAGTCGATACGTAAAATAGTTTCCAGTCTGTCGTAGGAGCTTTTGTTGGCGTTGTTATTTCCGTTTTCGTAACCTATGCCCCAAAAGTCACTCGGGAATGTGTATAAATAAAAGTCGTAATCTATCCTGAATTTATTTTTGGGAAAGATATTATTCCCTTTTACTCCTATCAAAAGAAAGCCTGTGGTCGTGGCATCTCCATAAAGCGAAACGTTGGAGAGTTGTGTGATCGAGTCTCTTCGTAACCGGTATGTCCCCGAGGCAGCCAAGCCTATTCCCAGCTTTGTCGTGGAAGAATAGTGAGGTCCTCCGATGATACCGAAATCGAATTTTTTATCGGGGCGTGGAGCATTGGAGTCATCGAAGTATTTCAGAACCTTTTGGAATATGTTCAGTTTTTTTACGGTGGTATCTTTTTTTGCGATAATCGAGTCGGTAGGAATAGTATCTATACTATCGGTTGGCGTTTCGGCGTACAAAAGACTTTGGGAGCCTAAAATGTATCCGACGCATAATATCGTATATCGAATGAATTGTTTCATATAATTAATTTGTTTCTCTCACGAGTTCAGATGCAAATGTATATTTTCTGTGGCTAATTGCCTAATTGCTTTTTATTCAATATGTTAAGTTTTGTATAAATTTTCTTTCTCGTGTCATTTGTCTATATGGAGGTGTAGCGTAGCGGTGGGAATTGTCCTTTCTTGTAATAACAAATTATTATTCAGAAGGTTCAATAATTTAATATTGACGAGGGAAAGTAAAGATCGATTTTGAGAAATATTCAGGATATAAAATTTTTTCGGTGTATATTTTTTGTATTTTAACGAGAGTCCGATATAAATAAATATATATGGACGATTATTGACCGGTCTCGATGAACGTTCGTTTTTATTCTTCTATGTAGTTGCGGATTACAATTGACAATTAATTACTTCATTGAATGTTTTTGAATAATCCGTATTCAGCATTGCTTTATATTCATTGCAGAATGTGTCGAATGTGGTTTTGGCCAAGCTGGTTCTGCCATTTTTATACAGTGCCTGGCATTTGAGAATTAACGCATATTCGTCTGTTTTATCATGCGCAAACATGCTGTTGGCTATCTGAATTAGTAATTCATTGTTTTCCTTTATATAGTCTTGTTTGGATAGGCTGATTGCCGCGTCCAATACGGAATTAGCATAATTGGACTTGAAAGAATCCAGCCAGTCTGTTTGAACGTATGGTAATAATTGACCTGATAGCAAGTTTAAAGGCAGATCATGGATGTTGGCTGCTGTGATCGGCTCATTGTTTTTTACTCTGTCTATAAAGTTACATACTTCTATATAGTCGCAGTAAGTTTGAGTAAACTTGACAGACCAATAGGTACTTTCTTTCACAAGTTCGGCACCATCCAGTTTTTCCAGTAAGAGTTTTAGTTTCCGAATGTTCACCCGTCGGTTGTTTTGGGCACTTTCATCCATTTTATCAAACCAAAGCAGTTCCCGCAGAGTGACGTTCGAAATACCTTTCTTATTATTCACGCTGTATAATATGATGAGAATCAGCAACTGTTTCAAGATGGGAGTGAATGATTTGGTGATATCTGCACCATTTTTATCCCATACTTGAAATCCATCTAAGAAAAGAATAGATGATTTTTTGTGAATGTCCGGTTGGGGCTTATAGTTTTCGTCTTGGGTAGTTGTCTTGGAGGAACGATCCGTATTTGTAACGACCGGAGGATTGTGAGGAATGTGGCTTTCTTTTCTTCTCCTTTTCTTTTTTCGGTAGCAGAGGTACATACAGCCCATACCTGCAATTATGCAAATTCCTATACCTATGAAGAACCCTGTCTTTGTAACAAGTGCCTTATGTCCTGCAACTGTTTGCAGCGTATCTTCTATTTTTAACGGGGGATAAGCTAATGAGTATATGTTTATATTTGATTTATTGTTGTAGTTATAATTGGTTACGGCATACAGCTTCGACTGTAACGAGTCGTAGTAGAGTGTACAGAAAGAATTTACATCATTGAAGGAGAAAGGGATTGTATCGGCATAGTTCGTACAGTTATTCCCATCTGTCAAATCGAACGATTTTAGCAAGATATAGCTGTTCGAACAATCATTCGGAAAACATAAAGCGTATAGCTTGTTATTCGTTTCGTCTGTAACAATATGATTACCGACGACGAAGTTTTTCGTATCGTTGGGGATAGTCCACAATTTCTTTGTTTTGAATGTGTTGATGTCTATCGCATAAAGATCGTAATAATTTATGACTCCTAATTCTTGTTTCCCTTGCGGGTTGCCACAGCCGCCGAACACCAATATCGTGTCTCTGTTTTTGTAGTCCGATCCGCTTAGATAACGCGGAGGTATTTCTTCGTTGTACGATACCGGAATCCAGTCGTCCTGTGTCCGTCCTTTTTTAAGTATCAAGTTCTTATATTGATAATTACCATATCCGCCAAAAATATACAGACACGAGTCATTGGGCGATATAAACGTATTGTGTTGAGAATATTCCGGATTTTTTATTTCACGGTCATTGTTTGTCCATGTGTTATCCTTGAAATTGAATATAGACATCTGTTTCAAGGGATCGAAATCGTATGACCATAATTCATCGTAATAAGGCTGGTAAATGAGTTGATTGTTTATTTCTGTGTATGGAGCTCCATGAGCAGGATAAATCGTATCTAATGTATTGTCGATAGTCGAATAAACGAGTACAAATGAGCTGTTGGCAAAATAAATATTCCCTTTTGACGGAGCATGGCAGATTTGTGTATATATGGGTAATGCTAATGTTTTTTCTTTTACCCACTTGGTGTGTTTATTTATTTCCCATGTAGGATTGGTGACTGTCGCCGGAATCTGATACAGACTATCCAAACAGGAATGTGACAGATGTTCTTTTAAAGGCCAATATGCAATTGTTTTATTTTTATTGTCTGTGATTTTTATGTTGCGTATAGACATCGGAGGGACATCGGAAGAATGAAACTTTTCATGATCGGAGTATCCGAAGTAGAATTTCACGTTCTTGATATTGATGAATTTATACTGGCTTTGCAATGTTTGATTGTCGAAGATGAGCCGTAAACTATCCGGATAGATTGAGCACCGGATATGCGCCCATTTATTCCATGAGTATTGATTAAGGAGTTCTTCATCGAAAGCCAGATAGACGTTGTTCCCTTCTATCAAATTCAACGCTCTTTTTTCGGGTGTAATATTCGCTATCAAATCGAAACTCTTTTCATCGTCGATTATGATTCGAAAGACATATCCGTAGTTATGTTCTTCGGGTCTGAATTTAATATCGAAATCTAATGTTAGACCTTTTGAGGCGTCGAACTCGGGAGATAGGATAAGCGATGTTCTTTCTTCTTTAATGGAGGTGTGGGCAGCAAAATATAATCCAGATGAAATATTTTGTGCTTCAACCGGTATCAGGGCCAACATTAAGAGCAGAAATATAAGCGTCTTTTGCATGAATACTTATAACTGTTTTTTGCAAAGATAATATGGTTTAGGAGGGTTACAAAGAAAAAAATTATATTTATGGAATCTTTTTATGGAATTGATTGTAAAAATAATATATTATTAATGTACAGGGTGTTTTTACTGTGCACCGAAGTTCGTTTGTTAATGGTTTATTAATATTTCCGTTAACGGCCGACGTTTATTTTTGTTACATTAATTAAAAATGACACATGATGAGAAGTATTATTGTATTGAGTTTGGCGCTGCTGTTGGTGGCGTGTAAGCATGAGAAAGAGTATAGTGGCAATCCTATTGTCGAGGGTTGGTATGCCGATCCAGAAGGGGTTGTCTTCGATGATGAATATTGGATATATCCTACGTTGTCCGATATTCCTTTCGGAGCCGATAGCGCAGATTTTCCCGAATTGAAAAAAGAAACGCGGGCCATTCATCAGGTCTATAATATACAGACTTATATGGATGCTTTTTCATCAAAAGATATGGTTCACTGGACTAAGCATCCCAAAGTGTTGTCTGTTGAGAATATAAAGTGGTTGGAATTTGCCTTATGGGCTCCGTCTATTGTTCGGGTGAATGGCAAATATTATCTGTTTTTCGGAGGGAATGATATCCAGAATGATGAGCAATATGGTGGAATCGGTGTCGCTGTGGCTGATAACCCGGCAGGCCCATTTAAAGACGTTTTGGGGAAACCTTTGATCGATAAGATTGTGAACGGCGCTCAGCCGATCGATCAGTTCGTTTTTAAAGATGACGACGGTAGTTATTATATGTATTATGGAGGCTGGCATCATTGTAATATGGTAAAATTGAGTTCGGATTTATTGAGTCTCGTTCCTTTTGACGATGGTTCTTATTATAAATCTGTCACACCTGAGAATTATGTGGAGGGACCTTTTATGTTGAAACGGAATAACAAATATTATTTTATGTGGTCGGAAGGCAGTTGGGGAGGTTCGGATTATAGTGTGGCTTATGCCATTGCCGATTCTCCGTTCGGCCCTTTCGAGCGTATTGGGAAAATATTGCAACAAGACGAGAGTGTGGGTACAGGTGCGGGACATCATTCGGTCATTCAGATACCGGGGAAAGACGAGTGGTATATTGTTTATCATCGCCACCCATTGGGCGATACGATTCCAAATCATAGAGAGATTTGTATCGACCGTATGTATTTTGACGAAAATGGTTTTATTAAACCGGTGAAGATGACTTTCGACGGTGTCGGTGTCAATAGGCTTACGGATTAGCGAATAGTATCAGAAATGTATCACCGCCTCAAACAAGAAAAACAACTCAATGAAAATTTTCTTGTTTGAGGCGATGTTGTTTTCTACACGTGACTATTTGCGGTAAAATATATGGAAAGATATGAGGCAATAACGTTGACCTCGATAGCTTTATTTGAAAGAATTGTTTTTATGCTGATTGTCGAGTGGTTCCCCCTGTTATTAATCTTGTTATGTCGCTCCCTTTCTTATGAGAATTGTTAATGCCTTATTAATGTTTTTGATTCGGAAATAAGTATTGCATATGGATAATTAATATTCTATTAATGGTTTTATTAATTGCCCCGGCTTACTTTTGTCACAAAAAATAAAAAAAAACGATTCCATGAAAAAAGTTTCTTTACTTGTATTTTTATCTGTTTTACTTATATCGTGCGGAGGTAAAGAGGTGCTTTCTACTTCTTTTTCACCGGTTGACTATGTGAATCCGTTAGTGGGAACTCAATCTAAGTTTACCTTGTCTACGGGCAATACCTATCCGGCTGTCGCATTACCGTGGGGAATGAATTTCTGGACACCGCAAACGGGAGATATGGGAAATGGCTGGGCCTATTGTTATACCGACGATAAGATAAAAGGATTTAAGCAGACACATCAGCCCAGTCCGTGGATCAATGATTATGGGCAGTTTGCATTGATGCCGGTGGCCGGGGGTAAAAAGTTCTTGCAAAATGAGCGAGGAAGCTGGTTTTCTCATAAAGCTGAGACGGCAAAGCCTTATTATTATAGTGTGTATTTGGCTGACCATGATGTGAAAACAGAAATTACTCCGACGGAACGTTCGGCTTATTTTAGGTTTACTTTCCCAGAAAGTGAAGAGTCGTATATCGTAGTAGATGCATTCGATAACGGGTCTTTTGTTCAGATAGATGAGGAAAATGGCACGGTAACCGGCTATACGACTAAAAATAGCGGGGGAGTACCGGATAATTTTAGAAATTACTTCGTGATGAAATTTGATAAGCCTTTTGCCTCGGCAGAAGTATGGAGCGGAGATAAAATTATAAAAGGTAAAAGAGAGGTAGAAGATAATCATGTCGGTGCTGTGTTGGGATTCAAGACTTATAAAGGTGAAAAGATTGGTGTAAAGGTAAGTTCTTCTTTTATCAGTGAAGAGCAGGCATGGTTGAATTTGGAAGAACTGGGCAGTAGAAATTTTAACGAGGTAAAAGAGTCTGCTCGAAATGCTTGGAACGATGTAATGAATAGAGTGAGAGTAGAAGGGGGAACTGATGAACAACTACGTACTTTCTACTCTTGCTTGTATCGTTCTTTATTGTTTCCCCGTAAGTTTTATGAAGTAGATAAATATGGAAATATTGTCCATTATAGTCCTTACAATGGAGAAGTGAGGAGAGGATATATGTATACAGATACCGGATTTTGGGACACGTTCCGCGCTTTATTTCCCTTCTTGAACCTTATGTATCCTTCTGTCAACAAAGAAATTCAAGAAGGATTGGCAAACAGTTATGAAGAAAGTGGATTTTTACCCGAATGGGCCAGCCCGGGACACCGTCACTGCATGGTGGGTAATAATTCGGCATCTGTTGTGGCTGATGCTTATTTGAAAGGATGCCAGACAGAAAAGATCGATTTGTTGTATGAGGCTGTTCTGCACGGAGCGAATCATGTGCACCCCCAAGTTCCTTCGACGGGAAGATTGGGATATGAATATTACAATCAAAAAGGATATGTACCTTATAATGTAGGTATTAACGAGAATGTGGCGCGCACATTGGAATATGCCTATGATGATTGGTGTATTATGAGACTGGCGCAACAATTGAACCGTCCGCAGGAAGAAATCGATCTTTATCGGGAAAGGAGTAAAAACTATCGGTTCGTTTTCGATAAAGAGAACAATCTGATGCGCGGGAAAAACGAAGATGGTACATTTCAGTCTCCTTTCAGTCCGTATAAATGGGGAGATGCCTTTACGGAAGGTAACAGTTGGCATTATACCTGGAGTGTATTTCATGATGTGCAGGGGCTTATCGATCTGATGGGAGGAAAGGAGAGCTTTGTGTCCATGCTGGATTCTGTATTTGTAGTTCCTCCTATTTACGACGACAGTTATTACGGGCAGTGCATTCATGAAATAAAGGAGATGCAGATTATGAATATGGGCAATTATGCGCATGGTAACCAACCTATTCAGCATATGATCTATCTTTATAATTATGCAGGACAGCCTTGGAAAGCGCAATATTGGTTAAGGGAGGTAATGGATAAGCTGTATACCCCTTATCCGGACGGCTATTGTGGAGATGAAGATAACGGTCAGACTTCTGCCTGGTATATATTTTCTGCTTTAGGATTTTACCCGGTATGTCCGGGTTCAGGAGAGTATGTAATGGGAGCCCCTCTCTTTAAAAAAGCAATTCTTACACTGGAAAATGGAAAGCAGGTTATTTTGAATGCTCCCGACAACACAAATGACAATAGATATATATGTTCCTTGAAAATGAACGGTAAGGAATATAACCACAATTGGTTGAAACATGAGGAATTAATGAACGGTGCTGTTCTTGATTTCAATATGAGCCATACGCCAAATACACAGCGGGGAGTAAATGATGAAGATTTCCCTTATTCTTTGACTAACGAAAACGAATAAGAACAAAAATGAAATTACAGTCTTTTTTATTATTAAGTTGTTTCATGTGCTCTTTTGGATGTACCAGCACAGAGGTATCTAATACTACCAATCCGGTAGATTATGTAGACCCCTATATTGGGACTGGGGGACATGGACATACATTTTTAGGGGTTACTACTCCTTTCGGAGCAGTACAAATCGGTCCCAACAACATCAATAAAGGATGGGACTGGTGTTCAGGATATCATTATTCTGATTCCATCGTAATTGGCTTTTCTCACCTCCACCTCAATGGTACAGGTTGCAGTGACACCGGTGATATATTGTTCATGCCATACATCGGTAATGCACGGACACAGCCAGGAACCCAACAGGATCCCTTGTCAGGTTATGCATCTTTATACTCCAAAGACAATGAACAGGCCTTGCCGGGTTACTATGAAGTTCTCTTAAAAACTCATAATACGAAAGTAGAACTTACCGCATCAGACAGAGTAGCTTTTCACAGATATACTTTCCCAAAAGATGCAGAAAAGCACGTTATGATCAATTTAAAAGATGCCAATGGGGATGACCGCCCAACTAATACTTATTTGGAACAGATGAACGACACGGTCATTAGAGGATATCGGCATTCTACAGGATGGTCAAAAAAGCAGCAAATATACTTCACCGCAGTATTCTCTCAACCTATACATCTGGCCTTGTATCATGACTCAGTGCAAGTTGCAGGAAACCATCTTCAAGGTCTGGATGTGAAGGGAAATGTTTCTATTGTCTCTACTAAAGAAGAACTATGCGTAAAAGTTGGTATCTCTCCTGTGAGCATGGACAATGCAATGGGCAATATTCAACAAGAGATAAAGAACTGGGATTTCGAAAAGATTGTTGAAGAAACAACCAAGAAATGGAATACAGAGTTATCAAAATTGCAAGTAGAAACTAACAATGTAGCGGCCAAGCGAGTTTTTTATACAGCATTGTATCATGCTTTTATGCAACCAATCATGTTTAATGACTATAATAAAGAGTACCGCGGAACAGATAAGAGTATATATGGTGATCCTGAATTCACTAACTACACTGTATTCTCTTTGTGGGACACATATCGTGCAGCCCATCCCCTGTACACATTGGTACAGCCTGAACGTGTTCCCGACTTTGTCAATTCCATGCTTGCCATTTACGATCAACAGGGGCGTTTACCAGTATGGCATCTATATGGTTCGGATACCAACGAAATGATTGGGATACAATCTGTTCCCGTGATTGCAGATGCTATCCTAAAGGGTATCAAAGGTTTCAATTATGAACATGCTTATCAAGCCATGAAAGCATCAATGATGTCCGATTATAAAGGATTATCATATGTTACAGAGTTAAAGCATATTCCAGCAGATAAAGAAAATGAATCAGTCGCCAAAGGTTTGGAGTATGCAATTGCTGATTGGGGAGTAGCACAGGTTGCCCAAAAATTAGGTAAGGCAGAAGATTATGAGTATTTCTCCAAACGAGCTTTGGCTTATCAAAATTATTGGGATAAAGATACGCATTTCTTCAGAGGAAAAAAACAAGACGGCTCATGGGTAACCCCTTTTAACCCTGTACATTCCACCCATCGGAACGATGCATACTGTGAAGGGAACGGTTGGCAATATACTTGGTTAGTACCTCATGATGTCAAAGGGTTAATATCCCTATTTGGAAGCAAGGAAGCATTTGCCGCAAAGTTAGATAGCTTATTTGTTGTCAATGCAGATTTAGGAGATGCAGCTTCTCCGGACATTTCCGGCTTAATTGGACAATATGCACATGGAAATGAGCCGGGACACCACACAGTATATCTCTATTCTTTTGTAGGCCAGCAATGGAAAACTGCAGAAAAAGTAGATTATATCCTATCACATATGTACAGCGATCTACCTGACGGATTACAGGGTAACGAAGATTGCGGGCAAATGTCTTCCTGGTATATATTTTCCGCATTAGGTTTTTATCCTGTCAATCCTTCTGACGGTATGTATTTTTTTGGTAGACCAATATTCGACAAAGCAGTGTTAAAGCTGCCGGAAAACAAAAAGTTCGAAATCTATGTAAATAACAATTCTCTTCAAAGCAAGTATATACAATCGGTAGAATTGAATGGACAGCCTTACAGTAAACTTTATATTTCGCATAAAGATATTATAGATGGCGGAACATTAGTATTTAACATGGGGGAACAACCTAATAAACAATTTGGAAAGTAAACATTCAATATGTCTGATACTACTTTTACAAACATATAATTAAGGGAAAATAGCACATTGAATTTATTATAGTCATGAAACATCTTAATTTGAAACAAAAGTTTCTGCTTTTATCTCCATTTAGTACATCAAAAGATGA
>ENA-OPYE01001461-OPYE01001461.1-human-gut-metagenome-genome-assembly--contig:-NODE-1461-length-12622-cov-3.620912_pt1 | contig 12622 bp, 8 predicted proteins | sample MGYA00241063_ERZ501442 | MGnify/ENA primary metagenome ERZ501442 (study PRJEB25962, sample SAMEA1967055) | human gut metagenome | biome: human gut; feature: human-associated habitat; material: faeces... | reverse complement strand
GCTGTCGGGACCGGTTGTTTCGATGTACACACGCAGTGTGTCGGACGGCAGGAGCGGTTCGATTTTTTCCGGCCACTCGACCAGGCAGAGTGCTCCGCTGTCGAAATATTCGTCGTAGCCCAGGTCGTAGGCCTCGTCCAACTTTTCGATACGATAGAAATCGAAGTGAAAGATGTTGTCCCCCCTGCCGGAACGGTAGTGATTCACGAGGGCGAACGTCGGGCTGGTGACGTTGTCGGCAACGCCGAGCTGCGTGCATATTTCGCGTATCAGGGTGGTTTTCCCTGCACCCATCGCGCCGAAGAAGGCGACTACCCCGCGGCCGCCGCTGGCGGTTATGACCGCTTCGGCGGCCTTCGGCAGTTCGCCGAGCGAACCGATTGCAAGTTGTTCCATATTCGTGTCTTTGTCTGCAAAGATAGGGGATAATCCGTTCGTACGTGCATCCATTCCCGGTTTGCCGCGGAATGTCGGTGCGGGTAATGGCAAATGGCCGGTCAGGTGCGGCTGCGTATCTGTCGGGATGGTATGCAACTGTCGCCGGAGAGGAAAAGTTCTGGGCGGACAGGGCATGTTCGTTTCCTGCCGGTTGTGTCCGGTAAGGCATAGAGAGCCGGAGAGGGAGCAGAAGCCGGCCCGGGCCGACAGATACGGGACTGTCCGGGGGCAGAGGTCAGCCTTTGGGGCGGAGGACGATGAATGGCACCATCATCTCCTCCATCGAGATGCCGCCGTGCTGGAACGTGTTCTTGTAGTAACGGATGTATTTGTTCGCATTGTTCGGGTAGGAGAAGAAATCGTGCCCGGTGGCGAAGACATAGGTGGAGGTCAGGTTGCTTTGGGGTAGCTGTGCCTCCTCGGGGCGTGTGATTTCAAAAACCTCCTTCGGGTTGTAGTTGAGGTTGCGCCCTGTCTTGTAGCGCAGGTTGGGCGACGTTTCGCGGTCGCCGATTATCTTGATGGGATTATCCACGCGGATGGTGCCGTGGTCGGAGGTGATGATGACGGTATGGCGGCGCTCGGAGAGCATCTTGAGGATGGTATAGAGGTCGGAATGTTCGAACCAGGAGCGCGTCAGGGAGCGGAATGCCGCTTCGTCCTCGGTCAGTTCGCGGATGATTTCCGTTTCGGTGCGGGCGTGTGAAAGGATATCGAGGAAATTGTAGACGATGACCGAGAAGTCGGCGTCGTAGACGTGCTGGATATTCTCGATGAGCCTTCGTCCCGCTTCGGGCCGTATCAGTTTGTCGAACGTCGTCCGCCAGCGTTTGCCGGAGGATTGCAGCTGGCGCATCAGGAACTCCTCTTCGTATTTGTTCTTGCCGCCTTCCTCGTTGTCGTTCAGCCACCGGTCCGGCATAATCTTGTCTATGGCGAGAGGCATGAGTCCTGCGAACAGCGCATTCCGGGCATATTGCGTGGCGGTGGGAAGTATGCTGCAATAGAAGTCCTCGGATTCGACGTCGTAGTAGCCGTGCAGGAGCGAGTTGATGCTCCGCCACTGGTCGTAGCGGAAGTTGTCTATGACCAGCAGCGTCGTCTTTTCGTGTTCCTCGACGATGGGAAACACGCGCGTGCGCAGCAGCGTATGCGACATGACGGGCGTGGAGGAGTCGCGGCGGTTTATCCAGTCCAGATAGTTGCGCTTCACGAATTTGCCGAATTCGTTGTCCGCCTCGTTCTCCTGATACGAAAGGATTTCGCGGATGCTGTCGTCCGTGGAATCTGTCAGTTCAATCTCCCAGTTTACCAGTTTTTTGTAGATGGCACACCATTCTCCGAAGTCGCGGGCGTCGGCCAGCGAGGAGGAGATGCGCCCGAATTCGGCACGGTAGTCGGCGGTGTTCCGCTCGGTGACGAGCTGTTGGGAATGTACGTTTTTCTTTATCGAGAGGAGTACCTGGTTGGGATTGACGGGCTTGATGATGTAATCGGCTATCTTGGAGCCTATCGCCTTGTCCATGATGCTCTCCTCTTCGCTCTTGGTAACCATTATCACCGGGGTGGTGGGGCGCTGTTCCTTGATGAGCGGCAGGGTTTCGAGTCCGGTCATGCCGGGCATCATTTCGTCCAGAATGATAAGGTCGTAGGGGGTGGTTCGCACCATCTCTATCGCGTCGGCTCCATTGTTGCATGTGTCTACATCGTACCCTTTTCCCCGCAGGAAAAGGACGTGCGATTTGAGCAAATCGACCTCGTCGTCTACCCATAGTATCCTCACTTCGTTCATGGCGTTTTGTTTTCACGCGGCTCGGCTCTCCGGCACTCTCCGCAAAGTTACTTCAATTCCCTGTTAATATGAAAGGCTTCCGACGCTTTATTATTGTGTCGTAAGGGATATTTTTTTGATTTTTTGCAGGTTCGGAGTACGCTGAAATGAAAATGGCATATAAATTGTTGGATGGAACAAAGATGTTGCGGTCCCTGCGCGTGAGTGGTTGTCGGATAATAAAATGGCTTCCGGCCGCGTTCTCTATTCGCGCTGCGGCAGGAAAACGGACCGGATTTGTTATCGTCCAATCCCTCCGGAATCCATTGCGCGGAGCGATAATGTTGATTGTCAGAAGCGCTTTGCAGGATACGGCGAAGAAAAAAATTGGTATACGGTTGATATTATTAATTAATAAATAAGTATATTTGCAGTCCTCAATGGTACTGCAGGATAACGAATATTTAAATACTTACAAACATGACGAAGGCCGATATAGTTAATGAAATCTCGAAACAGACCGGAGTAGAGAAGGCGCAGGTTCAGCAGATTGTTGAAGCGTTTATGGAGAGCGTGAAGAACGCGCTCATAGAAAACAAGGACAAGAAAGGCAAGGACAGGGGCGTATTCCTGAGGGGGTTCGGCAGCTTCATCATCAAAGACCGTGCTCCGAAGGTGGCGAGGAATATTACCGAGGGTACCTCCATCGATATTCCCGCTCACTGCATTCCTGCATTCAAGCCTTCCAAGAGTTTCGTGGCGCAGATTAAGAACGACACGATGAAGGAGCAGCCGAAAAAGAAAAAATAGGCAATTAATTTCTATCTAACCACAAATATTAAAATTGAGAAACTATGCCAAGTGGTAAAAAACGCAAGGGGCATAAAATGGCTACCCACAAGAGGAAAAAACGTCTGAGAAAAAACAGGCATAAAAAGAAAAAATAGGTAGCTGAATTTATGTTTTCGTAAGAATAGATAAAGCTGAAGACGCAAGGTTCTTTGGCTTTATTTATTGATTCTTGGCGGAAAGGCATGCGCAGGAGACCTGCGGGTCCGGCGCATGCGGCTTTCCGGTTTGCGGTTTCCCATAATGAAGTAACAGATGAACAGGGAACTGATTATCAATGTATCCAAAAGTGAGATAACCATAGCCCTCGCGGAGGACAAACGGCTGGTCGAGCTTGGTAAGGAGAGTGTAAAGACCGGATTCGCGGTAGGCGATATCTATCTGGGTCGGGTTCGCAAAATAATGCCTGGTCTGAATGCGGCATTCGTGAACATAGGTCACGAAAAGGACGCTTTCATACACTATCTCGACCTCGGTCCGCAGTTCGCCTCCCTGCAAAAGCTCGTGGGACAGCTCACCGGAGCGAAGAAGAAAAACGTGCAGTTCGACACGTTCAAACTCGAACAACCCATCGGCAAGACCGGCAAGATAGCCAACCTGCTCGCCACGGGACAGTCCATCGTGGTGCAGATAGCCAAAGAAGCCATCTCCACGAAAGGACCCCGGCTTACGTCGGACATCTCCCTTGCAGGGAGGAACGTGGTGCTCATTCCTTTCTCGAACAAGATTTCCATCTCCCAGAAGATTCGCTCGGCGGAAGAGCGCAAGCGGCTCAAGAAGATAGCCCTGTCGATACTGCCCAAGAATTACGGTGTGATAATACGTACCGCCGCGCAGGGCAAGAACGAAACGGATATAGGTCAGGATATAACTTCCCTTATCGATAAATGGGAGGAGGTGCTTCGGAATATCAAGACGCTCGAACCTCCGTCGCTGCTGCTCGGCGAGATGAATCGGGCCAATACCATCCTGCGCGATTCGCTGAACGGTTCGTTCAGTGCCATCGTAGTGGATGACAAGGAGATGTACGACGAAGTGAGGGAGTATATCAAGGTCATCGCGCCGGAACAGGAGAAGATAGTGAAGCTGTACAAGGGCAAGATTCCCGTTTTCGACCATTACGATATTTCGCGCCAGATAAAGTCGCTCTTTTCCAAATACGTTTCGCTCAAGCGTGGGGCGTATCTCATCATCGAGCATACGGAGGCGATGAATGTCATAGACGTGAACAGCGGCAACCGTGCCAAGGTGGCCGACGACCAGGAGAGCACCGCAATGGACGTGAATCTCATGGCGGCCGAAGAGATAGCCCGCCAGCTCCGGCTGCGCGACATGGGAGGTCTCATCATCATCGATTTCATCGACCTGCACAAGGCGGAGAACCGTCAGAAACTCTATAAGACCATGCAGGAGTTCATGGCCGGCGACAAGGCGAAACATACGGTGCTGCCGCTCTCCAAGTTCGGATTGATGCAGATAACCCGCCAGCGGGTACGGCCCGAGGCCATCGAGCATCTGGAAGAGGTCTGCCCCATGTGCGGCGGTACGGGCAAGGTGACCTCGACGGTCAGCATCGAGCGCGAGCTGGAGAATATGATTTCGTATTATGCGGGAGAGAAAAAGATAAAACAGCTCCGGCTGCTCGTGAGCCCTTATGTGGCGGCTTACCTGAAGAGCGGTTTTCCGAGCGTCAGGCGCCGTTGGATGAGCAAATACGGTTTCCGGCTGAAGATAGGCATCGACCAGTCGCTGGGCATCGTGGAATATAAATTCCTGGACCGGAAGGACAGGGTATTGTTATAGCATCGGAGCACTATCGGATGAAACCCGGCTGCCGGAACCGTTATGAACGGGGAGTGTGGCCGGGTTTCCGTTCCCGGTTGCAGCAGCCGGTACCGTTGGGGTACCGGCCCGTGTCGGATAGGGGCCTGGCAGAGAGGCGGAACCGTTTCGGACCGACAGGCTGATGTATTTGCGGACGGCAGGGGTTGGCGGGCGTGTCTGTCCCGGGCAACCCGCTTCCGGTGGAGAATCGGTATTGAAATTGCGTGTATGGAAACGATGAAGGAGATATTGGAGCGCGCGGCGGCCTCTCCGGCCGGAAAGGAACTGGCCGCTGCGGCGGCGTCCGGAGAGGTGGCGGTACTGAAAGGCGTGTCGGGTTCTGCCTATGCGCTGTATGCCGCTGCGGTCGTGGAGCGGCGGGGTGGCGTGCACATCTTCGTCTGCGGGGACAGGGATGCGGCAGCCTACCTGATGAACGACTTCTACTCCCTGCTGGGCGAAGAGGGGGTGATGTTCTTTCCGACCGGTTACAAGCGTTCCGTACAGTTCGGGCAGGAGGATGCGTCGGGTGTCGTCCAGCGCACGGCGGCGCTGAATGCCCTCCGCGGTTTCGAAGGGAAAAGGCATCTGGTTGTCTGTACCTATCCGGAGGCTTTGGCCGAGAAGGTGGCCGATGCGGGAGAGCTCGGCCGGCGGACGGTGACGGTTGGTTGCGGCGAGCGGATGGAGATGAGTTTCCTGGCCGATGTGCTGGAGGAGTATGGCTTCACGAAGGTGGATTTCGTCTATGAACCGGGGCAGTACTCCCTGCGCGGCGGTATCATCGATATCTTTTCGTTTGCCGAGAACAGGCCCTGCCGTATCGACTTTTTCGGCGACGAGGTGGAGTCTATCCGCCGTTTCGACATCGCTTCGCAGCTCTCCACGGAGAAGCTCGAACAGGTGGAGATAGTGCCGGACATGAAGGGGAGCGTAAGCGCCGGCCACAGCGTGTCGCTTCCGGAGTTTGCCGGCGAAGCCGTGTGGTGGGCCGACGACCTGAGCCATACGCTGCGCCGGGTGGACGACATCCGTAAAAAGATGCTGGCCGAGGCCGATGCGCCCGAACGGGTGGATGCACGTGTGACGAGTGCCCGGCAGTTGTCGTCGGCGCTGGAGGACAGGACGCTGCTGCTGCGGGGGGACGGCCCGAAGGAGCTGTCCGCCTCCCGTACGGTCGTTTTCGATACCCTGCCGCAGCCCGCTTTCAATAAACGTTATGAGCTGCTTGCCAAAGATATACATGACCGAAGCGAAGCGGGTTACAAAGTCTGCATCCTTTCCGATAACAAGGCGCAGATAGAGCGCTTGGGGAATATCTTCGCATCGGAAGGATTCCCGAAGGTGAAGTTCGCGGCACTTCCCGTCACCCTGCACGAAGGTTTCGTGGACAACGGGCTCCGGCTTTGTCTCTATACCGACCACCAGTTGTTCGAACGCTATCAGCGTTATTCGCTTCGGGGTGAGATAGACCGCAGTCAGGCACTTACCGTGGCGGAGCTGAACGAGTTGAAGCCGGGCGACTACGTGGTGCATATCGACCACGGCGTGGGGCGTTTCGGCGGTCTGGTGCGGACGGTGGAGAACGGCAAGGTGCACGAGGCCGTGAAGCTCGAATACCGGGACGGCGATGTGCTGCTGGTCAATGTCCATGCGCTGCACCGCATTTCGCGCTACAAGGATAAGGACAGCGATACGCCGCCGCGCGTCTATAAGCTCGGTTCGGGAGCGTGGCAGCGCATGAAGAACGCCACGAAGAGCGCCGTCAAGGATATTGCCCGCGAACTTATCAAGCTGTATGCCGAGCGCAAGGAGAGCGGCGGTTTTGCCTTTTCGCCCGACGGTTATCTGCAGCATGAGCTGGAGGCGTCGTTCCCTTACGAGGAGACTCCCGACCAGCAGCAGGCCGTCGAGCTCGTGAAGCACGACATGGAGCAGGCACAGCCGATGGACAGGCTCGTGTGCGGCGACGTGGGGTTCGGCAAGACGGAGGTGGCCGTCCGGGCTGCCTTCAAGGCGGTGGCCGATTCCAAGCAGGTGGCCGTTCTGGTACCCACGACCATTCTGTCCCTGCAGCACTACCGTACCTTTTCGGAGCGGCTGCGGGGTCTGCCTGTGCGGGTGGAGAACCTGAGCCGCGTGAAGAGCGCCAGGGAAGTGAAACAGATACGCGAGGAGCTGGCGGCAGGCAAGATAGACATCCTTATCGGGACGCACAAGATACTCGGCAAGGATATCCGGTTCCACGACCTCGGACTGCTCATCATCGACGAGGAGCAGAAGTTCGGCGTGTCGAGCAAGGAGAAGTTGCGCCAGATGAGCGTACATGTGGATACGCTGACGCTCACGGCGACGCCCATTCCGCGGACGCTGCAGTTTTCGCTGATGGGTGCACGCGACCTCTCCGTAATCGCCACCCCACCGCCCAACCGCCGGCCTATCGTCACGGAGTCGCACCTTTTCGACGAGGAGATTATCCGCGAAGCGGTCGAGGCGGAGCTGGCACGCCACGGACAGGTCTTCTTCGTCCACAACCGGGTGGACAATATCGAGCAGATTGCCGACCTCATCCGTCGTCTTTGTCCCAAAGCGAGGGTGGTGACCGGCCACGGACAGATGCCCGCGCAGCAGCTCGAAAAACTCGTCATGGACTTCATTTACGGCGAGTTCGACGTGCTGGTGGCCACGACCATCATAGAGAACGGCGTCGATATTCCCAACGCCAATACCATCATCATCAACGACGCCCAGAATTTCGGCCTCAGCGATTTGCACCAACTGCGCGGCCGCGTGGGGCGTTCCGACAAGAAGGGGTACTGCTATCTCCTGACTCCTCCCGACGAGCTGCTTACTTCCGATGCCCGGCGCAGGATACGGGCCGTGGAGGAGTTTTCGGACCTCGGGGCCGGATTCAACATCGCCATGCAGGACCTCGATATACGCGGAGCAGGCAATCTGCTCGGAGCCGAACAGAGCGGTTTTATCGCCGATATGGGGTTCGAAACCTATCAGAAGATATTGGCCGAAGCGGTCGCCGAGCTTCGGGCCGAAGGCGTTGCGGAAGCCGGCGGATTGCTGGAGGGCGGCCGGGAGCGAGAAGGAACGGTACAGTACCTCACCGATGCGCAGATAGAGACCGACATAGAGGCTTTGCTCCCGGACGACTACATCGGCCAGAGTGCCGAAAAGCTGCGCCTGTACCGCGAACTGGACAGTATGAACGACGAGCAGCAGATGCGCCGTTTTGAGGAGCGGCTTACCGACCGTTTCGGTGCGTTGCCCGATGCCGCCCGCAGCCTGATGGATGTGGTCCGGTTGCGTTGGCGAGCCGTCGCTCTCGGCTTCGAGGGGGTGAAGGTGAAGAACGGGCTCATGCTGCTGCGCTTCATCTCCGACAGCGCATCTCCGTATTATAAGAGTGCGCTGTTCATGGGAATACTGAAATACGTGTCGAAAAATAATGCGAAATTTGTGCTGAAACAGAACAATAATAGGCTGATGTTGACAGTTAGAGAGGTAAAAGGCATGGGCCAGGCCTGGGAGATACTCGACCGGATGCACGCCGGGGCGTTGGCCGAAGGGGATACCTCCGGGAAAAACGTCGGCTGAAGGGCGCGTTTCGTGCGGAAAGAACTCCTGCAGGGGCGGGAGGCACGAAAACGTTCGCATGCGTGAGAGTATGAACCTGGTTGTTGATATAGGCAACAGTCGCATGAAGGTGGCTGTTTTCAGCGGGGGAGAGATAGTGGAACGGTGGACTTTCGGGTGCCGTGAAATCGGGAGGTTTGACGAAATCTTCAGCAGGTACGCCGGATTCGACCGCCCCATCCTCTCTTCCACCCGCGACGAAAACCCGGAGCCGGAAGAGATGCTGCGCTGCCGGAGCGGTTATTTTCTGAAGTTCGCCAATACCGTTCCCGTCCCTTTGGAAAACGGATACGGTACGCCGCATACGCTGGGCTGCGACAGACTTGCTGCGGCTGTCGGCGGAGTGGGGATGCTGCCGGGGCGCAACCTGATGATAGTGGATTTCGGGTCGGCCATTACCTGCGACATCGTAACGGCGGAAGGGCGTTACCTCGGCGGCAGCATATCGCCGGGGCTGGGTATGCGGTTCAGGTCGCTCGCCGACTATACGGACCGGCTGCCGCTGCTGGAGGCCGAAGCATGTGTCGGTTATGAGGAGCGGGAAGTACCCTCTTCCACGGTCGGGGCCATGGTGTCGGGTGTGGCGGGAGGTATCGAACTGGAGATAAGGGGAAGAATGGAGCGTTATGCCGGGGAATTTGCCGGATTGACTACTATTTTTACGGGGGGAGATGCCCCTCTCTTTGAAAAAAGATTTAAAAATACGATATTTGCGAACCACGAACTGGTTCTTGCCGGTCTGAATACCATCTTGGATTATAATGCGGATAGAAAACAGAGTCTATAAAGCTGTATTGTCGTTCCTGTTGTCGTGCCTGCCGTTGGCGGTATCCGCGCAGAGCAGCAGCATCAATACTTTCTCACCGTATTCCTATTACGGCATAGGCGACATCATGGCGCAGGACCCTTCGTTTTCGCGTGCCATGGGCGGCGTAGGACTCGGATTCAGGTCGCCGATAGCGATAAACTCCCTCAACCCCGCTTCGTACAGCGCTATCAACAGGCAGACGGCGCTCTTTCAGGTCGGTCTTTACGGACAGAACTATTATCTGCGGTCGCAGGATACGAAGAGCAGTTACAATACATTTAATGTAAGCGAAATAGCTTTGCAGCTTCCCATTGCCGAGGGCCTCGGTTTCACGGTGGGCATCTCGCCGTTCAGCAGTGTGGGGTACCGTATCACCCAGTCGGAAGAGGGTTCCGATGTCTGGGAGGAGATAGGCTACGTCCACTACCTTTATTCGGGTTCCGGCGGTATCAACAGTTACCGGGCGGGTTTGGGCTATGCCGTTACCGACTGGCTCTCCCTCGGAGCGGAAATGATATATTATCAGGGTAATATCACCCGGAATTTCCAGCAGACCGTCGTGCCCGTCACGGGCAGCGGATATTATCTGGGCATGAGTTCCGACAATCAGGAACACGTGAGCCGGGTCTTTGCCGATTTCGGCCTGCAGGCCCGGTTGTGGAAAAAGAACAACCGGACGCTCAACCTGGGTATTTCGTACAGCATGGGCGGGAGACTCAACAGCCGGGTTTCGGAGGTCGTGATGCACGGTCCCTATTTTTCGGCGGTCGGTTACGACAAGGTGGTGGACAGGCAGTACCGTTCCGATTTCCGTCTTCCGGATATCTTCCGGGGAGGTCTCTATTATCAGGCGCCGAAGTTCAGCGCAGGCCTCGATTACAGTTACGGCAGTTGGAGCGTGAACGGCGCCGACGACAAGTTCGGGGTGCGTTATCGCAATACCCACACCGTGGCGGCCGGAATACAGTTCATCCCCAATCCCGGCGACGTGCGCAAGGTGATGAACAGGTGGTCGTACCGGCTGGGGGCACGGTATGACCAATATTATATGGTTATCGGGGGGCACAACATAGACGAGGCGGCGGTGACGTTTGGCGTCGGAATTCCGTTGGGTACCCGCGGCGTGAACAATGTCAATGTAGGGTTCGAGTTCGGTACGCGCGGACGCGCGGTGGCAGGCCTGGTGCGGGAGAACTATTTCAAGGTCTCGGTAGGGCTCAGCCTGTTCGGCGACGACTATTGGTTTGTGAAGTACAAATACGACTAAATCGGATTTAAATAAAAAACGGGAACATTATGAATTCGTTGAAATTAAAGCTATTTATCGTTGCCGCCGCAGTGCTGGGCGGCAGTCAGGCTTTTGCCCAGAACGTGCAGCTTGGACCGGAATGGGGCGAGGATGCGACGCAGGAGCAGCGCTTCGAAAACGCCAAGACTTTCAACTATTACCGGGATGCCTACAATGTCCAGAATTACGACAAGGCACTCTCCTATCTGCCCGAACTGCTTGAGAATTCTCCCCGCGGCGCACAGAATATCTATGTGTATGCCATCAATATCTATAAGAATAAGATACAGCGTAGCATGGATGTGAAGCAGCGTCAGGTGTATGTCGATTCGCTGCTGACGCTGTACGACATGCGCATCCAGTATTTCGGCGACAACGCCAAGTACGGCCGTCCCTACATACTCGTTCAGAAGGCAAAGGATTATCTCAGTTTCATGCCGATGGACCGCGACGGCGTGCGCGAGGTCTTCGTGGAGGCGATAGAGGCCAATGCCGACGACCCGGACGTGGACTTCATCAATATCTATTTCAATGAACTGACCACGGACTACAAGAACGACCTGGTCGAGACGGATTATTATCTGGAGCAGTACGAGTGGCTCGCTTCCCTGCTGGACAAGGTGACCGCTCCGGAGGCCGACAGCGCCAAGGAGACGTTCGATACGCTCTTCGTATCGAGCGATGCCGCCGGCTGCGACAACATCGAACAAATTTTCAAGGCCCGTGTAGAGGCCAATCCGACAGACGTTACCACGTTGGGCAAAGCCTTTACGCTGCTTATGCGCAGCGAGTGCCATACGGCATTCCTGACCGAAGTGGGCGAAATGTACTATAATGCCGACCCGACGGCTGCGACTGCCAAACTCGTTGCTTCGGCCTTCGTGAAGGTGGGGGACAACGCAAAGGCGGTGAGCTTCCTGAAAGCCGCTTTCGACAAGGAGACCGACCCGCTGAACAAAGCGACGCTCGCGGTGGAGATAGCGGCGACCGAATTGGTGCTCAAGAATGCTTCCGTGGCTGCCAATTATGCCAGCCAGGCCCGTCAGCTCGACCCGTCGAACGGTTATGCTGCCATCATGCTCGCACAGGCGTATGCTGTAGGTGCGAAAGCCTGCGAGGGATTCGACCGTCAGACCGTTTATTGGCTGGCTTACGACATACTCGCTTCCGCCCGTTCGCTGTTCGAGAACGGTTCGCCGGAGCAGCAGCAGATAGACCAGACCATGAGTATGTTCCGCCGTTCGTTCCCGTCGAACGACGAGCTCTTCTTCCGCGGCCTGACGACTGCGGGGGCGGCATACGACGTGAAGTGCGGTTGGATTACGGGACGTACCACGGTCAAGATGGTTGAGTAAAAAGGGTGAAAACGAATTGCGGCGTCCCGTATTACGGGACGCCGCATAATTGATTATGGGTTTTTGGAGTACGTTTGCAAGGTGTGGGACGGTATTTCTCATTGCGGGAAGTGCTCTCTTGTCATTGTCGTGCAAAAAGGAGAAGGCGCGCGGAAATGTCAATCCGGAAACCCTGATTACCATGCAGAGTGAGGACCTCAGCATGACCGTGAGCAAAAACGGTCTGAAGTCCTACCATTTTACCACGCCGCTGATGCAGCAGTACGGCCTGGCGGCCGAACCCTATACGAAATATCCCGATGGGGTTTTCGTGCAGACCTTTCAGGATTCCACGGAGGTGGTCGAGTCTACGCTCCGTGCCGACGAGGCCATCAATTACGAGAAGCGCGACCTGTGGATGGCGAGCGGGCATGTGGTCGCTTCGGGTTCCGGCAATACGCTCTATACGGAGCAGTTGTTCTGGGATGCCAAGACAGACAGGGTCTATTCGAATGTACGGGTGAAGGTCGTCGATAAGGACGGAGAGCATTACGGGGAGGGGTTCGAGTCGGACAAGGACTTGAAATCATGGATGTTCCGTGATTATCGAATTGGAAAATCGTTTTCCTTCGGGAGATGCTAATTTGTGCACTTCTTCTCTT
>ENA-OPYE01001458-OPYE01001458.1-human-gut-metagenome-genome-assembly--contig:-NODE-1458-length-12652-cov-2.180678_pt1 | contig 12652 bp, 7 predicted proteins | sample MGYA00241063_ERZ501442 | MGnify/ENA primary metagenome ERZ501442 (study PRJEB25962, sample SAMEA1967055) | human gut metagenome | biome: human gut; feature: human-associated habitat; material: faeces... | reverse complement strand
GAAATGATTGTCGGACCTGAATACGTTACGGGGAGTTCCCGCATGAAATCGGGAACTGGGCAAAAAATGATTCTCAACATGATAACAACATCTGTCATGATACAATTGGGACGGGTCAAAGGTAACCGTATGGTAAATATGCAGCTCTCCAACCAAAAACTAGTAGACAGGGGTACGCGCATGGTGTCGGAAGAACTGGGTATGGACTATGACCAAGCCAAACGATTATTGCTTCTGCACGGCTCTGTGAAAAAAGCAGTCGATGCCTACCACGCAGAAAATCCAAACTCATAAACACATCGAATTTATGAAACAGTTTTTTATCCTTTTAGGGCTATCGATATGCTTAATGAGCCTGTCGGCACAAGAAGCATACCAATATAATCAGTTTTATTACCAACGCTCCACATTATTCGAGAAGTTACCTATCGACAGCGACGATATTGTATTTTTAGGAAACAGTATCACGAACGGTTGCGAATGGCACGAGTTATTCAATAACCCCAATATCAAAAACAGAGGAATAAGTTCGGACGTTTCGATGGGGGTTTACGATCGTCTCGACCCGATTATCAAAGGGAAACCGGCAAAAATATTCCTGATGATCGGTATCAATGACATCGCGCATCATTTATCAACCGACAGCATCGTTAAGAACATAACCCAAATCATTCGAAAGATTAAGAAAGAGACCCCTTCCACACGACTTTACATACAAAGTTTGTTACCCACGAACGACTCTTTCGAACGATTCAAAACGATTATGGGAAAAACGCCCCAAATTATTGAAATAAACCAGCAATTAGAAGAGCTTGCCCCGATAGAGAAATATACATATATCGATCTGTTTCCACATCTGACGACTCCGGGAACGACCGTACTCGATCCTCAATATACGAATGACGGACTGCATCTGCTCGGAGATGGTTATCTAGTCTGGAAAGACGTTTTATTACCTTATTTGCAATAACAAAAATCCGGCAGAAGTCTTTTCTTGATTTTTCTGCCGGATTTCATTTTTTATTTTTTTCCAACTACCTTAATCTCTATCCTTCGACCATAATCGTCAACACTTCCATTCCCTCAAATGGAGAAACACAGAGGTTATTTTGAATATACTAACCGATAGTAATATCGGGACAAAGTCAGTTTCAACATCGGCTACGGGATAACTCTGCATTCAATAAAAAATTTACAGAACTATTCGATAAACCAAGACATAATATATTGTTTTTTTTGAATATAAATTCAAAAAAATCTCTTGATTAACATGATTAAAACATGTAGCTTTGTAACTAAATTTATTAAACAAATTTAATTTACCATGAAAAAGATTGTAATACCTCTTCTTTTGGGTCTCTTTGCCACAATACCACATCATCTTCCGGCAGCCTCTTACAAGAGCATTATCGTCAACCAATCAGATGGCTCCGAAATGAAAGTAACCATCGAAGACGATATGAAAACAGCGGTTGCCGAAGGGAATCTAGTAATCACTTGCACCAAAGGCGACATAGTCCTGCCTGTCATCGACATAAAAAACTGGACATTCTCTACAAGTGCAGGCAGCGACGACGTGTGGACCGGAATAGAATCGCCGACCGCAAGCGGAACAAATTGCATACTCAACTCCGACAGAATCATTCTCAGTAACTTACCCGAGGGTTCCACGGTCACTCTTTGTTCCATCGACGGGCGAATAGTTAAAAATAGCCGTGCCGAGGGCGATTACGAGCTCTCTATCTCCGAACTGCCCAAAGGCATATATGTATTGACTTATAATAAAAACACACTTAAAATAGCGGTTGCAAAATGAAAAAAGTTCTACTTCTCACCGCAGCCGTTCTCATAAGCGGTTCTGCAATGGCTCAACACGAGCATTTCCACGTGTTCCGCAACGACAAGCAATTCAATACGTTCAACAACGTACAAGAAATAACCTATCAGGGATCACCCTCCTCGGGTTACGACAAAATGCTAGTGACCGATGCCAAAGGTAATACGACCACTATCGATATAGAAGCTATCGACAGCGTTGTAATCCGTTCCACAGGGATTCCCGAATTTCACGTGAATCTAACCGATCACCCCGAGTGGACGGAACTTACCGGCAGCAAGAGTGACGAACATCCGGCCATACTGCGCATGGACGGGAACGGAATGTACGACGACCTGCCCGAACAAGAAGTTATATTTCGCGGTCGAGGTAACTCCACGTGGAATATGAAAAAGAAACCCTATCGTTTCAAAATGGATAAGAAAACAGCGGTCTGCGGCATGAAGAAAGCAAAATCATTCGCGTTGATCGCCAACTACATCGACTGCTCTCTTATGCGCAATACCGTAGCTCTTTGGCTTGCCAATTACCTCGAAATGCCTTTTGCGAACCATTGTGTACCGGTAAAAGTTTATTTCAACGGCATCTGCAAAGGCCAGTATATGCTCACCGAAAAAACAGGAATCGGCAGTGGCAGCGTCGATATCGATGAAGAAAAAGGAATGTTATTCGAAATAGACTCGAACTACGACGAAGATTACAAATTCGCTTACGATCTCTATTCTCATACCGCAGTTCAAAACGGGTATAACAACACCCGAACCCTACCCGTAATGATTTCCGACCCGGATCTGACCGAAATAGCTCCTGCCCTCGGACTCACGGCCGACGAATATTTCGATACATGGAAGAACGATTTCTCAGCCATGCTCACCGCCGTGATGACAACTCCCTCGACAGGTAGTTTAAAAGAATATATCGACATTGAATCGGTCGTTAATTTCTTCATAGTCAATTCTCTATCTTCCAATCATGAAATGAGGCATCCCAAGAGTTTCAAACTTTATAAAGATTCACTCGATGGAGTCTACAAATTCGGCCCAGTATGGGACTTCGACTGGGCATTTACATTCGACGGAAGAGAAGGTGCTCCTGCCAATACTCCTATGGTCGACAACAACGGAGACTGTGGCGGCTACACTTTCATCAAAGCCTTGCTGAGCAATGAAGAGATACGCACGCTATATCAACAAAAGTGGAATGCTTTTGTCAAAGACGGTTATCCCGAATTGAAAGCCTATATGGAAGAATACGCTACCCTCATAGAACCTTCGGCCAAAGAGAACGGAGTGCTTTGGCCTGCCGATTACAGCGTGGATTGGAGATTAAGCGAAAGCTCTTTCGACTTCCGGGAAAACTTCGATAAGCTCAAAGCGTGGATTCAACAGCGTATAAACTATTGTAATGAAGACCCCAACTTCGGTCTATACCGTTGATTTTCGTAATTACATCTTTAACCAGACTATCATTGTAACGATTTAAAAGCTGGGAAAAACTTCATTACATCATTCAAAATAAAAAAGTCCGGCAGAAACCGATTCTCGATTTTTCTGCCGGACTTCATTTTTTATTAACACTACTCCACGACAATTTTCCGATTATATATCTGCCCCGACGATTTCACGGAAACCAAATAAATTCCGGGGGACAACCCCTCAACAGGCAAAGAAGTAACCGATTCTTTAAGTTTTTCTCTCATAACAATTTTCCCTTGTGAATTTATGACCGAGAGTTCCGATACGCTATCTCCGGGAAAAATTACGGTTACATATTCGCGAACTGGATTGGGAGCAACCGTAAAATCTACTCTCTTATTACCGTCAACACCCATCGTCACCGTATATTTCCAAGTAACCGCCTCGGTAAATGCCGAATAATTTTTCAAATCATCGTGCGAAAAAGCAGCATAATAGTAAGTCGCTTTTTCTAACTCGGAATCCGTATAGCTCTCGCCATCTCCATCATAAACAACCTCGCCGTCCGTTTCATCAGCAGCGAACCGGTCATTACGGCGGACAATAGTCGTCGCCTCAAAATCGGGAGCCGGATTAATAAGTCCTGTCATAGCAATATCGTCGAGAGCCAACACTCCACCGCTGCACGGTGTACTACTGGGAACGACGAAATCCAACGAGATCACTCGCAAAGCATCACATTTCTTACTCGTATTCGGATGCCAATCGAACGCTTGGAAAGTGCGAATATCTATTTTCGCTTTTTTCCATTCGGTCGAATTCAACGGCAATGTTTCGTTATACCACCAGTCATCGGCATTACCGTCCAAGTCGTTATCTTCTTTTACAATAAGGCGCAATGTCCGGCTCGACCCATCTCCCTTATACCAAAACTCCAAATAAGGAGAACCAGAAAAATCTCGTGCCTTTTCAAAAGCGAGAACCGCCGCATATTCACCCCATGCCTTGTCGATATCATAAGTCATTTGAAGAGCCTTTCCCTCATAACCGTCTACCTCTTCAAGAGACCCTCTACCACCGCTATCGCCTACACCTTCGACCGAAGTTATTCCATTCTCGAAATCGTCCACCGTGATGTTCACCGGTATCTCATAAACCGGATTTTTCCAAGAAAGTGTAATTCTTCCATCGACAAAATTTCCTGAAAATTCACTTGGTGCAGGAGGAGGCGTAGTATCCCATACAACCGACACTTTACCTTTGGCATAAGCCCTTACGGGAGCATTCACTCCATCGTCGATAGTTCCATAAATCCAATAATCTCCTTTCGGTTGTAAATTGCGTACATTCCAATCGTACGAGTCTATTTCCTGTATATCGCTGGATAACCCTGTTACAATAGAAGTTCCGTTAATACTGTCCGAAGAATAATACAAATTGATTTTTGCCGTACCCTGAGGATCGAAACAGGTCCATTTGATTTTAAAACTATCGGTCACCGGGTCGTTATTTCCGTTCGGTTCCGTAATATATAAACTCGGCTTTAAACCTCCCGAACGAGTAAATTCATACGAATAAAATTCATTCCCGTCTCTGTCGCGAGCAATCAATTTGACCTTTTCGCCATTCTCCGACACATCGATCGTAGAGAATCCGGCAATTTTATTAAACATCAAACTATACGGTTTATCCACCATGTTATATTGATCCCGATTGCTCCCGTTCATCGCACCCGGACGAAGATAGTGTACACCTGCTTTATACAGATGCTCGAAATTATGTTCGTCACCACCAAAGACAAGAATATGCTTACCCGCCAATGCGTGTTTCTCCAACAACGGCGCTATATATTCCTTTTGGCTGGCCGACCACTGCCCATGATAACTGGTTGAATAGACATTGACATGCGCAAAAATAAATATCCATTTCGAATCGGCATTCGTTAATTGCTCGTCCAACCAAGTCAACTGTTTCGAACCAGTGGCAAACGAAGGATCGTCTTTACCTTCATTCCAGTTACAACCGATAATTTTCACATCGCCGTAGTCCATAGCGAAATAGGACTCTCCTCTCGGGTCTATCCGTTCATCGGTATCGATATATCCATGAGATGGGACAGAAAAATAATCGTAATAAGTAGTAGGGCCGTTTTCATCGGATTTATCCATCGTTTCATGATTACCGATAACGGAAGTAAGAGTCTTCGCTGTAAGCATGGATTCTCCGGGAATAAAAAATGCCGAGTTCCAAGTGCGCATATCGCCTTTATTTACCAAATCGCCGATAGTAATCCACATATCGGGATCGACACCCAACATAATCGGAGCCGAGTTCTGCCAAATCTTTTCATCGTTATCATGTACATCGCTGAACGCGACCAAACGGAAATCGGTTCCTTTCTCTGGGGCTGTTTTCGCCGTACAAATCGTTTCATAACGACGACTTTCGTCCCCCACCTGATAATAATATTCTGTAAAAGGTTCGAGTCCCGTCAATTCGATGACGTGCACAAATCCCTCGCCGTCCACATTCCAACCAGTCTCGGCTGTGACCTTTTGTCCTAAATCGGGTGTTTTCCCATAATAAACCGTACCAGACGGATTAGAATCCAACGTCTGCCAAAGAATACGCACCGAATGGGTTGTCGGGGACATACTGTATGGTTTTTTGAAACACTCATAAGGCAACTCGCTTACCGGTGCGTTTTCAGTAGAAACGCCCCAGCGCGGGTCGCCCAAATCGCTACCGTCATCACCGGCTCCCACAGCCGGAGAATCTTTGTACAGTTGGAAGTTTCCATTCTCTGCATCTACAAACAGAGGATTCTTGGATATAATATTCTCTTTCGGTGCACTTCCATACAAATCCACGTTATAGGAGATAACGTTCTTTACAATGCTTTCATCTCCGTAGGCCGTAAAGCTCTTGGTATCGTCTCTTCTTTCCGAAAATGCCGAAATACAATTTTTTATCGTCGAACGGCCTGCATTATACAGATATACGCCACGACGGTCATAGCAGTTATAGAAAGTACAATGGTCGATCAATACAACCGGCATCAAGACTAGTTCTTCGCCACAATTTATACGGAAGAAATAATTGCTTCCTGTATTAAAATTAAGGAATGTAGAATTAGTGACGGAAAGAGTTTCGACCTGCGTATGAGCGCTAGAAGCATAAATCGCTTTGTTTGTCGTACTGTTGTCCGCCCCTATAAACATACAATCGTCGATCGTCAACGATTCTATTTTACCGGACAACGAAACATAGACAAAACGATTGGTATAATTACGTACCGTACAACCGGATATAACCACCGGAGCTCCGGTGACCGTATCATCGATTCGAATTGCATCAGCAACTTCGGAGGCTCCATCAAAAACGATTCCCCGAATGGTAGCCCCGTCTTTTATCGAAAGCTTTCCTTGAATGATCGGAGCCGACTCCAACCCCTCGGCAGCACGTAGAGTAAGGGACTTATCTATCGTGACATTTCCTACATAGGTAACAGCTTCGGACAACTCGATGATATCGCCTGCCACTGCCGAAGAGACAGCGTCGGCAATAGTTTCCGTTCCCGAAACCGGAACAACCGCCGCCCTCACATACGGAGCTGACAAAAATAATGATAACAATAAAAACTTTTTCATTTGGATTAAATTAAGGATTAATAGTAAGTATAACTCTCGGCAAGCATAAACGGTTATTGCCATTATCCGGCATTCACCCTCATTATTCGCCTTTTACATCGGCGTCAAATTCGATTTTTTGGCCGCTTACCAAACGGTCGCATTCTATGGTTATCTCCATATCGGTACTACCGGCCGGTATTCCTACCCAACGGCTCTGACCCGGCTGTAAGTCTTTCAAGCTGGACTCGGAACGAACTCCATTGACTGCGACGTAGGCATCGTAATAAATGGGAGCCACTCCCGCATTCTTTATCTGTACACAAGTAGAGTCCTCTTTCACTCTCACATCTGTTATTTCATAACGATAGCCGCACAGCATACTCGCTTGTTTGATTCTATTCATTGTCTGGTACGAAGGCTGGTTATTCCCGATCATATAAGTTATGTGAAACCGTTTGGACTCACCTTCGAAATTCCGGCCATGTATACCGTCGGGATAATCCAATACATGTTCCTGATCATATTTCGTATAATAGCCGAACTCACCTCCTGCGGGCGAAGTCTGATATCGTTTTTCTCCCAAAATCTTCCAATTTTTGCCGTTATACTCGTCGTGCGTCTCGTGCATAAACGAGTCGTCGAACACACCGAATTTTAGATTTCTCAATGAAGCATCGGCTTCCAAAGGAGTATATTCCGAACTTGCGGCATCGATAGAAACGCTCCACGGTGTACTCTTGAATGTTTCGCTCATAAACCTGAAAAACTCGGCTTGAAATTCTTTGGAGGGGAATGTCTGTCCCATAATTCTCGGCCCATCGTATATATGGTACTCAGCCCATAAGCCGAAACCGGTTTGAAGGAATGCCAAACGCGGATCATTGTCATACCGTTCTGCAAACTTCTGATAAAACTCTTTGTGGAACCGTTGTAACTCGGGATGCCGCCAGTCGGGAAATCCGGTCCGTTTTCCCTCACTCAACGCCACGGTTTCTTCATAATCGGGCAACTCGCGGATATATTGAGGCACAGCGCTTTCATATCCCGGATAGGTATACCAAAATCGGATAATGGCTTGATGCTTTCGGGATGCGACAGCATCGAGAATTTGTTCGAGAGGAGTCCAGTCATACACGCCTTTTTCTTTCACTATATCCTTATATTGCATATACGAATATTCAAGGCTGATGGCATCGGTATTCCGCTTGGCGTTATCTGCCCACAAAACGATACCCGTCATCGGTTGTACTCCTGTAATTTGCGACTGCAACGATATCTTTACGAAGCCGTCGAAATCCGGTTCTTCCATTTCATGTTTCGCTTCTGTATCGTGACAAGAAAAAAGAGAAAGCATAATAACCGGGAAAAAGAGATGTATAATTTTTTTCATCATGATATATCGAATTTAAGAAAATAAAAGCGGAGCGGCGGGATTGCCGCTCCGCAATAAAGGAATGAAAAAGCTATGTAATTATAATGTTGTAGGAGTAAATGTGACCGTAAATTTCTTACCGTTTGCCGGAACAATCGTGTAATAATTACCGTCCAGATTTTCTTTGTCGATAGTAAATCCGTCTTTCAAATCGACAACTATTTTATAGTAAGTTTCTTCTGTCGGAACAGGTAATAACAAACCACTATCGCCAGCAGGAGTCACCCCGTCAAAATATTTCGCAGAAATACAGTATTTACCATATTCCTCTGCCGTATAAGGAGCTGCCCAGAACGAAACGTCACCACCCCACGGCAAAACGGTTGCTATTGCCTGATAGGTATTCGCCGTCGGCGAAGTGCGATACAACGTTAAACGAGTCTTTTCATTCCAAGAGCCACGTTCAATACCCATAAATCTATTCCAACACCAGCCGTCCATATAAATTACATCGGGATAACCCACGTTATTCATGACGTAAACCGTCCCCGAGAAAGCATCAAGACGTATCAAGTATTCGCCTGTCGGGGCAATCATCTTCCAAGTAGGATTACCGGCCCCGGTAAACACGTCGTGATCACAATAAGCCATAGACAAATCGACTCCCTCGGCCGTTACGGTTTGGTCTTTCGTCAACTGAGCCAATCCCTCGTACGAGAAGTACTCTCCATCGATCAACGCCAACGAAGAGCCACAGAAAGATATGGCAGAAGGAGCTAATGCTCCGTTAATATAAATACCTTCGTTGGTAGAAGCCAATGTGCGAGTACCGTCGCTCAACTCTACTTTGGTATATTCTTCACCTTCTTTAAACACTTTCATCGAGAAAGCTCCGCCCAAAGTAATCGAGAAGCTGGCAGCCTTGTCCTCTGCTCCCAAAGTCAATCGACGATTGGCGAATGTCAAGAAATTATCTTTTCCTCCCTCTTTGAAATAAAATTGTCCGGCAACGATAGCGCCCCACATATCGGTTTCTACGCTACCCGTACCGTCCGACGGCGGAGTCCATGCCCAATATTTGCGATTACCATTTTGATATCCCTGCATCTTCGTTTTCGAACGTTCTATCCAAATACCATTGTCGGGAGCATCGTTATCGTCCCAGTGACCGGAAATCGTACCGAAGATATAAAGCGATTCGCTAATCGGCGACCAATTTTGAGCATTACCCAAAGTCAATTCGAAACTAACTGCATTAAACGAAATTTTAAAATAGGCTTCTTCCTCGCCACCGAATACGATATTGTCTTTTCCAAGAGCTATAATCTCGTCTCCTTCCATACCCCACGACATACCGGTTTTATTGCTATTGGCATAAATCTTGCCCGTAGCACCGGCCGGAATAAAATCTTCCACGGAAAATACATTTCCGTCCTTTTCCATCGTATAGACCAAATTGTTATCTAAGGCCAGATAAAGAGCATCGAATGTCGGAAGCGTCACACCTTTAATGCCAACTTCTTCTGTACTCAACTCATTGCTGGAATTTTTCACCGTAACCGAAATAGTCAAATCCCCGGCTACTGCATTTTTAGGTAACGGAAGAGCTATCTTTTCATTCATGTCATACGTTTTTCCGGTAAGCATTTTTGTCGTTTCATAAAACGCCCCATTGGCATTACTTACCGAAATCATATATTGACGCAAACCTTTTTCATTCCAATCGTTTTCTGTTGGCAATCTCAAAGTCACCTCATCGCCATATTTTACATCGGCATTCGGAGTTACCGCCAGTTCTGAAATAGCAGAGTTCCCAGCAGTACCGCCGCCTCCATTAGGTTCATCATCGTCTTTACAAGAAGTAAATACAACCATTGTACTTACCAGTAAAAACATAAAATACTTCATTGTTTTTTTCATCACAATAATTTTTTTGGTTAATAAATTATATCACTTCATTTACGAATCACTCATTTTTTCGTAAATACTAAATCTCCATTATAGATATCGGTCTTCTCATCAGAAGTTACATTAATTCTCATTAAAAGACTGTTATATCCGGTTTCAGCTTCCCAAACGCCTTCATTCGCCAATTGTATCGAATAATCGGGATTATCCCTCAATGTTTCCATAGGATCCGGCAAATTCAGATAAATATCATAATCTCCAATCGGCATATCGGTCGGCAATCCGGCTTCTATTTCGATAGTGCTTTCCATATCGGGTTTCCATTTACGAGGGTCGACATCGAGAGGCAAAACATAAGTAGTCTGGTCCGATACATTTCTCAAAACCAACTCTACCGCCCGAGGATTAAACGGAGCGGCATATCCTTCATTTTTCACCCGCAAAACGACTTTCAGTAAATGACCCGGAGTCACATTAGTCGTATATCCGCCCGAAGTAAGGACAAAACGATATCCCATCTCCCGTTTAATTTTATCCATACAGCCCTGAGCAATCCAACGATCGTTCACGCCTTTATAATAATCGCTGTTCAAATAAGACCAACGAAGGTTACGCATTTCTTCCTGAGCCTTACTACAATCGGCAGGAGAAACCCCATCGGGAGGACAAGTCTCTCCACCCATAGGCAAATAAAGACCTTCCTGACCTAAATATTTTTTATCTTCGGTCACATTTTGGTACGTTCCATAATCGGTCTCACTGGCCATGAAACAGTCATTGTGGTGGCCAATACGCGCGGCAATTCCATTGGTATAAGCATTTGCCGCAGTCAATGCCGTGGTAGGCTTCCCGTTCAATCGGAGATATTCCTGCTTATATTGAGGCGTGCGCACTTGAACAACACGTCCCTCCGGCAATGCTTCAAGCAATTTATCGAGGACAGCCTTACGAGCCGACGGTGTATTCAAGTTATTGGTCGTATAATACCACTCTCCCCAAGAACCTATAAACCCCGCTTGCCAAACAGCTATTACATCGGCGTTCTTTGCCAAATAGGGTTTCAATTGGTCGATATGTGTTTGAATAATAGACAGCGGTGCATCAGGCTCAGTCTCCAAACTAGTATAAGCAAAACGTAACACACACTTTACACCGGCCTCCCGCATAGCCGCCATATCTTTATCGAAAAATTGAAGAGCTTCGTCAGTAAGAGCTTTATCTCTAAAATTTTTCAAATAGAAATACCTGAATATCAAAGAATATCCATTCGCACGATAATTTTTCAACGTAGATACACTCAACGCTCCCGAAATTCCCATTTCACAAGAAGTCGCTTTATAAAAACCTCGTTCGGGATTAACGATTATTTCATTGGAAGCCTTATAAGAAACCTGCTCCATAGGAATATCCGATTCCTTATTGTTCTCATTTTCCTTCTCACAAGAAGTACATGCCACTCCCAAAAACATCAATGCACCGGCACTGAATAATTTAAATATCATATTCATAGCTCTTTCTTTTAATTATTGAATTAATATCAGAGAAACCGGTGTCCCTCGTTTGAGGGACACCGATCCCCATCTCTTAAATAGTATATCCGGGATTTTGAATTACTTTTCCTTTACCATCGACAATAACCGACGGAGGCAATGGATAAACATATTTATATTTCGAAGCATAAGGAGCTTGGTCGGCATTCAATTCCAATACCCTATCCAACAGTTTGTCGAAACGAATCAAATCGGCTCTGTATTGACCGCTTTCACACCAAAACTCATGAGCTCTTTCTATCAACAACTGATCGATAAATGACTCTTTCGAGGGAAAATCGGATAACTTTTTATCATCGAGTTTAGCCCGGCCACGAACGTCATTCATCAGATCGACAGCCTCTTGCGTCACACTTCCGCCCGGTTTCATCACAATAGCTTCGGCCAACGAAAGCAATACATCGGGATAACGATATACGACTATATCCAAATCGGAATATCCGCCACTACCGGGAACCGCAGGATCGATCTCATACTTTTGGGGAAGAGGCCCCAAGTCGAGATATTGATCGGGATTCTCTCGGTTACGAATCTCACCGTCTCCTGTCGTATATTCAGGAAGCAAATAGGTTTTACGCGTATCGTTAGGCTCGAACGAATCATAAAAATACCACGTGCTTTGTACCGTCGCCCAACCTTGAATGAGACCGTCGATATCCGGCGGCATAGCCATCATGTGCCACTGGTTCTGACTGGGACCATCGATGGCACAAGGAACGACATAAATATATTCCGATGTACACTTAGACTGTCCCGCCAATTCGAACAAGGACGGATAATCGTCGACCATCGCATAGCCATAATCGGCCGTCATCATCTCTCGGGCAATAGTCTCTACCTTGTTATAATAAGATTGATCCTCGGGAGTTTCATGCAGATATAGACGAATTAACAACATATTGGCCAAACCTTTACTAAATTTTCCATACTCGGTATCT
>ENA-OPYE01001457-OPYE01001457.1-human-gut-metagenome-genome-assembly--contig:-NODE-1457-length-12652-cov-2.340478_pt1 | contig 12652 bp, 10 predicted proteins | sample MGYA00241063_ERZ501442 | MGnify/ENA primary metagenome ERZ501442 (study PRJEB25962, sample SAMEA1967055) | human gut metagenome | biome: human gut; feature: human-associated habitat; material: faeces... | reverse complement strand
CTGCCATGATACGGTTCGTCAGCCGTAACTCATCCTCTTTGGAAAAACTCAACGCGATATGTCCGACAGGTTTTGTCACCTTATCGTTCATCCGTGACTGGGCATTGAAACTCATGGCGATAGTTTCCAGATTTTCCATAAACAAGCCTTCGCTTGCTACTATCTGCGTATCCTTCTTCTTGTCGATGATGTAATCCACCACACCCTTGAAGTCGCTTCCTTTTACGATTTTCGCCATCATATCCCTATCTTGGTTATAAGTTCATGAATCCTTGCCACTGCCACCTTGCAGTCCCACCGTTCATCGTGGAAGCCTCCGGCGTTTGCCTTACGCGCAAGCTGGTTGAGATTGTTAGCCATGCCGCAGAGTTGGCGGATGGATCCGGCAGGTTCCTCCGACAGCCGTTCTTTCACATGACCGTTACGGAAACATTCCCTCATGTACTCGCTTGGTGATACGCCCGCCTCATGCGATCGTGTCAGCAGGCGGAAGTAGTCGGCTGCCGTCATTTTCACTGCGATACGGTATTTCAGTTTCTCGGTTGCTTCCTTCTTGGGGCGACCTCCCTTGTTGCGTTCCTTGTGTTCCTTTGTCTGTTCCATATTTTATTCCTTTTAATTCGGTTACTGATTCAACTGTATAGACCGACGGGATGCCACCTCCTGCAATTTGGATGGTGGGTGGCAAGCGGTTTCGGTACACCCGAAACACAAACTTGCTACCTCCCAATCCTTAAGGAATGAGTTTCGGGCATCTCCCGTTTTTCTCATTCGGGATGTCATAATCCCAACCCTTTCTTCTTGGGTTTTACGATAGTTCTTGGCGGTGGACTAACGGCTAATTTCTGCCGGATTCCACGCAGGTAATCGTTCAGGTCTTTATGCCCTTTGTAGTTGTCGGAGAAGTCGCGGATGCGTCCGGCGAACTTCCTTTCCAATTCCCGATACGCCTTTCTTCCCGCCTCGTCATTGTCGAGCATGCAGTGGATACGTCCATACCCGTGCAGCACATCTATAGCTTTGGAAACATTGGCGGTCGAATTGAGGATGACGTAATCCTGCCTGTCAAGGTCGGGCAATTTCGAGCAGTTCCTCTTCCGCAACGTGAGGAATGAAAGATAGTCCATCATGCCCTCGAATACAAGGCATTTCTCTCTCGCTTCTCCCTGTTGCCGAATATGGCTGATGTCTTTGGGTGCGACACAGCCTTTGAAAAAACGGTTACGCACTTCAAATCCTCCCGCCACATTCGGAAAACCGATGGCGAAATAGGGCTTGCCGTTATGGGTGAAGTGGAGCTCTTTACATTGCGCCTTTGCCAAAGCGATGTTTATGCCCCGTTCCTGCAAGTATCGGAGCAATGCCGGATGGGTGAGTTCGCCCACCTCCAAATGTTGGAAACTCGGTTCGGATGCCTGCTGGCGAAAAGAGAAAGATATGGGACGGATGTGTGGTGCCTGTTCCGCTATCTTGCCAAGCAGATAAGGCACATGGTCGGATGCGTACAGTACCCCTGCAAGTGCGATGATGTTACCACCTCTTCCCAGTCGTAGGCTCGGTACAGAACGCCTTACTGCCTTTCGGCAGTAGGTTTTCCCGTACCTGCCCCCAAACCGTACTTGCATGTCTCCACGCATACGGCTCTCCGTTGATAACATGACTTTATTTAGCATGGCTGTGTATTTTGGCATAACACTTTTCACAGACAACCAATGTCTTCCTATGCTTTTCAAGCATCAGCCTGTCGCATTCAGTTTTTCCTTTAAGCTGATTTAGCTTTCTGACATGACGCATGACTACAGGTCCGACTTTTCCACATAATTCACATGTTCTCGCATCCAATCGCTCAGTAAGTGTCGGCTGTGGAATTGCGATTGTGTAGGATAAGTCGTTTACCTCCGTATAGTACATTGGTGGTTTACGTTTGAATCCCTCATTATAGAATTTCCTGTACCGTAATTTACCTTTTGCATCCTGATATGGCACTATAATGTCATTCCCAACCTTATATTTGTCAATGACTTTGCTTACAGTGCTATTGGTTTTTCCTGCAATGGTATGGTACATACTGTACTCCATGATGTATCCAAACTTTGAGAGCGCGTATGCCACGTTGTTGGCAATGCAGTAGTAGTTGTAGAACCCTCTGATTTCAGAGTTATATGCCGCCACTATGTCCTCGATTTTCTTCTTCATAAGATTGCCTCTGAACTTTGCAAACCAAACTTGTCGGCCATTTTCTACCTTGTATCTGATGGCGCTGTATTCTTCCAGTTTGTTCCGCACCGTTTCTATGGCGACCTTTAGGACTATCTTACCGTTGTAATAACGGGCTGGCACATTGTTCTTGTCCCGCTTGATAGCATCAGACTTACGGACTGAAACATCGAAGCCAAGAAATTTCGCGGGCTTTTGTGCGTTTGTTATCAATGTCTTTTCCTGTGACAGTTCCAGCTTGAGGTTTTCTTCCATATACTTGGTAATGTCCGACTTGATTTTAACGCACTCTGCCTTGCTTCCGATAACACCAATGAGGAAATCATCTGCGTATCTTACGTATCGAAGCCTTCTGTATGTTTCATCCATACTGTCTCTGCTCTCAATCTTTTGCCTTTCACGTCTCAGTTTCTCATACTCATCCCTAAGCTGTAATCTGACATCTGCATCCTGTATGTTCTTGATGCTTTTAAGGATGCGTTGCATCTTATCGCTAAGTTGCTTGTATTCTTTGGTGATGTGTCTTTCTTTTCCCTTATTGAAGCGTAGGGCGTATTCTTCCATATACTTGTCAAAATTATCAAGATAAATGTTTGCCAGTATAGGACTGATATTACCGCCTTGTGGAGTTCCCTTGTTTGTATTATGAAACTTCCAGTCTTCAATATATCCCGCATTCAACAACTTGCGGATAAGCCTTAGAAATCTATCATCGGCAATCCGTTTCCGCAAAGTTGCAATCAATACATTGTGGTCTATGTTGTCGAAGAATCCTTTAATGTCTCCTTCCACAAACCATTTTGTACCTGTAAATGTCTTTTGGATATGGGTCAATGCGGTATGGCAGCTTCTGTTTGGTCTGAATCCATGTGAGGTGTTTGCAAACACCTCTTCATAGACGGCTTCAAGAATCATGCGCACCACCTCCTGTACAAGTTTGTCCTCAAAGGAAGGAATTCCAAGCGGTCTTTTCTTACCGTTTTTCTTGGGTATGTATATCCTTTTTGCCGGATTAGGCTTGTAAGACTCATCTCTCAAAGATGCAATGACTTTGTTTATTCTTTGAAGACTCATCCGATTGATGGTTTTCCCATCCGTACCGGGTGTCATATTGCCTGGTTTGGCGTAAATACGCTGGTAAGCAACATGAAACATCTCCTCATTGAATAAGATACGGTACAGCCTTTCGAACTTGTAATCCGAAACTTTACCATGCTTGTTTAAAGCTTTTAATACTTGCTCAGGACTTCTCATAATGTCTCACACATTTTCCATTATTTGTATTAAGTTATCTAACTGCTTCCCTTCGCCATGTACAAGGCTTTCCCTTGCTCGGACTACTACGGAAGCTCCGTTCCCATGTCAGATATTCAGGGTCCTATGCCCATAGCCTTACGGCATTCTGATTTAGGGAATCCCCATTTGCTTTCACAATAACTGTTTGGCTCGGCAGACTGTCGGATGCGACTTACGTTCCTATTCCACTTATTGTGGTTGCTCTGAAGCCAGCTCCTGCTCCATTGTAATTTCGGTTTACATGGGGTGCTTCAGCCCGACGTGAATCAAATACCTTTCGTCGGGGCTGGTACGTGTGCAGCAGAACTATCGTTCAACCAATCAGGCTTCATCCTTGTGTCTGTCTTTTCCTCTCGCCATGCAGTCGCAGCTTGGTATTTAGCTGACTAATGACTTTACCGACATGCTTTTGTCACCTTTGGATTTCTCCTCCAGCTAAGTCGTTGAGGATAGGTCTGTTGAACTCTAACCTACTCTCTTGCCATAGAGATATTTATTGTGTAGCCTATATGGGCGCATCATAATCGAACCACAGGTTGCGGTCGGTGTTCACCTTGAACGAGGCTTCCGTTTCCTGACGGAACGGGGATTTATACCACAGGCAGTTTCCCTGTTGCTTTACGGGCGAATAACCCAAACTTTGCAGATAGTCCGCAATTTTGATTTGTTTTGCTTCTTGGATGTTCATGATATAATTTCTATGGATTTGATGATGACTGTAAAAACGTTGATTTGATGAATGGGATATGTATTGTCCTATACGTTAATGCTTTATATTCTCAACATCTTCTCAACAAACCACTCACAAATAGAGAATCCAACAAACTGATGCTGTTTCCCTCTCAACTTTTCTTTTCGATTGTTGAGAATTTGTTGAGAGTGTATGCTGTTTATTATCAGTATGGTTATATCATTATTCATCAATTCAACAAAAAAAGAATAGTATTACAGGGATTCAAGTTGTTCCCTTGTGACGGTGTAGAAACGACCGACTCTTTTTATCGGCTCATATCGGCACTCCCGATTGTAATTGAATTGGTAAGTGGTATATGTAAGCCCGTTAGAGGCAGGAGTAAGTTTCCAACATTCCTGCAATACCTTTCTGACTTGGTGCTTCTCCACCTTTACCTGCGAATGTACCAGCAAAAGAAGAATGTCGTTGTGGCAGAACGAGAATGTGTCCGTGCCGACACTTTCCATAATGTCAAGGATAAGTTCGCACATCTCTATCTCCAATCGGTTGCGGTTGCTGCGGATAATCTTCTGCAAGGCTTCGGTATGCAGCAAAGAGGGCGCAAACCACATACGGCTTTCCTTTTCGGTGGAAAGTTGTCTGTATTGCAGGTAATACAGAAAGGCAGGTATCTCAGCTTTCAGCTTTTGCAGGAAGTCTGTGTCATCGGATTGCAGACGGTCTATCTTGCGCACCCAATAGCGTGTTTCACCTGCATCAATGATAACAGGCAGATACTCGTTGTTGGAGCATAGCACGAACTTGGCAAAGAACGCTATCTCGTCACGGTCTTTGCCTTTGGCTTCCACCTTGTAGGAAAGTGTGGTGCTGAGGTTCTTCAACCGCTCGCTGTCCTCCCTGCGGTTGAGCAATACCTCGTCCACCACGATGAGCAGTTTTCCTGCCCAGTCGGAATTGAACTGGCTGCGGAAGTCCTCGTTGGTATTGAAAGTGACATTGTTTTGAAACACAGCTTTCAGGAAGTTCAGGAATGTACTCTTGCCCGTGTTGCGTTCTTCTGATACCAACAGCAGGATAGGCAGTTTCTGCACGGGTTGCAGGTAGAGCAATTGAAGATAGTCCATGCCCAATTCATACTGTTCACCGAAGATATGGCGCACCAATGACCGGATACAGGGAAACTCGCCTTGTTGCGGACGGTGTCCTATCGGCTCGTAGAGGTTCAGGAACTTGTCCACCACGGGACGGTAGTCCACATGGTCGGGGACGGTGCAGAAGCCGTCGTACTTCGGCACGGTGGCGAGATAGTCCTTGCCGTAGTCCTGCCGCAGTGTTTCGTTGTTCCACACGATGCGCTTCTTCACATAGCCTCCGTTCAGACGGGGCTGGTTCACTAACTTGTAGAGGGTAGTACCCACACGGATAAACTCCTCATTTTCAAAGTTGCCTTGTTTCATTAGCACTTCATTTTTTTGTTTAATCAGTGCAAAACTCGGCAATTAGCGCAGAACGGATTAACAACTCACGCATACCTCACGTAAGATTTTCTTGGATTTGGCTTTATGACATACAACAAAAGCCCGAAGAAATGCCATTCTAATGGATTTTTCTTCGGGTTTGTCGTAATCGTACGTATGAATGGCAATACACCTATTCACATACTCGTATAAATACATTGTTGGCAATGGGAATACGCATAGGTCTCACTACTTCATGTCGTCATATCATTAGAACTTATGCCTGATAATTAGACATATCCCAACCATTTATACCCAGCGAAAAGAAGATATTTGTTTTCTCTTTTCGCAAGTACAGCCTTTTAAATATGGCATTGCGCACCTGTTCCGCACCGAAGCTGTCAATGCGGAAAGCAAGTGCGACTATCATCGGAAAGCTGAACACATCGGCATGATACCCGTTCTCCTGCCGAACATACTTCTGTACCTCGTATTCTTTTAATGCTCCACTGTTATAGATGTTTCTGATGGCAGAACGAAGTGTCGGAGCAATTACTCCGAACAGTTCCACCAATTCCGGCTCGCTCATCCAAATGTTTGAGACATTCTCCGGCATGATGATATTGCCGGATTCATTCACTGTTATGCTGTTTCTTCTCATACTCATGACATCGTTATTCCGTTAAACGTCTTACTCAGTTTGTCGCCGAACATGGTCAGGTCGTTGTCGAGCTTCTGCGTGGTTATCTTTGCGTAGAGTTGGGTCGTGACTATATTCGTATGTCCCAACACACGGCTTACGCTTTCAATGGGCATCCCCTTGCTCAAAGCTAATGTTGCGAAGCCATGACGACTGCAATGAAATGATATTGACTTGGTTATGCCACATTCCCTTATCATCCGTTTCAACGGTTTGCAGATAGACCAATAGTTCAAGCCGGGGAATATACGATTGTCTTTCTGCATCGGTCGGTAGCGTTCGACTATCTGCAAGGGTATATCCAGCAGCTTCACTTGGAAGGCGACTTTTGTCTTGTGGCGTTTGGACAATATCCACTTCTCGCCGTTCACCTCCACGATGTTGTCATTCGTCAGTTCCTGAATGTCCACGAATGACAAGGCGGTGAAACTGGCAAAGATGAAAATGTCACGGATGTATGCGAGCTTGCTGTCTGCAAACTCATGTGTCATGACCGCTTTCAGTTCATCCTCCGTCAGATATTCCCGTTCTTTCACATTGGGGCTGATATGAAACTGGATGAAAGGATTGCGCGGTATCAACCCGTTATAATGCGCTTTCATGACCACGCCTTTCAGCCACATACAGTTTGCCCATATCGAACCGTTCCGCAATCCGGCTTCAGTCGAGAGGTATGCGGCGAACTCCTTGATGAAATCGGGAGTAAGTTCCAACATGGACATATCGCTGCGTCTGTAAAACGACTTGATAAAGGCGGCTACATGGTTTCTTGCCCGTACACGTGCCCGATAGGTAGCCATTACCCTGTCTTTGCCTACCCGTTTCTTGAACACTTCGTTCTCACGGTCGAATGCTTTTAGCAGCGTCTCATACTCGCTGCCGATTCCCTGATAGGCGTTGCGCACCATCTCAGCCGTAACAAATGCCTCGCGGTCTGAAATGCGCTGGTAATGTTTGATGATTTGCGCCTTGATGTTGTCAAGGGCAAGGTTGATGTCTCGTGCCTCGCGGCTCTTGCCTTTCGCCTTGTTTCCTTTCACGTCCCAAAGCGTTTTCGGGATGTTCTGCTTACAACTGAACTGCGCCACAGTCCCGTTGATTGTCACTCGTCCCATGATGGGGACAATACCGTTTTTCTCCTTGCTGCCGTTCACGTAGAACAGAACCTTGAATGTGCTTCTTGCCATACTCGTTTTTTGTTTGCAAAGTTATTACTCAACGAGTTAGACCTTGATATGCCAACCTGTGCCACAAGCTGCCAAATACAACACGGTGTGTTAAAAATCACCATTCGGCGGGTAATGATTTGGAGACCGTTCTTCTTCATAAATCCGCTTTCCTTTACGTTACCTCGATTTTTCGCCTGTCCTCATTTGTCTTCGCAAACGCCTTATTGACAGGCATTACGAAGACATTTGTCCCTTTTTATTCGTCTTTTCCAGAGATTTATTGTAACTTTGTAATCTAAGCAAACAACCGGAATATATATGGAACAGCAAAGACGACTTTATCCGATAGGGATACAGACTTTCCAAAAGATACGGGAAGGTAACTATTTGTATATAGACAAGACGGAGTACGTATATAAAATGACGCACTCCGCATCAAGCTATATATTCCTGAGCCGTCCTCGTCGTTTTGGGAAAAGTTTGCTTACCAGCACGTTGCATGCTTATTTTGAAGGTCGGAAGGAGTTGTTCGAAGGTCTTGCCATCGATAAGATGGAGACGGAATGGAGTCGGTATCCGGTGCTTCATTTTGACATGAGCATGGCAAAGCATGTGGATAAGGAACGTTTGGAACAAATGCTAAGCGTTCAATTGTACAGATATGAAGAAACGTACGGTAAAGTGAATGAGGAAGTGACCTTGAATGATCGTTTTTCCGGACTTATCCGTCGCGTTTGCCATCAAACCGGCCGTCAGGTTGTTGTCCTCATTGATGAATACGACGCCCCTCTTCTCGATGTTGTCCATGAAGAAAAGAATTTGCCTGTGCTTCGGGATGTGATGCGCAATTTCTATAGTCCGTTGAAAGCTTGCGATCCTTATCTGCGTTTTGTGTTCCTCACCGGCATCACCAAGTTTTCCCAATTGAGCATCTTTAGTGAATTGAATAATATTAAGAACATCAGTATGGATGGACCGTATGCGGCCATCTGCGGTATCAGTGAAGAAGAAATGCTGACGCAGATGGATAATGACGTGGATATACTGGCGGCACGTATGGGATTGACCCGTGACGAGGTTCTTGCCAAATTGAAAGATAATTATGACGGCTATCATTTCACCTGGCCGTCTCCCGACATATATAATCCTTTCAGCTTGTTGAACGCTTTTGCTGATGGCAAGATGAATTCTTATTGGTTTGGCAGTGGTACACCTACCTATCTGATAGAGATGTTGAATAAATATCATGTAATTCCTCAACAGATTGGAGACCGGAAAGCGCTGGCTGAATCTTTTGATGCGCCTACCGAGCGGATAACGAATATTACTCCGTTGCTTTATCAAAGCGGTTATATCACGATAAAGGATTACTCTCCCATTACGAATCTTTATCTGCTGGACATCCCCAATAAAGAAGTGCGCTTGGGTTTGATGAAGAGTTTGTTGCCCAGTTATCTGCATCAATATACCATGGATGGGCTTACCACGGTGGCTCTGCTGTACGAGGCTATCTATGAAAAGAGATTGGATGATGGACTGCGCTTGTTGCAGACTTTCCTTTCTACGATTCCTTATTGTGACAATACCGATTATGAAGGCCATTACCAATCGTTGCTTTACACAATTTTCAGTCTGCTGGGCATGTATGTGGATGTGGAAGTGCGTACTCCGCGCGGTCGTGTGGATGTGGTGATGCGTAGTTTGTCCGCTCTCTACGTGATAGAGTTGAAGCTAGACAAGAGTGCCGATGCCGCCATGGATCAGATTAATCTGAAGAATTATCCCGAACGCTTTGCACTGTGCGGACTTCCGATGGTGAAGGTGGGGATTAATTTCGATAGTGAACGGAGGACGCTGGGGGACTGGAAGATAGAGATAGTTCATTGAAAAGAATAATTTCCCTGAAAGTGTAATACTTGTAACATAATTTTTTATTGCGGGTTGTGATACGTTGAAGCGTTTACGACCGCATCATTGGTGCTTTTAAGATAAGAAGCATACGTACCGGTCGTGTCCGTATGCAATCCATCCATTTTATTTTAATCATATCAAAATGAACGTAATTAAGACTCCGATTGATGGCGTTGCCATCATCGAACCCCGTCTTTTTAAGGACGCTCGTGGCTTTGCTCACGGTTTCAGCGTGTTGAGTGAGAAAGATAAGGTGTATCCGAAATTGCAGGATGCCGAATGTTTGTTTGATAGTAATATATCTTTAGGTTTATGAAAATGTTAATTCTTACCCAACCATTGCATACTAATTATGGTGGATTGCTTCAAGCTTACGCTTTACAGCAAATATTGAAGGGAATGGGACATGATGTTGTAACAGATAGACTTGGAGTTGTACGAGAACTGCCTTTGTGGAACAGGGCTTTACGCTTTTTATATCATGCTACTCAATTCTATATTCTAAAAAATTATCGTTATTATCCATATCGTTATTTATTCGTTTCATTTGATAAGGAAAGCAAGGCTAAAAGGAGCATTGCCGTTAATACGGAGCGTTTTGTTAATACTCATATTGATACAATTGATTTATTAACAAGAAATAATGAACATGTAATAGATGCAGTGAGACAGTTTGATGCGATAGTAGTAGGTAGTGATCAGGTCTGGAGGGCTACGATGAGTGATATACCTACCTATTTTTTATCTTTTACAAAGGCCATGAAAATGAAGCGTATAGCTTATGCTGCGTCATTTGGTACAGATGATTTGAATGAATATTCAAAAATGGATATGAAAATCGCGTCTGAGTCTATTAAATTATTTGATGCGGTTTCTGTTAGAGAAAAGTCTGGTGTGCGTCTTTGCCGAGATTATTTCAAGATGGATGCGGTTCATGTTTTAGATCCGACAATGCTTTTAAGCAAGGATGATTATCTGAAATTGATAGAAAGCGAGGATAGTCCTTGTTCGGCGGATATGCTTCTTACTTATGTTTTGGATAGAGCACCGGAGAAAAATGAAATAATAAATAAAATTGGCAATGCTTTACACCTGACTCCTTATGAGAATGGACCTGTGAAATACTTTTCCAATATAGTAGAAAATAACGTGCCGGAGTGTGTCTTTCCGTCTGTATCCGGATGGCTGGCAGGATTTCGGGATGCTCAATTTGTAGTGACAGATTCTTTTCATGGAACTGTATTCTCTATTATTTTTAATAAACCGTTTGTGGCTATTTTGAATTCTGAAAGAGGAGCTTCAAGGTTTATCTCATTATTGAGTATTTTGGGGCTGGAAAACCGTTTGATTTCTACTGGTGATGAAGTGTCGGAAGAACACTTAAGACCTATAGACTATACTGAGGTAAATAAGATTTTGAATGAGTGGAAACTTAAGTCTATTAACTATATAAGGAAATGGACATGATATCCTAATAATGTGTTAATCATATAATTATCTGTTTTATAACTGATTTTGAATGGAAATTCCTCAAATTTCAATTGTAGTTCCTGTATATAACGTAGAGAAATATTTGGAACGATGTATAGATAGTATTCTGGCACAGACCTTTACTGATTTTGAACTATTGTTGATAAATGACGGTAGCAAGGATTCTTCTGGATTGATATGCGATAAGTATGCTGAGAAAGATTCACGTATTAGGGTGTTTCATAAAGAAAATGAGGGAGTTAGTCGGGCGAGAAATTTAGGAATTAGTAATGCGAGAGGGAGATGGCTTTGTTTTATTGATTCTGATGATTGGGTAGATAAAGAGTATCTTCATTGTTTTGGTGATGTATTTAATTATCCGGATGATATCATTGTTATTCAAGGGATGGAAAGAATTGATGGAATACAAGGACGTACTTTATGGCAAGTAAAATATCCAAATAAGTGTCTTGGTAAAACAGATTTGGGCAATGGCATAGCACATTTTCGTTTATTACATTCAGGTTTTCCAGTTTTGAAACTTTTTAATCTATGTATTATCAAACAGTATCGAATACTGTTTGATACGAAGATATCTTACCATGAAGATCATCTTTATGTTTTTAACTATTTGAAATATGTGACCCGAATTTATTTATCTGAGGGTGTCGCTTATAAATATATGTATAATGGCGGTTGTTCTTCCCTTTCTTCTAAGACTCATCCTTATTTGGAAAGTGAATACGCATATCAATGTATATCCGCACAGTTGAATAAATTGTTGGAATATTTTGATGTAAAAAATGAAGTGTATATCAGACAGATATCTCATTTTGTATATCAGATAAGAATAGAAGGTCTTTTTTTCTGTTATTTACAGGAATGTAGAAAGAAGCGGATGGAGTATTTGCAAAAATTGAAAGATGATACTGAGGGTATACAAAAGAAATATAACCCGGAATCTTTAGGAGGAAAATTTTTGAAATGGATTCTTAAGACATTTCCCGTCTTTTTTCTGGATAGATTACTTCTTCTATATGTAAGTGTTAAAAAGTAAAATTAATGAGCTTGAATATTTTGTTTTTGACCTATCATGAGGTAACTCATCAGAAAGGTGGTATTGAACGGATGACCGATGTGGTTGTAAACGATTTGTTGAATAGGGAAGGATTTTGTTGTTATTCAGCTTATTATTATCCCAATAAATTGGAGCATACGATATTTTCAGACAAACTTTGTCTGGAGCGGGGAAATGAGTATAGACAATTGGCACGTTTTATTGAGGATAACGGAATAAATGTTCTTGTTAATCAACAAATATATACATTGGATAACGTTTTGGCGAAATTGAACAAGTGTTACTCCCTGCGTTACATTTATTTTCAACATGATAGAACTGCCGTTGATTTATTACCTGCCGTTTCATATTATTGGTATGCTGCTACACATGGTGTTGATAAGCAAAAGAAATTCATTTTTCTTATGAAGTTTTTGATATCTCCACTTTATGTGTTGATGCGCAGATTTTATTATTGGCATTCATTTCGTAGCATTTATCGTAATGCGGACAGTGTCATCTTGCTGTCGCGTTATTTTATTCCTGTTTTTTTGAGAAGTATTGGCTTTCCGACGGATAGAAAACGGTGTATAAGAATTATAAACAATAGTGTAACACTGCCTACTGTTTCTACACCTGAAAATATTGAAAATAAGCATTATGAAGTTTTAATTGTCAGCC
>ENA-OPYE01001455-OPYE01001455.1-human-gut-metagenome-genome-assembly--contig:-NODE-1455-length-12661-cov-8.316040_pt1 | contig 12661 bp, 10 predicted proteins | sample MGYA00241063_ERZ501442 | MGnify/ENA primary metagenome ERZ501442 (study PRJEB25962, sample SAMEA1967055) | human gut metagenome | biome: human gut; feature: human-associated habitat; material: faeces... | reverse complement strand
TTAACAAGCACGGCGAACCCTTGATGCCGTGCTCACCTGGAAAAGCTCGTCTGCTATTAAAACAGCAAAAAGCATGCGTTGTAAAACGCACGCCATTTACAATCAAGCTCCTGTTCGGAAGTGCGGGATACAAACATAAGGTTCTCTACAAAGGGCAAGAATGCTTCGTTTCCGGACGTCGCTCTTCGGGGAGCTTTGCGCTTAAAAAGCTGGATGGTACGAGCATCTCTAAAGGCGTGACATTCAAAAAGCTGCGACTTTTAGAGCCCGCAACAAATTATTTAATTGAAAGGATGTGAACGGGCAATTCCTCCCACGACTGAAGTCGCGGGTCTCCTTGCCCTAATTTATGAGCAACGAAAAGAACAGCCAGAACAAGTCTGGCGAATTGAAGAAACCGCCCTATGTGACTCGGACGAATCAGCCCTGGACCACGGTTTTTGCGGAGGACCTGAACAAGAAGAAAGAAGAGAATACTCCCGCTGAAACCAAACTCGACCTTTCTCGGTTCGTGAAAGTTGAAAAGGTCCAGGACGATAAGTCCACTACCATTCCCGCTCCCGTGTCGGAAGCCGAGAAGGACAAGGCAGACACCGTGAATAAAGGGAACGTTCAGAACGTAACGCCTATCCCCACACCGGAACATAAATTCCGTCCGAAAGGCTCTTCTCAGCAGAGCAAGCCTTCCGATGAGTTTGAAACGAAACCCGTTATGGAAGCGGCTCCTGCCGCCACTGAGGAAAAGCCTGTCGCTAAACCCGAAAGCAATCAGCAGGATGATGACAGCGACTCTTTTGTCTCTCCTTCGTTTGGTGGATTCAAGAATCCGTATGCAGATGAAGAACTGGAAGAGAAACCGGAGAAAAAACCTGAAGCGAAAGATACCGAGAAAAAAACTGTTAAGCCTAAAGTGGCTATTAAGTCCCACAAAGGCGGTAATGTCATTCTGGGTGTCAGCTGTGTAGTTCTTGCCGCATCCGTGGTCGTTATGGGCATGACGATTGCTGAAAGCCGTAAGAGTGATTCTATCGTTTATCCGTCTACTGGAAGTGCTCTGAACATCTCGGCTGATGTTGCAACGACCGACACTAATTTTGAAAATCAGGAAGCCTTGACTCCTGTAGTATCTATGACTTCGGATGGAAACACCTGGACGCTGAGTTCCTCGACTTTCCTGATTACTGATGGCGAATCCAAGGTAGCGGTCGCTGTAGACAGTGCAGACAGCATCAAGTACGATGGCGCGGCCTTGCAGTATGAGCGCAATGGAGTAACCTATCTTGTCCGTATGGTGAGCGACAGCTCTTATCTGGGCAATAGTACAATGACCGAACACGAAGACGGTGCCACTCATATGATTACCGGCATTGAAGGTATCGGGAACGGTAAAGTACTTGTTGTGATTGCTACATACGGTGCTACCGGCGATGAGAGCATCAACGATGCAGCAAATGAAGAAGTAACCGCTTTGCTGAGCAGTGCCGCACCTGCCAATGATGGTGCTTCCTTGCTGCTTGATAATGTGCCTGCCGATTTTGATGGACGCACTTTGAGTCTGACGAATGAGCGCGTTCTGGTCAAAGATGGCGATTCTGAGGTCGTGTTTGCACCTGCATCCTACAACGCTGATGATATTCAGTTCACGGATACCAAGCAGACACTTTCTGGTTTTACAGTTGCTCGCTCTGATTATGCTGACTCCGACAGCAGCAAGACCTATCTCGTGGAAGGCACTGACCACAATTTTCTGGCCGTCACGAACAATGAAGATTTGCTGAACAGCATTCTGCAAGTCCAGTAAAAATAACATTTCAAAAATAGGAGAATACCAAATGAATAAACGTAAAACTTCTTTTATCCTTGCAACTGCTCTGGCTGCATCCATCATCATGTCTGGCTGTGCATCGACTGCTGTGTCCGGCAGTGACAGTTCTTCTACTGCCACTGAAGAATCTGCAACCGTCGAGACTGCGCTGGACATTGATTACAGTGCGGGTCTAAAAAAGGACGGTCACTATGCTGGTGTCAAGGCCAAGAATATTGTTACTCTTCCGGATGACTATGACCATATGACCTTTAAGACTGAAGACCTGCACATGGAAGACGGCGCTCTGGATTCCGCTTTGCAGCAGATTAAGCAGACTTACGGTGAACACACCACTGTGGACCGCGCGGCGCAGGAAGGCGATTGCGTGACGGTGGATTATACCGGCTCCTACAACGGCGATGAATTCCCGAACGGTTCTGCAAAGGATGCCGAAATCGTATTGGGTCAGGGATATTACGTAGATGGCTTTGAGAGCCAGATTGAAGGACATTTTGCCGGTGAGAAGTTCGATATCACTGTGACTTTCCCCGACAGCTACCCTGACACCACGGATTCCGAGGGCAACACTCTGAGCCTGGCTGGTCAGGATGTTCAGTTCCGCATCGAACTCAAGGATGTCTCTGAGCTGACCTTGACGGATGACTCTATCGTGAACTGCTTCGGCGATAACAAGTATTACACCGAGGATGGCACTCTGGTCAATTCCGTGGATACGTTCAAACAGTATTACAATGAGCTTTTGACCAAAGATGCTCTGGGCCTTGCCATCTATAACTATATGATGGATAACTCCGTTGTTTCCGAAATTCCTCAGAACCTCATTGATGACCAGCGTGATACTTACCGCAAGGAAATCGAAGCAAGTGCCGAGAACATGGGTAAGACCATGGACGAGTACCTGGAAACCACCGATTACGATACTGAGGATGCCTTGCTCGACAGCTACAATGACCGCATTGAAGAAAGCGTAAAGGCGTATCTGATTTTCCAGGCTGTGGCTGAAGCAGAGAAAATCAAGGTCACCGATGCCGATGTAAGCGATTATTTTGGTGATGATTCTTTGAGTGTCCAGCAGGCTCAGAAATACTACGGCGAAGAATATGTGAACCAGACGGTTCTGTACAACAAAGTAGGTGACTGGCTCACTGCTCACGCAACGATTGTGTGATTTCATCCCAAAAATGCTTGACGATATATGCGAACTCGATACAATGAATATTGTACGATAGATACCATCTACTAGGCGATATATGCGCTCGTACAATTCACAATCTTGTCGTAAGGCAGACTTCTCATTTGTTTGGGAAGCCTGCCTTTTTTATTTATTAACTGTCTTTTTGAAAGGAGACAATTATCATGACTAACGTTAATGTTTTTACTATCATTGGCCGTCTTACTGCTGACGCAGAAGAATTCACTATTGGCAACAACACATACGTTGGATTCCGTGTCGCAGTAGACCGTGGGCAGAATAAGGAAAGCTCTTTTTTACCTGTTCGTGCTCCTAAAAAGTTTATCAGTGACAATCTGCGCGCTAAACTTATCAAAGGCGCTCCTGTTCTGGTCACTGGCCGCTTCGAATCTGGTTCCTATGACAAGGATGGGCAGAAGAAATATTACACTTATCTGAGTGCGGCAACGATTCAGCATGATGTCAATGGCAACTTTGCCGATGGCATGCTGATGGGTAACCTGACCGCAGATGTTACGACCCGTTCTACTCAGAACGGAAATAACATTGCAAACTTTACGGTTGCCAGCAACCGCTCTTACCAGAAGGATGGGCAGTGGGTTGATGTTCCTTCCTTTGTGGCTGTCGCTGCCTCCGGAAAACTTGCGGAGTTTATCGCAAGCAAATTCCATAAGGGCGACCCCATCATGGTTGCTGGTACTTTGTCCAGCTATTCTTACAAGAATAAGGACGGTGAAAATCGTACGTCCTACACCGTATGGGCTGACAAAGCAGCTTTTGCAAGTCGTGGCAAAGACACTGCTCAGAACAGCACTCCTGCTCCTGCAGCAACTCCTGCTTCGGCTCCTGCTCCTTCTGCACCGACTTACGGTGAGTATGGGGCTGATGAATTTGATGCCGTTGAGGAAGAGGACGATTTGCCCTTCTAATCTATTCTAAGCCCCGTGAGCTGTGCTAACAGGCTATACGGGCGATTACACACTAATTTAAGTCGAGACTGGCATTCTTGCTGGTCTCGACTATTTTAATTTAATCGGAGGTTAAAAACTATGAATATGCAAAATATGTGGTGGACCGGCAAGACCAATGACTTGCTCGACCCTGCGCTGCCCGACTTCTTTCATGATGTCCAGCTAGGCATCGGAACGAGGTTTATTGATGACCCTACCGCTGCCAGTGTAAAGCAGGCCAGGGTATACCAGACCAATGGGCACTGTGTGCCCGGCAAAATAACAGCAGATTTCGCGAAGGCATTGTGCCGCGCTGAGATGATTGAGAATGGGCGCAAGGTAGGCGCGTATTCCTGCAATAAAGATGGTCGAACAATGGCTGAGTGGGTAGACAACAATATCTACAAGGAATGTGAAATTGACCATTTGGGAAATACGCTTTGCCTGGCTTACGATAGAGGCACCGGGCAGATGTATGCTTCTAATGGCTTGAATGGAAATCCTTTAGACGCATCTAAGACTGGCCTTGCACCTTTCTTTCTGCTTCTGTGGGGCGATTTTCAAAATCGTGTTGACGGTTTTGAGGACATCTTTCAGAAGTATGTTGCAGAAACCGACACTACCCAAAAAGTCAAGTACGCTTGTGCTTTGGCTGGTACTGCGTGTGACGCAATGTTAGAGCAAGACACGGACCTCAAGGCAAAATATCCTAACAACGGTAATTTGAAGAGTGTTACTCAGAGCCTTGCCAAGAGCAAGAAATTTTCCCCCGATTTGGTTTGGGGCACTTTTCAGTTTTTGAGTGACCAAAAAGGCTCCGGAACCAGCAAGTTCAAGTTTAAGTCCGTGAAGGACTTCGTTGGCTATTTTGCGGACAACAGCCGTATTCTCTCTGATGAAGAGAAGAGCCTGATTCCTCAGCTGGATGACGGATACATTCTCCCTGAAGAGGTAAAAACGACTTGCTATTTGATTGCTAACACTCGTGACACCAAGCGCCCCATGACTAATATCATGCTGCGTGGCGACCCGTCTGTCGGCAAGACTGCTGGTGCTCGTGCGATTGCAGCCGGTCTTGGCCTGCCTTACACTTTCATTACCTGCAATGCCGGTACTGAAATGTACAACTTGATAGGCGATATGATGCCTGTCAATGCTTCTGATTCTGACGATAGCATCAATGAGGAGCTATTCAAAGACCTGCCGACCGCGACTGATATCAGTATGGACCCCGTGACCGCGTATGAAGCTATCACTGGTGTTGCCAAAGCAGACGCTACCGAAACAGAGTGCATGACCGAGCTGTTCCGCAAGCAGATGAAGCTTTGTTCCGAGGCTTGCGGCCAGGGCTTCCGTTATGTTGAGAGTCCTTTGGTTCGCGCCATCCGCAATGGTTGGGTATGTGAGCTGCAGGAGCCTTCTCTGATTACGCGTCCGTCCGTCATGCCCGGTTTGAATGGCCTGCTGGATGAAACTGGCTGCGTTGTATTGCCGACAGGTGAGATGCTGCATCGGCATCCTGACTGCATCATCATCTCCACGTTGAATGTTGACCTGGAAGGCTGCCGTCCGCTGAACCAGTCGTTCATCGACCGCCACCATCTCATCGTTGACATGAAATGCCCGGATGATGCGGTTATCATCAAACGTATCAAGGGTATGACCGGCTGTGGAAATGATGTCCCGCTGCAGACGATGGTAGATTGCGTTCACCAAATTGCCAAGAAGTGCCAAACTTGTGGCGCTACAGATGGCAATGTAAACTCGATGCGCTCTCTCGCAAACTGGGTTCAGGTAGGTATGCTGATTGGCGATTATGCTAAAGCTGCCGAATGGACCGTTGTGAGCGGTGCAACATCTGACCCGCAGACTCGTGAAGAGCTCGTGGGAGTTGTTGCAAACTACAGCTTCGCCTAAATAACAATAAAGCCCCGACCTTTCTGGTTGGGGCTTTTTGTTTTGCGCTTTTATGGTTTAGCTTTGAAAATCAACGAAAAGGGGACTGTATTTTGTTTGATTTCTAGCTTCGCTAAATCTCCGTTTAGCGAAATATAGGGAAGACTTTTAGCTTTTGGAATCTTTACAGGCATCCTGCGATGCAACTGGCCGCAAGCCATACAATTCATCCAGAACTCGCATACCTGTTGGTGTAAATTCATTTCTTACAAAATAGTAAACAGCGAATGCTCATTCCAAGCGCTTTCTTGGTAGTGCATCCGCTGCATGTTTAGAAATCCTTGTGAATCTGCTTTTTCAGAAGTTCAGTATTTAGGAGCAGCCCATGGATTGCGTAACGATACGATAGAATCTTTTCGCTGTCATAGGTTCCGAATACATCCTGTACATAAACAACTCTATTCAGCTGGCTTACTTCATCCTCGGTCAAGTACAACGAGACCTGTTTGTTTTTCGTTAACTTTGTTCCTCGTCTACCTTCGTTGGTCGGCATGAAGGATATGATTTCATCAATCTCTGGTAAGAGATAGTACGATTCATCCAGACCTCCGGTAGCTACCAGCTCGTCGTATTCAGCAGAACCTTTAGAAATGATGTACTTCTCCCCTACTCTGCTGACCTTTTGAAGTTCACTTCTAACCAATCGGTTTGTCAGTGTTCCCAAGCGACTTCCTTCGTACCACGCCCGAACTTCGAGTATTTCCGCAAAGTCTGAACGGAACCGCACTGAAATCGTGCTTTTTTCACTATTCATTTAGGTTTCCCTTAATCAATCCACGGCTTTGATTTTTTCTTTCAGCTTTGTAGCCATCTCAATCACTTCTTCAAGTGCTGCAATGTCGGAATCTCTCGATTCCTGTGAAACATGGCGCAATGCTTTTTCATAGCTCTTGTTTGAATAGACTCGCTGCAACTTCTTGATGATTGTCGGAGTGGTTTTTAATACGGCACTTACACTGATATCTGCCGCTTCCCTCTCCTTCTTGGCAACGTCCTTGGTAGCATCCTTTTGGGCATCATACTCAAAATCTGCTACTTCTTCCGGGGTGTTGCACTCTTTGATAATCCCGAACTCTTCGGCTTTCTTTTTGAGCTCCTGTAATTCACTGTCAAAATACTCGATGGATTTCTTATAGGTTTCTTCGTGCTCTGCTCTAGTACGCTGCTGCAAGGCACTGAACAGGTATTCCCGGAACGTATCGTGAAGCGTATCGCGCATCACTTCGATGTGGTTCTTCCCTGCTTCTTCCCCAGTATCGCCGTGACAATCCACTGCATTGAGCTCTTGATACTTTTGGCCAATCTCTTCCTGCTTCTCATCATCGAATCGCAGATAGCTTTCACACTCGCTGCGGCTCAGGAATTTTGCGTCGAGAAGCTCTTTCAGGGTCCCCCTCAGTTTATCTTCGAGCCGTGCATCTCTGTCGATGGTTTTCGGGTTTACAGAACTCACGCTCTTGATTGCTTTCAGAGCGTCTACCCTATTCATATTATAGGGTTCTTTCTGGAGACATTCGATAAACTCTGATACAGCCTTTCTGCGAACTGCCTCATCATTTAGGCCACCACGCACCTGCAGGTTTGCGCTGTAAAGCAATACTTTCTTTTCGTTATCGGAAAGCTCTGTCGTAATGATATTGCAGTTCCGAACAATCTGCCAGGACGTATCCCCTTCTTCAACAAGCAGCTTGAGAGCTCGATATCTTCTTTCACCGGAAAGAAGAACATAGACCTCTCTCCCCTCTTCTGTGGATGGGAACATGACCAGGTTATGCAACAGGCCATTGCGCTTGATATCATCCGCAAGAATCCGAATATCTTCATCGTCATCTATTTCACGGAATATTTCATTATCAGGGTTTGTTCGGATATTAAAGAGGGATATATCGCGGCTCTCGTATTCTATCTTGTGCTTTGCATTGAGTAAGTCGTTATAAAATGCACCGGCGTTATTGTTGTTTACTTTCTTCAAAGCTTCAATATTAGGCAACTTGGGTGTGGTTACAGGCCCCTTCTTCTTTGTCAATGCCATTTTACTTCACCTCCAGCTTTGCCAAACGCTTCATCAATTCTTTATAAACCTGCTGATATGCAATCGAAACAGGCTGCTTTGCTGCATAGAAACACACTGGCTGATAATTAGTAACAGACATACCGACACTGATGCTGTTCGGGATTTCATGCTCAAACAGAGCAGGACCCAAAACATCCTGACACTGTGTACGAATCAGCCTTGCAGCTTTCGCCTTTTTATTCACCGCTGTCAAGAGAACACCCACACCTTTGATTCGGCTCCCCGGTGCATTGCATAGCTCATTGCACAGTGCAAACGTTCTGAACGCAGACCCACGGGAGTTTGCATCACACATCATGGGAATCAGGATATAATCGGCTGCACTAATTGCATTGGTAAGCAGCAATGAGTCACGGGTCGGCTGCGTATCGATAATTATGTAGTCATAATCGTCCAACACCTGCTCCAAGAAATAAAACAGGAAGTCCGACATCTTATCAATGCGTTTCATGGCTCCACTTTTGGCCAGGATATTCGCATCATCAAACAAGTCAGCTAATCTCTGATTGATTTTCGGCGTTTGAGCACTTCCGGGAATCATATCCACATTATCACCATACTCGGTCGGGACAATGAAATCGCGGGTTTTCGTATACCGGAAGCCACTGAACATATCATAGAGTGCGTGCCCTTCATACAGACCCTCTGTGATTTCACCTTTCCCATCACTGAGGGCACTGGTCAAATTGCCTTGGGGGTCTGTGTCAATGCACAGCACTTTCTTCCCATCTTCCCCCATCAGATATGCTAGGTTCGAAGCGGTAACGGTCTTCCCTGTTCCGCCCTTTTCAATCGCGACTGTGATGACTTTCGCTGGCATGTTACGCACCTCATTACTCAAGAGTTGAGTTACTCGAGTACCTGTTATTGTAATTTTAGTCTTAACGTGGTGTTTGACCTGACAGCGTAATTTTTGTCTTGCAAGGTCCAATTACGAACTCTGCTTGCATATACAAATCGCACAAAATGTCAACACCCACAATCTCAATGATTCAATTATAACATGCTTTAGCTAAATGTCAACGCGAACTTTGGAGACTGCTTTTTTTTGATATTCTATACAAGCCGTCAAGAACTCACATTCCTGTTGGTATAAATCCAATCTTAAATGTTAGAGACTTGTTACCGCTGCTTTTGGCAGTGGACAGAGTACTATTCATCCCCTGTCTGGAACGCACGTTCCTGTTGGTGTTTGACCTGGGTTGGCATCTCATGACATTGCTAATGAAAGTTTCTCTCTGCTCCAGAACTTAAATCCCTGTTGGTGTAAATTCATTTCTGATGTTCGGCAAACAAAAAAGGCCCACCAAATGGTGGGCCCTATTTCATTCGTTTGCGTCCTCATCGAACACTGTAGTAAAATCAATCAGCTTGTTCAGGCCATTCTCATGAGCATTGATTGCCCGTTCACCCAACGCGATTGTGGTTGCCGAGCTTTCAATCAAATCATTGAAGATGACTTTGCGGTAATAGTTGGCGGTCTTTGTTCCACCGTCTGCTTCCAGCAAGGATTTGTACCTCGTGGCAATGCCGAACGTCCAAGTCTTCAACCCGTTGTTATCCTTGATAATACGGTTCAGAGCGTCAAAAGCTTCTTTGTTATGCTCAGGATTCCGAGTGCTGGTAAGGATTTTACCGACAATGGTAAACACATCAGTAAAGATGTTGCGCTCTTCCGGCGTCAGCTTTTCTTCGTAGTCCTGGTATTGAGCTTTGGCTTTCACTTCGTTTCGTGCCATGTGGTAGCTCATACTCATGACAGTTTCAGATAGAGGAAGATTATATTGTTCAAGAGCTTCAAGACTAACTACGCGGCGGGACTTGCGCTTTCGGCCAAGTTCGGTTTCAAGATTCTGCCGCTCTTCATGGAAGGCACGGACCTTTTTCATTTCTTCCTTTGTCTTGTACTTAATGAAAATATAAAGAAACTCGTACTTTCTCACACCTTTGCGCCGAACCGGTTCATAATCAAACCAGAGGTCCGTCATCTCGTTAATTTCGGCTTTGACAGGTGCAAGGATGTTCTTCTCAAAATCAGAAAAGACCTTGTATTTTTCGGAAACAGTTTTTTCTCTGCTGAATTTAGGCTCAGAGCTGCTTTCCGTCTTTCTGCTCTTTTTGCTGCGAAGTATCTCATCTTTGGACGGCATAGAAAGCATTCCTTTGAATTCTTCCATGTCAAAGACCTTGAATTTATATCCCTTTAGTTCATTCTGTTTTTCCGGAAATTTACGAAGGATGGCTTCCGTCACAGGCTCGAATATTACGCCATTCGTGTAATTGTACTCTCTGGAACCGTTATCATAGGACAATACAATCTCATAAATGCGCATCGAATAGGTGCTTTGCATTGTGAGCAGATATTCGATGCTATAAGATGTATAATTGCTTGTCAGCTGCGCGATGTCTTTCCAGATATCCGGGTTAAAACGCATCTGGATGGTTTTATCCTTGAAGTTGACACGGGAACCCTTGCTAATCCAGGAAATGGTTTTTAACTGGTCCGGCCCATCGGGAACCCAAAAGGTTCGGTTTTCCAGGTTCTCAACAATCTGCTGCAGATGCGGCTTATAACCGCTGCGCATGATATCTACGCCGGTGAGCTTTGAAAATTCCTGGAATGTGATGGTGTAGTATTTCGATGCATCTCTATCATTTCGCTGGTCGATTTTGGATAGCATAATGAGCAAAATCTTTTGTTCATTTCGTGGCAATGAGTATTTTGTCTTTTGAATCAAGTCATTGCTTTTCGTGATGATAGATTTGTTGAGCGCTTTTACCTCAGGCAGTTGAGCCAATGCCATCTGTTCTTGAACTTCCTCATTACTGAGAACTTCACCAACAACTGACTCAACATTATCATTAGCTTTTGCATTGCTGTCTTTCTTTTTCATCGTCGATTTGAGACAAGCCAGATGGCTGCTCAGCCTTTCTTTTAATATGCAGCAAACCATCAAAGAAAGCTTTTCCTAAAAATGGTTACACTAAGAACATTATAATTTAGTTTACAACAATTGTCACATAATGTCAAGGTTCTATTGATTAGAATTACGATTCTTTTATTTCTTTTTAGATGCAACTTATATTTTATTCTTTTATTATTTATTCTTTATTATATATAGAAGAAACGGAGGTTATTTTGCTTGTAAAAAGAGTTTGTTTTGCTCTTCACGGGAGCTTGTTTTGTGTTTCGGAGTAGATTGTTTGCTTTGGGAACAGAGCTTTATTTCGGTTAACTTGCGAAAAGAACCTCTGTTTGACTCGAAAAGAACCTCTGCTTTTGATTGTGAGTACGAGCTCATCCTGAATAGAATTATTTCAAAGCTATTTCTTCGCATAAATGACGGAGAAAAAATGCAACGTAAATAATCTCCGTTATGCAATGTCGGGTTCTTTAACTAGCAGGGGAGGGGAGAACGGGTACGACTCGGACCTGAAATGATGAGTCAGCCTATAGTAGCAATCCAGCTGCGGTCACACATTGAAGAAAGTATTGGCAAAAGCGAACGAAAATAACCTCTGTTTTAATCGCAGCGCACGGGCAAGTATCATTACCCGAAAATCCAACGTAAATAACCTCAGTTTGCAATGCATCACGCTTGAGATTTTATATGCCTCTGGAAAAGTTCTTTAACCTCGCCAGAGACAAAAACGTAACGTAAATTATCTCCGTTTAAGTAATTGTGAAACTTCCAAGTTTGTGGTGGTTGGTCTGATTTACGCTGCTTTCTTATTAGTATATAACGAACGTAAAGAACCTCCGCTTGAAATGACTGATGCTTTGCTCGTTCAACCTCAAAATCTAATAAAAAGAATCTCTGGTAAATGCTTACAGCAATTCCTAACGGAACAGCTACCGTACCATGCTCACACAGGGCTGCTTATAATATAATAGTTTGTTTTAAGGCAAATGTCATTATTCTATGGGTCAAAAAAACATCCAAAATGGACAATGATAAGCATATTATACAAATAGTAGACGTAACTCACAAAAAAAGGTAATGTATCAAAGGAATCGGAGATTATTTACGTTGCAAATATGGTTCAGCTTCGCTGAAATAAAAGCACGATAACACGATGATAATGCTGATGTGGAAACGAGAATGGCGAAGCTATATAAGAGAAAATTAACGTAGCAGTTTTGAATTTGCACTTACAGATGAATACCGATGAAAAACAGCTAAAAATGCATGGGAACTATGCGATATAAATTACAACCTGTTAAATATTGCGTAATTCTACGTTCAGGAAATGCCATGAAGCGTTTGGGTAATTTGTAAGTTCAGAAAGTTGAACGTAAATAACCTCGTTTTACAATACAGCAAAAAACTAACGTAAATAACTTCTGTTTTAGAAAAAAACGAGTCGAGAGTAGAGGAATGCCCAAAATCAATGTAAATAACCTCCACCAAGCCGCTCTCAAAGTGACACTCCCGAAAACGAACGTAAAAAACCTCAGGTTGACGATACGCCTGTGAAAGAGTGAAGGCTGCCATCATATCCAGAACGGAAAGAAAACAATTTCCGGTTGGTACGACTCACAAAGTCAAGCTCACTTGATAGTAGGGGAGAGAAGGAGAGAATTGAATAATGACTGAGCTGGAAATTGACACCTCCCACGATTGAAATCGTGGGATTCCTGGGCGGCAGCTGCAAGGCTC
>ENA-OPYE01001454-OPYE01001454.1-human-gut-metagenome-genome-assembly--contig:-NODE-1454-length-12662-cov-2.712144_pt1 | contig 12662 bp, 3 predicted proteins | sample MGYA00241063_ERZ501442 | MGnify/ENA primary metagenome ERZ501442 (study PRJEB25962, sample SAMEA1967055) | human gut metagenome | biome: human gut; feature: human-associated habitat; material: faeces... | reverse complement strand
TAGCACCATTGTCTAAAGTCAGAATTTCGTATTTATGTACCGGTGCTTCGAACAATAAAGAAACCGGCATTGAATCCATTCTTTTCAGTATAGAGCAGGATGATACGTTTGGTTATCTCTGGATGCTTTCGTATGCCGGGCTCCATGCGTTTAAATACACAGATGCGGGAACACTGGAAAAGGTGGATATCAACCATCTGGTTGATACGCACATGATGTACACCCGGATATGCAAGGACAGGGAGGGTAATCTGTGGTTGCCTTCGTATGATATGGCGTACACTATCTTTTTCGATAATTCGAACATAGACAATTACCTTCTTCCTCAACTGAAGGAAGAGATGGGATGGGATGCCAATGTTATGAATCTTTGTCAGGGAAGTGATAGCACTATGTGGTTCAGGCAGGACAGATACGAATTGTGTATGTACGATTATTCACGGGATACATTTGCTGGTACAGGTGTGGGTGAGATTAATGCCATTATCAGATCTCTTCATAAACCCGGTGTCTGGGTTAATTCAAGTCGGACTCCTCATGTAATGAGATTGACACAACGGAACATGAAGGTGCAGATAGAAGAAGACATCAATATAGGAGGAGTTACAGGGCTGCTTGAGGATAAAGTTGGTAATCTGTGGATATCCAGATGGACGGATATAAATGTGAAACGTCCTGATAAAGATGACTTGGTAGCTTCGGGTAATGACGTTCCGGTAATGACTTCCCTGTTCAATGATGTAAAGGGAGAAGTTTTAGGGTTGTCTCACGAGAGCAAAATCTATCGGCTGAGTTGTGCCGACGGGCGGATTACCTGTGAATTAAAAGGCAGTGTTTCTTCTCTTCTGGAAAAGGAAGAAGTGAACAGTGTCTGCATTGACCGGGAAGGACGGTTGTGGCTGAACACTACTTTGGGAAGAATACTGCGGTCTGACGAAACGATGCATAAGTTTGAAAATGTATCACTGGATAATGAGATAGATGACTGTACTGTATTAGGATTACTTTCCGATAAGAACAGTGTGTGGATTATCACCAATAAGAAAGTACTTCAATATAATATTGATTCGCAGACTTTTCAGCACTATTCTACTGCTGATGATAATATTATGGTAGATGTTTTCAGGTATAAGGCTATCAGCCTGGACGGTTGGGGCGGGCTCTATGTGGGCGGACACCGTGGATTCATACATATTCGTCCCGTTAATGCATCGGTGGTGAACAGGGCTCCTACGAGCTTGCATATCACAGATGTCAAAGTTGAAGACAAAAGTATCTTCTTCGGCAATGCGGAAGCCTCGGGAGAGAATACGATACATAAGATTTTCCTTGGTCCGGATGATCGGAATATTGAGATTTTCTTTTCTTCGCTTTTGTATTCGTTGAATGCGGGATGTCGCATAGCGTATCAGTTGGAGGGGGTGGATCATTATTGGATCTATTCGGATAACAACAGAAATTCCGCCTTCTATAACCACCTGCCGAAGGGAACGTATAAACTCCGTTTGAAGTTGGAATATGAGCGAGGTAAGTGGACTGAAGGCGAGGTATTGCTGACCATTGTGAAAGAGCCTGCCTTCTATGAAACCTGGTTTGCATATCTTGTTTATGTCATTTTCATCGGATTGTGCTTTTATGTGGTAATCCGGCTTTATATGCGTCGTATTAAACTGAAGAGTGAAGTGAGATTGCAGGAAGAACTGACGCGTACCAAGCTGACTTACTTCACCAATGTTTCCCATGAGTTGCTGACACCGCTTACCGTCATATCCTGCATATCGGATTATCTGGATCAGAAGGTTCCTGCCGTGCGGCAACAGTCCGTCATGCTCAAGGCTAATGCGGAGAAGTTGAAGCGACTGATACAGCAAGTGCTTGATTTCCGCAAGATGGATGTGGGGAAACTGAAACTGAACGTTTCGGAAGGAGATATCCGTGAGTTTGTCCTGAACATCTGCCAGGTAAACTTCCAACCGCTTGCATTGAAGAAGAACATCACGCTGGATACTCGTTTTGAAGCGGAGGAAGCACATGGTTATGTGGATTTTGATAAGCTGGATAAGATATTGCATAATTTGCTGTCCAATGCCATGAAGTATACTCCTGAGAACAAACAGGTCACTGTTGATGTGAGAATAGTGGATGAGGCGGAGCACCGGATATTGGTGTTGAAAGTGGAAGATGAAGGTATTGGTATTTCAGAGAAAGAGTTGAAACATATATTCGTCCGTTTCTATAACAGTAAGAGGAATAGGGGAATTGAGTCGAACGGAATCGGTCTCTCGCTAACGAAAGATTTGATAGCCTTGCATCATGGCCTTATCACCGTGGAAAGCGTTTTAGGACAAGGTTCCTGTTTCACTGTAAAGCTGCCTGTTGACAAAGAAAGCTACTCTCCGGATGAATTGCTTGACGAGACGATGGTGTTGCAGACCGGTACGGATGATGTGCCCATGGAAGACTATGCCTCGTCTGATGAGGTGGGTAAACCGGCTATCTTGTTGATTGATGATAATACGGAATTGCTGTTCGTTATGAAAGAGATGTTCAGGGAACGATATACTGTACTGACAGCCGCAGACGGGCAACAGGCCTGGGATAAGTTGAAGAATAATGAGGTGGATGTCGTCATTTGTGATGTCATGTTGCCCGATGCCAATGGTTGGGAACTTTGTGCGCGTATGAAAGGTGATTTGCGTTTCAATCATATACCTGTTATCATACTTACGGCTAAGAATGGTATTGAGGACCGTGTTGCCAGCTATGAAGCGGGCGCCGACGGATATATAGCCAAGCCTTTTGAGTTGAAGATACTTTTTGCACGGGTGGATAACCTTATCCGATCTTCGAAGATGCGTCAGGCGGCTTTCCGTAAGGAGGAGAACCTGGATCTGGAAAGTCTGGCCTATCCCTCGGCGGATAAGCAGTTCCTGCAATCCATTATAGATAGCATCGAACAGCATTTGGAAGAGTCTGAATTCGACTTGGAACAATTGGCTGCGGAGAAGAATATGTCTAAGTCTACCCTTTACCGTAAGATAAAATCGATGACAGGAATGACTCCTTTGGACTTTATACGGAATATTAAGATGAAGCGTGCCTGCATGATGTTGTTCAACCGCTCGCATACTATATCCGAGGTTGCGTATGCTGTAGGATTCAATAGCCCCAAATACTTCACCCGGTGCTTCAAGGATGAATTCGGTGTGACGCCGAGTGAATATCTTCAGAAAAATACCCCTTAATTTTTAGTATATAGATGCTACATACAGGGGTAAAATCCTGTTATCAAGGGGTAAATTCGGGTCATGACAGAATCTCTCCCCTTCTATAAATGATTTCTGTACCTCCTTTTTCATAAGATATGAGTTGATTTGTTGTCAGATACCCAAACTTAAATCAAAGCATAGTTATGAAGAACCCCAGTATCCGTCATGGAAAATCATCCGGAAACAAATCAGTACTATTACTTACTGTATTAGCATTAGGCACCGGATTCTCTTCTTTGTCTGCCCAGACAAATGCCGCAAGTGACCAGATAACGGCACAACCTGCTGCTGACCGCATTGTACCTTTCCGCCTTAGTGAACAAGGAGTAGTCCGTCCTGTGGAATGGGGATTGGATACGGCTTGGGAAGATGAGGGAAATATCCGCCGTGGCCAGGGATTTATGGAAACGGTAGATATAGTGCGCGTTTCTTTTCGCCCCACCGATCCCATTGTGGATGGAGATTTGGGAGCTGATCAGAAAGAACATATACAAACACGACTTGGTTTACTGGGCTTTGTCTCTCCTAAACCCAAGTTAGCTATAAATAGCGATCACCCCAAGATTGACGATTCTTATAAAGGTAACGCCCAGGCTTGGGCTCAGATGATGGATTTGCATACTCGTTATTTTCAGGATGCAGGATACGAGGTGATTTCAGTGGCTCCATTCAATGAACCGGATTATACCTATACAGGACAAGGTACTCGGGAGGATTTCTACAAAATTGCTGTGGAATTGAGAGCGAATCCCCGTTTCAAGAATATTCGGATTTGTGGGGGAAATACTCTGAATTGTGATGAAGCACTGCCTTGGTATAACTATCTCAAAGAACAACTTGATGAGGGAAATACCCATCAGCTTGCCGGTGAATTCAATGGTTACGCTGCTTTCTACGAGACGGTTCGCAAGGATGGAAAAATGGCCATGAATGATGAGATGCACAACGTGATGGAGGCGATGGTGGGTCTGGAGTATGGGTTGCAGACCGGTATCTGGTGGGGAAGTGCGGAGTATGCCCGTGGTGAATTCTGCAAGATTAGCCGGGGTGGAGAACGACTGGCATATACTGAACATCGTCCTAATTGGACGGCAGCTTCTGTCTATCGGTCTAAAGATGGCAGTAAGGTTCAGGCTTTTGGAGGCGTTTCGGAACGTCAGGCTAAAACGACAACTTATCGTTTTGTATCCAAAGAGAAGGATGTGTTCTATGATGGTTATGGTCCGCAGCGTGAGTTCTACTTGGAGATGCCCGGAGGAAATTCTTATCAGGACGATGAACAGCGGAATGCCGAACGGGTGGTCAATATTACTTGGGGAGAAGATATTCAGCCGGTGATAGACGGGCAGTATGTGCTGATAAACCGGAGTACTCAGCGGGCAGTTGAAATAACCCAGGGCAACACGGCGGAGGGCACCAACGTGAAGACCGGAAAGTTTGACGCTTCCAAGGCTTATCAGCGTTGGTATGTCCGTCCGGTTTCCAGCCGTATCGGTGGAGATTTCAGCTATTTCTGTATTACGTCTCCCATAAATGGGATGTCATTCGACATCTGGAATTGGTCGTTGGAGGACGGCGGGAATATCGCCATCTATGGTGCCAGTAATGGCAGCAATCAGCAATGGGCATTGGAATATGCCGGGGATGGATGGTTTTATATACGCAGTCGCCATAGTGCCTTGTATTTGGAAGAGGGAGAGGAAGCTTTCAATGTGCAGCAAGGTACGAAAAAGGGAAGTAATGATGAACGGCTGCAATGGCGTTTGATACCTGCTCCGGCTTCTAAAATTGAAATTAAATCTTTAGCTACTCCAACCGGACTGACGACGGAAGGGCAATCTGCATCCGTTTTGTTGAAGTGGAACAAGCAATCCGATGCTACAGAATACACTGTGCTACGTTCCGAAACATCCGGTGGAGCTTACGAGATTATTGCGCGTAATGTAAAAGAAACCAGTTTTGTCGATCATAAGGCCTTAGCGGGTAAGAGTTATTATTATACGGTGAAAGCCAATGATAATTGTCTGAACAGTTCGCCGAAGTCACAAGAAGTAACTGCCACTATTACTGATGTGCATTCCCTAGTAGCACATTATACTTTTGATGGAGATTTACTGGACGAGACGGAAAATTTGAATCATGGTGCATCCTTGAAAAAAGCAATGTTTACCGATGGAAAAATAAACAAAGCTGTACAACTTAACGGCTCAACGGAATTTCTGCAATTACCTACGGATATTGCCAATCATCAGAATCTGACTGTTTCTACTTGGGTGAAGTGGGATGGTGGTGCAGACTGGCAACGTGTCTTCGACTTTGGTAGTGGTGAAGATCAATATATGTTCCTTACTTATAGCTCCAATATACAGTCACTCCGCTTTGCAATGAAAAACGGAGCGGAAGAACAGGCTCTGGAAACCGCCTTACCTTCTCCCATACGCATTGACAATTGGGTACATCTGGCATTGACTATCGGAGATGCGGAGGTACGGATTTATGTGAATGGAGAACTGGCTGTTTCATCCGGGGATATTACTATCCGTCCGATGGATATCCGTCCCTGTCTGAACTATATCGGTCGTAGTCAGTTTGTAGCCGATCCGATGTTTAAAGGAAGTATCGATGATTTCAGAGTTTATAATTATGAGTTATCAGCAGAGGATATAAAGAAAGTAGCCCAGGGGGAATCGGTAGGTATCATTACTCCGCAGATTTCCGATGATGAATTGTTTATCGGCCCTTTGCCTGCCGATCAGAAACTACAGGTTACTTATACACCTGCCCAGTCGTCGGGTAGAGTATCTCTCAGTATTTATAATATGCAGGGAGTTCCGGTACTTTCTCATGAGACGGCTGGTTCCAGTGTTACTACGCTGGATGTATCCGGATTCCCTACCGGTCTATACCTGTTGAGGCTTGTTGATAACAACCGGTCAGTTACACGTAAGTTTGCAGTGAGGCATTAATAAGTAGGGTATAAAATCCTTTCATCAGGGTATAAAAACGTTTCATGAAAGGATTTTGCCCCTTCGATAACCTGTTTTTGTGCCTATCTTCTAATTAAATATCACTTGCTTTGCCCTTGGATAATTAAACTTAGATCATATTAGTATTATGAGAACAGTAAGCAAATTACTTCTTTCTTGTGTGATGTTATTCACATTATTGCCGGACGCTGCGCTTCATGCATCCGACCGGAAGACTCTTTTTGACAGTAACTGGAAATTTCATTTAGGCATCGTAGCCAATGCCGAACAACCGGAATATAATGATAGTCATTGGAGAGTTCTTGATCTTCCCCATGACTGGAGCGTTGAACCATTGTCTTTTCAAAAACAAGGCATTACTACCGGTCCTTTCTCTCGCATGAGCGAAGGTGACATCGATACGGGACAGACCGTTGGTGGTGAAGGTTGGTACAGAAAAGAACTCACTCTTGCAGGAAGCGATGCCGATAAACGTATTGTTCTTTATTTTGAAGGAGTATACAATCAGTCCGAGCTATGGATCAATGGTAAGAAAGCTAATTATAATGTTTATGGATATACCTCTTATCGTGTAGACATCACTCCTTATCTGAATGCTCCCGGTACTCCGAACGTGATTGCCATGAAAGTGGTGAACGCCGGACGTAACAGTCGCTGGTATGCCGGTTCGGGTATCTTCCGCCATGTATGGCTGATCAAGACAAACAAACTCTATCTGGATAAATGGGATACTTTCGTCGACGCTTCCGAACTTCAGAAGAAGGAAGCTGTGATTCAGTTCTCTACTATTGTACATAACGAGGGCCTGCAAAATCAATCAGGTAAAATAGGTATTAAAATATATTCACCTGCCGGAAACGAAGTGTTTTCTACTTCACAGGACGTGATACTCTCTGAAGGAACGCCGGTGGCAACATCTTTCTCTCTTAAAAAGCCCGAGTTATGGTCAGTGGATACCCCTGTGCTTTATACAGCGGAAGTATCCCTTTCCTCAGACGGAAAGGAGTATGATAAGATATCTGTTCCTTTTGGTATCCGCACCCTTTCTTTTTCTGCTGAGAAAGGCTTTCTGCTGAATGGTAAGTCGATGAAGCTGAAAGGGGGTTGCGTACATCACGATAACGGACTTTTGGGAGCCGCCGCCATCGACCGTGCTGAAGAACGGAAAGTGGAACTGATGAAAGCTAACGGCTACAATGCCGTCAGATGTGCCCACAATCAAGTGTCCGAGTATTTCCTTGATGCTTGCGACAGATTGGGTATGCTGGTGATTCATGAAACCTTCGACCAATGGCAGAAAGCTAAACGCGAGCAGGACTATCATCAGTTCTTTGATGAATGGAGCGACTGGGATTTGGCTGCGTCTGTCCGCCGTGACCGGAATCATCCCTCTATCATTATGTGGAGTATCGGTAACGAGGTGGAGCAACGTGCTGATGAACCTGAGGGAGACTTGATTTCCAAAAGACTGGTGAATACCGTCCGCAAGTACGATACATCCCGTTTCACAACCATCGGTTCCAATGACTTCTGGGACAGACGCCAGTTTAGTTGGGACAAAGATTCCTACCGGATCTTCAAGAATCTGGATGTGGCAGGCTACAATTATATCTGGTGGAAATATGAGAGCGATCATGCTGCCTATCCCGATCGCGTGATCTATGGTAGTGAGTCTTATCCGAAAGAAGCTGCCCAGAACTGGAACTTGGTAGAAAAGCATCCTTATGTAATAGGTGATTTCGTGTGGACCGCTATTGACTATCTGGGTGAAGCCGGATTAGCTCATGCCTTGTATCTGAAAGAGGACGAGCATGATACGCAGTTTATGGGTTGGCCTTGGTATAATGGTTGGTGCGGTGATATTGACCTTTGTGGCGACAAGAAGCCTCAATCTTATTATCGTGATGTGTTGTGGCGCGAGCGTCCCATTACTATGGCAGTCCATGCCCCTGTTCCCGAAGGCAAGAAAGAAGTGGTGAACGGTTGGGGCTGGCCCAATGAGTTGGTGAGTTGGAATTGGACGAGTTGCGAAGGAAAAGTGATGAAAGTAAACGTATACAGCCGTTCTCCGAAAGTGAAACTCTATCTGAACGACAAGCTTATCGGAGAAAAAGAAACGGGTAAAGAGAACTACACAGCTACCTTCGATGTGCCCTATGAACCGGGAACTTTGAAAGCGGTGAACTCAAAAGGTAAGGAGGAATTCGTATTAAAGACTGCCGGAGAACCTGCGGCTATCCGTTTGATTGCTGACCGCAGTAAAATAAAGGCTTGCAAGAACGATCTTTCCTACGTCAAGATTGAGCTGGTGGACAAAAATGGAAACGTAGTTCCCGAAACTTCTCTGCCTGTCAAAATCGAATGTACGGGCAAAGGAACTGTCATAGCAGGTGGAAATGCAGCCTATGCCGATATGAAAAGTTTCCGTTCACTTACTCCCAATACATTCCGGGGAAAGGCTATTGCCATTGTTCAGCCTGATGGAGAAAAAGGCGACATACAGGTGAAAGTCTCTGCAAAAGGGTTGGAAGATGCTTCCATAGTAATAACAACCTACTAAAAAGCGATAGTAAGATAAGTTTTGCGAAGAAACTGGCATAAACCTGCATAAGTACTTAGGTATACATTTTCTTGTATGTTATCTTTGCAGGGTTTATGCGATTTTTTCTGCCGCAGATATTATTATATATAGGTGCTATAAAACAAGATAAATATCAGAAAAGATAATAAAAGAAGCTAACTTAATTTTTTAACTTTAATCTAGTAAGATGATGAAATCAGTATTAGTAAGAAACAATCGGAGAGTCCTTGCCGGCCTGCTCGTTTGCACTGGTTTTATTTGCAATTATCCCTCTTCTGCCTTTGCGGAATCGGATAATTCTTCAGTGCAAATAACGACTCAAAGTACAACACCGCAGAAACGTACTTTGGTAGGAACTGTAGTTGACTCCTCTACCGGAGAGACTTTGATTGGTGTAAATGTGAAAGTGCAAGGTGAAGATGGAGGTACCATTACCGACATTGATGGTAAGTTCCAGATTTCTGTAACCAGCAAAACAGAGCTGATATTCTCTTATATCGGCTACAAAACACAGACACTGATGGTAGGTGACTTGGGTGTAATGACCGTGAAGCTTGCATCGGACAATGAAATGTTGGATGAAGTAGTGATTGTAGGTCAGGGTACACAGAAGAAAGTATCTGTGACAGGTGCCATTGCTACAGTGAAGGGAGCTACATTAAAAGCACCTTCCTCTTCATTGACCAGTTCACTTGCCGGAAAACTTGCCGGTGTGGTATCCATGGTGAACAGTGGTGAACCGGGTTCTACTTCCGAATTTTATATCCGCGGTATCAATACATTCGGTGGTGTGGCTACTCCGTTGATTTTGTTGGATGGCATCGAAATTTCATCTGCCGACCTGAACCGTATCCCGGCAGAATCTATCGAAAGCTTTTCTTTATTGAAAGACGCTTCGGCAACTGCTATCTACGGTAACCGCGGTGCAAACGGTGTAATGCTGGTAACCACCAAGAAGGGGCAGGAGAATACGAAAGCTACTATCAATGTTTCATTGGAAGCTTCTTACTTCCGTCCGATAAATGTACCGAAATTTGCTGATGGTGCTACTTATATGCGGGCTTACAATGAAGCGGAACAGGCCAGAAGTTTGACCCCGATCACTTCTCCCAAGTATAGTGAAGACCAGATCCTGAATACGGAATTGGGTACTAATCCTTATGTATATCCCGATGTGGACTGGTTTGACCAGATATTCCGTTCGGGCAATTATAACCAACGTGCCAATGTGAATGTATCGGGTGGTGGTTCGCGTGTAACTTACTATATGAGCCTTCAGGCTAACCATGATACAGGTCTCCTCGATGCACCGGACTACTTCTATAATCCCAATATTAACCAGTGGCAATATAATTTTCAGAACAACATCTCCTATAAACTGACCAATACCACTACCATTGATTTGCGCATGATGGCACAGATCGGTAATCTGCAAGGTCCTAACTACAATATAGGCAATGACTTGTACAAGAGGGTTATGCGTGCAAATCCGGTGGAATTTCCCGCTTACTTCCCACAGCAGGAGGGTGATGACGGTTTCATCCGTTTTGGCGGTGGAGAGATTAAACCGGGCGTTTTGGGAACCAATCCGTATGAATATATGATGAGTTCTTTCAAGGAAGTCAACTTCAACACTTTGAATACTTCATTGGCTTTGAATCAGGACTTGAGCGTTATTACCAAAGGATTGAGTCTGAAAGCACTGGTGAATTTTAAGAACTGGTCGGAAACTTCATATACCCGTAACATCAAGTCTAATATATATAGAGTGAAAGATGGTTCCTATAATCCTGAAACCGGTGAATATGATTATCAGTTGTTGCAAACCGGAGATCAGTTCCTGAGCCAATCCGGCATTGGTCGTAATTCGGACCAGACTTTCTACTTCGATGCCCGTCTGGACTGGAAACGTAGTTTCGGTGACCATAACCTGACAGCAATGGCAATGTATATGATGCGTGAATATCGTAGCGATGTATTGCCAAACCGTAATCAAGGTTACTCCGGACGTGTGACTTACGATTACGCCAGTAAATATCTGGTTGAATTTAACTTCGGTTATAACGGTTCCGAACGTTTGGCTGCCGGTCAGCGTTTTGAGTTCTTCCCGGCTGTGTCAGCAGGTTGGGGAGCAAGTTCTGAAAAGTTCTGGGAGCCGATAAGCAAGTATATCAATCACTTCAAGATCAGAGGTTCTTACGGTTTGGTAGGTAGTGATGCCTTTGCCAGTGGAGCTCCACACTTCCTCTATCAGAATAATATCGGTATTGGTTCAGCGCATAAGTTTTGGACCGGGCTTCCTACGAGTGAGATCAGTAAACAAGGCCCCGGATTCTATGTATTAGCGGTGCAGGACGCAGGTTGGGAACATGTGAAGAAGTTCGATATCGGTTTCGACATGATGTTGTTTGACCAGCTGAATATTACATTTGATTATTTCCATGACAAACGCGAGCGCATCCTGATGTCACGTGCTTCCTGGCCTTCTATGTTGGGATATTGGGGATCAAAACCCTGGAGTAATATTGGTGAAGTAGAAAACCAAGGTTTCGAGTTAAGCCTGAACTGGACGAAACAGTTTGGAAAAGACCTGACGTTAGATCTTCGCGGTAACTTTACCTACAACCAGAATGAATATAAATATGTGGATGAACCCAATTATCCGTATGTTTGGCAAACCAATACCGGCAAACCGTTGAACACTGTTAAAGGTTATATTGCCGAGGGATTGTTCACAAGCGAAGAAGAAATTGCCAACTCGCCGGACCAATCACAACTGGGTGCCAATATCATGCCTGGTGATATCAAATACCGTGATATAAACGGTGACGGACAGATTACTACTGAAGACCAGGTGATGATTTCATCTTATGACTGGCATCCCCGTATCCAGTATGGCTTCGGTTTGAATATTGTTTATAAGAACTTTGACTTAGGTGTGTTCTTCAACGGTTCGGCTAAACGTAAGACTATGATTAATAGTGGAATCGCTCCCTTCCTTTCTGGCGGTGGAGATGGTGAGGAAGGTGAAACACTGGCCCGAAATCTGATGCAGTGGATTGCAGACGACCATTGGTCAGTAGACAATCCGAATCCGAATGCGGCATATCCCCGTTTGGGTTTGACCAAAGCCGATGTAACCAATAACGTTCAGCCCAGTACATTCTGGCTGCGCAATGGAAACTTCCTCCGCTTCAAGACGTTGGAAATCGGCTATCGCTTGCCTTATTGCCGTATCTATCTCAGTGGCGATAATCTGGCGGTATTCAGCCCCTTCAAATTGTGGGATCCTGAACTGGCATGGAATGCTTATCCGTTGTCACGCACGTTCAATCTGGGCGTTCAATTTACATTCTAAGAAACAATCTAATACATTATTGAAGTATGAAACTAACATATAAAATATCCCGAATGGCGCAGGTATTGATAGCTTCCTGTTGCCTGGTATCATGCAATTATCTGGATGTCATTCCGCCTGCACAGGCTGATTTTAAAGACACCATGAAAGATGAAGAAGCTACATTGTCTTTCTTGTATACTTGCTATGGCGGTACTCCGCGTTCTACTCCTTATCATTATCATGCTTTTGAGCAGTCAGCTGATGAGATTATTCAGCCTTATGCTTACTCCAACTGGCAGCAACAAGTGGCGTGGGGAACTATTTCTCCGGCATATTCCAACAGTTGGGGAGGTGATGATATGAATATCTGGATTCCCAGTTATAACTGGTTGGGGTATGTACACCATTTCCTGAGCCTGATTGATGACTTGCAACCGGTGGGAGTTACGGCAGAAGATAAGGAAGAGTACAAAGGTGAATGTTAT
>ENA-OPYE01001446-OPYE01001446.1-human-gut-metagenome-genome-assembly--contig:-NODE-1446-length-12704-cov-2.647403_pt1 | contig 12704 bp, 8 predicted proteins | sample MGYA00241063_ERZ501442 | MGnify/ENA primary metagenome ERZ501442 (study PRJEB25962, sample SAMEA1967055) | human gut metagenome | biome: human gut; feature: human-associated habitat; material: faeces... | reverse complement strand
TTTTTATTAAAAAAAATGCCGTTACTTTATAGGTAACGGCACAAAATATGGTGCAAACATAAGTGTTTTTCCATAAATGTGCAAATAAAGCTGTTCTTTTTTCTATAATTCTTAAAAAAAAGAGTAATTGTATTCAAAAAACATTCAATTATGAAACAAAAATTATTATTGGAGATGCTATCCTCTACTATTCTGGAACTTCGTGCCAATGGTCAGTGGGGCACTGCACATGTATACCGGAGCGCACGGAATTCTTTCTCTGCATTTAATGATGATAAGGATGTACCGTTCTGCAAATTGAATCCGACGCTTCGAAATTTATTTGCGCCAGCGAAGATGTAGTTGGAATACGGTATCTACTTATATGAAGGTGCTCCGGGCGGTTTATAACCGGGCAGTAGATAATGGTTATGCCTTGTACATACCAAGGCTTTTCAGGCACGTACATACAAGTGTATGTGCTGATCAGAGAAGATCTTTAGATGCTTCTGATATTGGAAATTTACTTTATGAAACAGAGAAAGTACCTATTAATGGTACTTTACCTTTAGACGTACAAAAAACAAAGATACTATTTGCGCTTATGTTTTTGCTGCGGGGAATCCCATTTGTTGATCTGGTGTATTTGCGTAAAACGGATATCCAGGATAATATTCTGAAATACCGTCGTCGGAAAACCGGTCGATCATTGACAGTGGCGTTGACACCTGAGGCTATGAGATTGATTCGAATGGTAGCTAATACAGATAAGAATTCTCCTTACCTATTCTCTTTCCTATCCAGTCCTGAAGGCACAGAAACGGCCTATCATGAATATCAATCGGCATTGAGGGCTTTCAACTATAAATTGTCTTTGTTGAAGAAATGGATGGGAAGTCATGCTCATCTAAGTACGTATACTATTCGCCATACGTGGGCGACAATGGCTTATCATTGTGAAATACATCCGGGCATCATTTCAGAAGCGATGGGACATTCATCTATCAAGGTTACGGAAACTTATTTGAAGCCTTTTCAAAATCAAAGGATAGATCAAGCTAATCAAGAAGTTATCTCCTTTGTGAAAGGGTATGCTGCTGTCTTCTAAAGAGTGGGGCGGATTTTATAGAATTTCATTATAAAACGCTGATATTTGACTATTGTAGAAATGCAAATAATCAGCTAATTTCCTGGGATATTTTCTCCGGCGGTTTTTCTTGTTTCTTTTCTTTTAGCTTATGTGTTGCGGGTATATTTTTGATTGTCAGTGTGATATCATTATTTTTTTGATGAGTTTCATTGAAGCCTCTTCTTTTTCACTCCATTCTATGTATTTTTTTCTTATAAATCAGTTTGATCAGTAATTTCTCCCATGTTTCGACATATTATTTGACTAATAAAAGACTTTTCCTGGAGCTTTTTCATACTTTTTCTCTTTTTATTCAACAACTCCGTTACCTATAAAGTAACGGTATATAATGAGATGAGGATTATTGATCAGACTATTATTATTCTTTATTTTTTTAAATTTATAAATTTAAAGTTTTTTATTATGAACAAAAAATTTCTAAGTGCAATCCTGTTCGGGGCTTTAATGGTTGGCTCTGCGGGGACATTTACGTCTTGTAAGGATTACGATGATGACATTGACAGTCTGCAAAAACAGATTGATGCAACCAATGTGACGTTAGGCGAATTACAAGCGTTGATAAAGTCGGGAGCCGTTATTACGTCTGTAAGTAGCACAAATGATGGAATTTCTATTGTGTTGAGCGATGGAAAGTCATACAAATTGACCAATGGTAAAGATGGTGCAAATGGTACAGATGGTAAAGACGGTGTTGACGGTAAGAATGCTGTGGCATGGACTATTGGTGCTGATGGCTATTGGTATGAAGATGGCGTAAAGACAGAATATAAAGCTATCGGTGTTGACGGTAAAGACGGTGCTGACGGCAAGGATGGCATTAACGGTGAAGACGGCAAGGATGGTGTTGACGGCGAAGATGGCAAGGATGGCGTCAACGGCGAAGACGGTAAAGATGGCGAGGATGGTAAAGATGGTATTGACGGCAAAGACGGTAAATACTATTATCCTAATATTGAAACCGGATGCTTTGATATTTATCAAGATGGCGAATTGGTTGAAGCTACTCAGATTAGCTGGAAAGCTGCGGGAGTCAGTGCCGTATTGAGTGGAAACACACTGACTTTGTCAGGAGTAGATGGTGATGCGCAAACAGTAGTGATCTATGTTGGTAAACAGCTGGGATCTGTGGCATTCATACCAGAAGTAATGAGTTCAGAAGTTGCTTATCCTACTACAACTAATCCTTTCTATCATTTAGCAACTTATTGGGACGAAAATAAATATAATACTACTACAAAGCAACTGATAGCTCAAACTAATTGGGATAAATCGAATGTTGTAGCCATGCTCTATCGTTTGAATCCTGATGATGCTTATGTGAAAGATGCAATTGCAAGTTTTGTGAATCGTGGTGTTACTACACGTGCGGTTGCCAGTGATAAGGCTGATTTATTGAATATAACTGGTGAACCGACATTTGCTAATGGAGTTGCTGCAGTAAATGCTACTATTAATGCATCAAAGCAAAGCAGTGGCAAAAATGATATTGCAGCTATGCAAGTGTGGGTAGGGCAAAATGCGGTAACTTCCGACTATATCCATGTGAAATCAACTGCTATTAATGTATTGTTGGTAGATAGTATGGCTACGAAGGGCGGAACTCTGACAGAATTTTATTCTCGTACAAAGAGTTTTAAGGGTACCGGTGAAAATGATGCTTTTGTTAAGGATCTCGTTCCTTTGAATGCAACTGCTAATCTTTCATTCAAATTTGATGGTGAGATTGATTTGAAAGACTATGTAGGTCTTTACTCTTCAACTAAAGGTATAAATAAGTTCTTGACCGACCTTGGTTTTTATGGCATGAGCTACGTATTCAGCCTTCCTGCCGAGTATAAATCAGATGATACGCAGAAGACAAATCAGCAATGGTATGTTGAACTGAATAATGGTGTTGTTAAAGCTAATGCAACAAACCTTGAGAATGGTTTGACACCAGCTATCGGACGTACTCCGGTTGTTCGTGTGGATGCTTATATGACCTCTAATACAGGTGCCCGTAAATTGATTGCTTCTTCTTATATTAAACTATCAATTACAGCAAATGATCCCGGACCAGGTAAAGATGCAGATCCTATTACTGCAGATATCAGTTCTGCTAAACAGTATGAATATCATGCTCTGAAATCTGGTACGATGAGTACTGTAGCCGGAGAAATGGATTGGAGAGCAGTTAATAATGTGCTTTACGGTAAAACAGGCTTAACTTCACAAACTTTCTGGAACTACTATGGTGGTGACACTAATACGTATGAGGTGAAAGTGACGACAAAAGAGCAGAATACAGGTAGTGAGATTGTTATTTTTAACTATAATGGTCTGATGGGTGATGTTTGGGCTTATAACGTTGCAGGTTTTAATTTCCAGATTCTGCTGAATCAAGGTGATACTCAGACTTCTAATATCAAGATTGGTGTAGACAATAGAATCAATACAGAAAATCGCTATATGGATGTAAATGGTTTGGGTGCTGAATATATTGTTACCCTTACTATCAAGTCTGATAACATCAAGGCAAAGGGTGATATCATTCTTACGCAAAAGGTTTATGTGAAAGAAGATTGCAAGAGCTTCGATTATAATCCGTTGTATTATGTAGCATCTTATCAGGGTTACGATAACTGCGTGATTGTTAAGGGTCAATTGAAGTCTACTTGGGAGATGTCTTCTAATGTAAGCGAGCACTTCAAGATGATCGATAACAAGAATATTTTCCAATATTATAATACGATCAACAATGTAACTGGTCTTAACTTTGCTTGGGCTACAGGTACTACTGGTGTGACTTATGATGCTGGTGCGCAAGAAGTGAAATTGGATGCTGCAATGATTAAACCGTATGAAGTGAAGAATATGACTTATAGAACCACACTGGCTAACGGTGAATATTGTGATTTCAACTATAACATCGTATTCCAGAATCCGTTTGTTGCTGGTACTTCAAATGCTGTTTCTGTAAATGATGGCATTGGTAAAAATACTGTTGAGACTATGCCGCAGGTTAACGTTAAAGATAATGATGGTACTGCTATCTATTCTTACAATGCTACATCAAAGACATTGGTTCTGTCATCGAAGGCAACTGATACTTATAAGGTGGCTGTACCGACCGTGGTTTATAGCTTCAAGAATGATGATGCATATAAGAATGTAGTTAGTCAGATGGGTACTAAAGCTACTTTGAGTGTTGATCCTTCTACTGGTGTTGTTACTTGGGAAAACTTGGGTACAACTTTGCAAGGTACTCACAAGTTGACTGTAATAGCTACTGTTACATTTGAAAACCTGTCTATAGTAGCATGCAATATTCCGGTTAATTTGATTGGTAAATAATCAAAGTTAATAGAATTGATACAACTACTCTGTGAAGACTAGTCCTTTTTTTCACCATCGTGAAAAGTAAAATGTTGTTGTGTGAGGCTGTTTCCAGTGGGAAGCGGCCTCACTCTTTTTCTGCCATCTTGTCTCCTGTCTTGTCATTCGTTTCATTTCCTGCCATTCTTGCTTATTTTCTCCTTGTCTAATCTTCTTATTTTTGATGTAGGTCAAGAAATATGTTATAAAACATACTTTTATGTAATGTATCGCTCGAAGTTTCGAACAAAGGTATTATTTTTGTGTTATAAAACATGATTTTAATAGGATAACAAGATTTTTAAGGAGGATAACAAAATGAAAATGTTAAAGAAAATTTTTAAGCACATCAGCGAAGCTGATAAGCACGTTTGGGGTTACTCTACAATTTATTAACCCCCTTTTTATGAGTGTGTATTTGATTTTTAGGTATTAGTTTAATTTTTAAGGTTATGAAAAAAAAGATTTTTAAAACATGGAGAAACATTCTCGCCGAAGTAGGTCGGAATGAGATGTTGATGATGGGTTATACCCTGAAGAAGTAAAAAAGCATTTGAACTAAACTTTATGAAGCGAGGAGTACGTCTTGAAAACGTATTTCTCGCTTCTTTTTATATCCCTTTGAAAGCTTTTTTATATAAAAAACAGCTTTTGTTTAAACTTTATTCCCTTTCTTTGTTGTTAGTACAAAGACTAACAGAATAGTATCCATGGAAAAAATTCAAAGAATTTGTAGTTTGGTGTTGCTGGCAGCGTTTTGGGGCTGTGTGCCTGTGCTGCATGCGCAGTCGTTTGATAAGTTGTGGAAGCAAGTGGAGCAAGCACAGGAAAAGAGTTTGCCGCAAACTGTGATTAAGCTGACGGATGAGATATTCCGGAAGGGGGAACGCGAAAAGAATACCCCGCAGATGCTTAAAGCCTATATGTGCCGGAATACGTATCAGAATATACTGACGCCCGATAGTTTCTATGTCAATCTGAAAGGATTGGAACAATGGGCGTTGCGTGAGCAAAATCCGGTCAGCCGTGCAGTGTTGAATTCACTGGTAGCGAGTATCTATGCCAATTATGCAGATAATAACCGCTGGGAATTGCGGAATCGTACTTCGCTTAATCTGGGAGAGATGGCTCTACCGGCGGATATGAGAGAATGGACAGCCAATATGTTTGTAGAGAAAGTCAGGACGAATGTCAAAGAAGCAATGGCAGATTCTGTGTTATTGCTCAATACTTCTTCACGTACTTATATTCCTTTTGTGATTTTAGGAGATGCAAGTGAATACTACCATCATGAAATGTATCATTTGCTGGCATCACGTGCTATCGATGCTTTACAGAAAGTCTCGTGGTTTGATACGGATTCTTTGGTGAAGAAAGACATTATGGGCATTTATGGGCAGATGATAAATACCTATCGGAAAATGCCTGATCGGGAAGATGCTGCCGTACTGACTATGCTGGATTATATGGCTTGGCGTAACCGTGAAGGAGATGTCTTGCTTCGTCCCCGTGCTGTAAAAGAAGATGAGAGCGAAGCACCGAACCAATATCTACGTGCATTAGACCGTATCATTAAAGACTATGCTAAACGTGATGTATGTGCAGAGGCGTATCTGGCTAAGGCCCGTTATTACCGTAATATGCGTAAATATCCGGAAGCATTGCAAACCTGTGATGAGGCTATTAGTCTTTACCCTGACTACAAACGCATATCCGCATTGCGTGAACTGAAAGAAAGCATATTGCAACCTCAATTTAACCTGACTGCAAGCAGGGCTACTTACCCCGGTGACTCTTTGAAATTGAGAGTGACCCATCGTAATCTGGATGGATTTACAGTGAACCTGTTTCATACTACTTTATTGAAAGAGGAAACTGATATGCCACAGATCAATACCTCTTTTTATAAGAAATATGCCCGTAAAGTGAAGGCAGAACACTTCTCTTTGTTGCGCCCGGATAATTACCAGTCGGCAGATAGTACATACAGCATGCTGATGCCCGGCGAACCAGGTGTTTATGTTATGCAGATTGTACCTGATGACAAGAAAGGCAAAACTTCTGAAAACTATCTCTATCTTACTCGCTTCAAGGTGTTGACCTTACCTTTATCGAATAAGGATTTTGAGGTTGTAGCTTTGGATGCTGAGACTGGAAAGCCTATTGCAGATGCTCAGATAACTTTCTATTCCAGTTACGGAACAAAGAACAATGAGGTGCTGGAGCAGAAAACTACAGATGCTTCGGGCAAAGTGGTAATGCCGTGGGTTAAGCAATTCCGTGCATTGAGTGCTACGAAAGGCACTGATACAGCAATGCCATTGCAGCGTATTTATAATAGCTCTAATGGAGTCTGGAATGGCACAGATGAAGAGTTTGATGAAGTGAAGATTTTAACGGACCGTTCCATATATCGTCCGGGACAGACTATCTATATAAAAGGTATAGCTTATGCCCAAGAGGGAGATACCGCCAAGGTTCTTCCAAATGAAACTTATACGGTGGAGCTCTCGGATGTGAATGGTAATGATATTGGAGAGAAAAAAGTCCGTACCAATGAATTTGGTTCGTTTACCACAGAGTTTATACTGCCTGCTGCCTGCCTGAATGGGTCTTACACGATTGAAGTTGAGGAAACTGATGGCCGGGCATTTATACAAGTGGAAGAATATAAGCGTCCTACATTCGATATAGTTTTTGATCCTCAGAAGGATTCCTATCAAGTAGGAGACAGTGTACAGGTGAAAGGTACGGTGAGTTCCTTTAATGGTGTGCCTTTGCAAGGGTTGGAACTGAGTTATACCGTAACCCGTAGTTTGTTTTCGTGGTGGAGATCTTATGGGCAGAGTTCCACTTCACTGGCTTCCGGCACAGTGACGATAGGAGATGACGGAATGTTCTCTATTCCTGTCCGCCTGCAAGGTGTGAAAGGGGAGAATGCCGGTTTTTATACCTATCAGATAGAAGCCTCTGTAACCAACCAGGCCGGTGAAACACAAAGTAGTGTGACCACGCTGTCAGCAGGCAACCGTTCGCTTGTTTTGTCTGTCGAAACGGAAGAGCGCATTTGTAAGGATGACAGTATCCGCCTGACATTCGTGGCGCGGAACCTGAATATGCAACCCGTTGCTGTGAAGGGTGATTATCGCCTGGTACAAACTGTAGATGGAAAGCAGGAAGTCCGTTTCAGCGGACAGTTTACCTCGAATGTGGAAGTATTGTTGCCGGAATGGAAGAATTTACCTTCAGGTGCTTACGAACTACAATTAGCAGCCAAGGACGATCAGGGTAGGGATGTTGATTACAAGCAACATATCGTACTCTTCTCCTATGACGACAATCGCCCTCCGGTAGATTCACCAGTCTGGTTCTATGCACGCAATGCGGAGTTTGATGCCGGGCACCCTGCTCAATTCTGTTTGGGGACTTCTTATAAGGATGCTTATGTCATGCTGGATGTATTCAGCGGTAAAAAGCGTTTAAGCAGTACGGTGCTTCAATTATCCGACTCTATTGTTCGTTTTGATATTCCTTATAAAGAAGAGTATGGAGACGGGATAGAGTACCTGTTTGCTTTTGTCAAGGGTGGTGAATTCTATTCTGAAAAGGTCAACTTGCAAAAGCGTATGCCGGATAAAGCACTGACAATGAAATGGGATGTATTCCGTGATAAGTTGCGTCCCGGACAAGAAGAGGAGTGGCGTCTGACGATAAAGACACCGCAAGGTACACCGGCTGATGCTGAGATGCTTGCTACTATGTACGATGCTTCTTTGGATAAGCTGTATCCCAATCGTCAGAATTTTAATGTGAACTATCCCCGTTTCAATCCTCAGATATATTGGTCTTATGGATATACAGGTGGAGCCTTCTATTCTTGTCATTTCTCGATGAAGGAGTGGAAAATTCCAGCATTTATCTACGATACTTTTTATTCGGAAGAAGACATAAATGAAGCAATGATAATCGGATATCGTTCTGTGAAGAGAACGGATGTAACAGGAAGCGTACAGGTGAGGGGCATAGCATCTCCGCAGACAAAAATGATGGCTATGGCGGACAATGCTTCTGCTGATCTGACAAATATGTTGGCCGGAAAAGCGGCAGGTCTAATGTTTGAAGAAGAAATGTCGCAGGAAATTGGACAGACGGCTGATGATGTAGAGTCGGGCAATACCCCCGAACTACGTACAAACTTCGCTGAAACGGCGTTCTTCTATCCGCAACTGCGCACCAATGAACAAGGTGAGATTTCCTTCTCCTTTACGATGCCACAAAGTCTGACGCGTTGGAATTTCCGCGGATATTCCCATACAAAGGGAATGTTGACCGGTCAGTTGGATGCTTCTGCTGTTACGGCGAAGGACTTCATGCTGTCTCCCAATATGCCGCGTTTTGTACGGGTAGGGGATAAGACCAGCATTGCTGCAACCATTACCAATCTGACAGGTAAATCTTTGAAGGGAACTACGAAATTTATTCTTTTTGATCCGATGACGGATAAAGTGATTTCCACTCAACGCCAAGCTTTCACGGTAGAAGCCGGGAAGACCGTTCCTGTAAGCTTCCGTTTCACAGTGACGGATAAACAGGATATGTTGGGTGTACGTATGATTGCTGACGGTGGCACATTCAGTGATGGCGAACAGCACTTGTTGCCTGTATTGAGCAATAAGGAATACATTACTGAAACCCTTGCCATGCCGGTACGTGGTGAAGAAACCCGTACGTTCTCTTTGGACAGCCTGTTCAATTACAACAGCCGCACGGCCACCGACCGCCGACTGACAGTAGAATTTACAGGTAATCCCGCCTGGTATGCCGTACAGGCATTACCCGTATTGAGTCAGCCCCGTACAGATAATGCTACAGCATGGGCAGCCGCTTATTATGCTAATTCCCTTGCTTCTTACATTGCCAACAGTCAGCCGCGCATTAAAGCTGTATTCGACAGTTGGCGCATGCAAGGCGGTAAGAAAGAAAACTTCCTCAGTCAGTTACAGAAGAACCAAGAGGTGAAGAATATCCTTCTCGAAGAAAGTCCGTGGTTGCTGGAAGCTACTACTGAAGCCGAACAGCAAGCGCGTATTGCTACTTTGTTCGATCTCAATAATCTGTCGAACAATAATATGACCACCCTTATTAAACTACAGGAATTACAAAATGCCGATGGCGCCTGGAGTTGGTACAAAGGTATGCCGGGTAGTCGCAGTATGACGGGATACATCACCGAACTCCTTGTCCGCTTGCCGCTGCTTACCGGACAACAGAACTCCGCTGATGCCCTTTCCATGCAGCAAAGAGCTTTCAACTATTTGCATAGCCAGGCATTGCAGGAATATCAGAATATCCGTAAAGCAGAGAAAAACGGGACGAAGATCGATAATCTTTCATATCCGGCAATGACGTATCTCTATCTGATAGCTATCTCCGGTGAAAGAGTGCCTTCTGCCAATGAAGCCGCTTATCGCTATTTCCTCTCTATGGTCGGCAAGAACCTGAGTTCGAATGCAATGGGAGTCAAGGCGCAATCAGCTATCATTCTGCAAAAGGCAGGTCGCACGGCTGAGGCTAACGAATTTATCGCTTCTATTAAAGAGCATCTGGTGCAAACCGATGAACGGGGTGCATACTTTGCTTTCTATGAAAGACCTTTCCTTTGGGGAACACAACCTATTTCCGTTCATGTGGAGGTAATGGAAGCCCTGAGGATGGCAGGAGGCAATGATGCATTGGTGGAAGAAATGAAACTTTGGTTACTGAAGCAGAAACAAACTACAAGTTGGAATTCACCTGTGGCAACGGCAGACGCTATTTATGCATTGCTTTGCCAAGGGAGTGACTTGTTGTCATCACGTGGTGATGTACGCATTGTTCTTGGCCGTAAAGTGCTGGAAACATTCTCACCTGCCAAGACCACAGTTCCCGGATTGGGATATATCAAGGAAAGCTTTGCAGAAGGTAGTCCTGAATTGCGTGCCAAGTCCATTACTGTGGAAAAGAGGGATGCAGGCATTGCCTGGGGGGCAGTCTATGCACAATATCTGTCACCTATTTCCGATGTAAAACAGCAAGGTGGTGAACTGGCTGTAGAAAAGAAACTCTATGTAGAGCGTACTTTGACAGGTGGAAAGAAAGAATTGCAACCCATCACTGCTTCCACGCAACTGGCGGTAGGTGATAAAGTGGTTTCCCGTCTGACGATACGTCTGGACCGTGCCATGGATTTCGTTCAACTGAAAGATCAGCGTGGTGCCTGCTTCGAACCGATGAATTCACTTTCCGGTTATCGCTGGAACGGTGGAATAGGTTATTATGTGGAGATAGAAGATGCTTCCACTAATTTCTTTTTCGATAGTCTGAGCAAGGGTGTATATGTGTTGGAATACAGTTACCGCGTTGCCCGTAGCGGGCAGTATGAAGCCGGGCTGGCAACAATTCAATGTGCCTATGCTCCCGAGTATGCAGCTCATTCAGCATCAGTGAAGGTCGAGGTGGAGTAGAAATTTTAAAACTTGCTTTTAGGAACTCTCATTTAAAACACCTACTTTTGTGCATCCTAAAATGAAAACGAATGAAACGAACCTTGATATGTATATATGCGCTTGCCGCCGTAGCACTGACTGCTATGGCGCAACCGCGTTTTTCATCCAATAAAGAAACTCACAACTTCGGACAGATCGAATGGAAACATCCCGTTAGCGTGCAGTATGTCATTACCAATACGGGCGATCAACCTCTGGTGCTTACTGATGTAGACCCTTCCTGTGCCTGTTCCGTAGCCCAGTGGACACAAACTCCCATTGCTCCCGGTGAAAAGGGGAAGATCGTCGTCGATTTTGATGCTAAGGCATTGGGGCATTTTGATAAGTCCATAGCTGTTTATTCCAATGCGCAGCCCAATCTGGCTTATCTGCACTTTACAGGTGAGGTGGTGCGCGAGATAAAAGACTTTACGAAAACCTATCCTTACCTTATCGGACAGATACGTATTGACAAAAATGAGATTGATTTCCCTGATACGCACCGTGGCGAAAAGCCTGTCATACGGATTGGCGTAGTGAATCTGTCGGATCGTTCGTATGAACCGGTATTGATGCACCTGCCTTCCTATCTGGATATGAAAGTGGAACCGAACGTGCTTCAGAAAGGTGAGAAAGGGCTTATCACATTAACTCTCAACACAGAGAAACTGACAGACTTGGGACTGACACAGGCATCAGTTTACCTGTCACGCTTCACAGGTGACAAGGTGAGTGATGAAAACGAGATACCTCTTTCTGCTATTCTCCTGCCTGATTTCTCCGGTATGACCGATACGGACAAGGCGAATGCTCCGGTAATCCGTCTTTCGGAGACAGATATAGACCTGAGCGCACAACTGGCTAAGAAGAATAAGGTGAAACATGATATACAGATCACCAATACCGGACGCTCTCCGTTGCAAATCAGTAAATTGCAGGTGTTCAATCCTGCTTTAGGAGTAAGTCTGAAGAAGAGCGTGTTGCAGCCGGGCGAAACCACCCGCTTGCGTGTGACGATAGATAAGAGGAATATCGCCAAGAAGAAACGCCACCTGCGCATTCTGATGATTACGAATGATCCGATGCAGCCTAAGGTTGAGATGAATATCAAAGCGAGTTAAAGATTTATGATTTCATAAATCATAAATCTTATCATAAATCATAAATTAGAAATCATAAATCTTATCATGGAACATCCTGAAAACGATGAATCCTATAAAGGATTGGTTGTCAATGCAGGCATTGAGCAACCTTCGTCTGTCAATCCCTATCGCCGCCCGAAACCTAAAAAGCGTCAGCGTTCCGTAGCGGAGTTTGTAGAAGGTATTGTAAAAGGAGACGTCACTGTGCTGAGTCAGGCGGTTACTTTAGTGGAAAGTGTGAAGCCCGAACACCAGGCATTAGCACAGGAAGTTATTGAGAGATGCCTGCCTTACTCAGGGAACTCTATCCGTGTGGGGATCAGTGGCGTGCCTGGAGCCGGAAAAAGTACCTCGATTGATGTCTTCGGCTTGCATGTGTTGGAAAAATACGAAGGTAAGCTGGCAGTGCTTGCCATCGACCCCAGTAGCGAGCGCAGTAAGGGCAGTATCTTGGGTGATAAGACGCGTATGGAGCAACTCTCCGTCCATCCAAAATCTTTCATCCGCCCCAGTCCGTCGGCATCTTTTGTACGTTCATAAATCAACACGTTAGCA
>ENA-OPYE01001437-OPYE01001437.1-human-gut-metagenome-genome-assembly--contig:-NODE-1437-length-12757-cov-2.369706_pt1 | contig 12757 bp, 9 predicted proteins | sample MGYA00241063_ERZ501442 | MGnify/ENA primary metagenome ERZ501442 (study PRJEB25962, sample SAMEA1967055) | human gut metagenome | biome: human gut; feature: human-associated habitat; material: faeces... | reverse complement strand
GAGCGTGTGGTCTACAAGCACAAATAAAATCAAGCCTGCCGTATCAGTCCGATACGACAGGCTTTTATCTTTTTATCGAAAAAACTCTACACATTAAACTATTTCATTACTGAAAATCTATCTCTATATCTTTTAGCGTCACATAGTTTACTCCATTGCAGTTTTTATCGCTTGCAGTGTTTGCGATAAGCGTTATCTTTGCCGTGCCTTTCACATAGTCGGCACCAATATCCGTCTTATAGTCATACGTGTAGCTCTCTCCGGCTTTGAGCAAAGTGTTCATGGTGTTTCTGTCGCCGCTTTCGCCATAGCTCGTGGAATTGCCCTTACTGTCCTCTGTGGTGATATACTGGTCAGTCGTGAAGTCAAGCACCATGTCTTTGTCCCAGTTGTTTGTGTAGGTAATATGGCTTATGAACTCGCCTCCGCTTACCTCATAGGAGTATTTCGCCGTGAGCCTGCCGTCCTTTGTTGTAAAGGTATTGTCCCCAACGTCCTCAAAATAGTCGATATACCCAATATCAACTTCGTCGGCCATATCAGAATCGTCCTTGGCGACAGAAGTCACTGCTTTCTCACTAGGGTCAACATCGTCAGCGACCTCAGCGTTTTTCTTTTCGTCAGTGTATTCGCAGTTCTCATTGAGCCAGTTTTCAAGCTTTTCTGCCTTTTCACCGCCTATATCAAATTTTAATATATCTCCTGCAAAAAGCTGAACATACAGATCTCCGTTAGCAGTAAAATAAGCCGTACCGTTGACGTCAAGTCTTTCTACATAGAAGCTTATTGTTATTCCGCCCTCAATGTAATATTCATCATCATTTGTTACCGACAAATTAATATCAGGGTCGCTCTCATAAGCGTCTCCCTCATAGACCGCATTGTATGAACCATTATCGTCCTTTAACAGGTCAAGCAGCTTTGAGATGTCGGTATTAGTATACTTTCTGAGCCTGCCCATTCCTGCGTCATTGTAAGCATAGTCCACACGAGCCGTTTTTTCAAGACTTACGTCATTTATTATGTCATCAAGGGTCATATCGGTCTTGCAATCAGGTGAGTATTTCCAATCATCATACCACGCCACAGAGCCGTCATCAAAGACCACCGCCAGATAAACGCTTGGTGACAAGTCCTTTATTGAATAAATATCCGCTTTTGTTGTTTCCTTTTTGTTTGTCTCATAGTTTTCCGTTTCAAGAGTCATGGTGGTGAGCTTGCTGTCAAGAAAAGACTTATCAACATGTCCCATTGAAACATATTCCACATCGTTATATTCAAACGTCTCATATTTTGCATTCATTGCATATTCGTCCCAAGGAACTCTATATGACACTGTTGCTTCCTCGTCTGCCATCTGCTGGTCAGCCGCAGACTTTGCCTTTATATCTTTGTCCGATCTGCCTGCAAACATCATAACACCCGTCGCCGCAGCGATAACACCGCAGGCCGCCACAGCCGCCCACTTTGTCCATATGGTTTTTATCTTTATGCCGCTGCCGCTCTGTCTGCATTCTTCAATGTAATGCTCGTCAGCATTTTCCAAAGCCTTGAAAATATCCTCTCCTGTTGTTTTCATAAAAGAACTCCCTCCTTTTCAAGCAAAGCCTTTAACTTATTTCTGCTTCTGAAAAGGCTCGCCTTAACTGTGTTCAGGTTCATAGCATACTTTTTTGATATCTCTTTTATAGGCGTTGCAAACCAATATCGCTGGAGAAATATATTTCTGTCTCTCTCCTGCAACTCGCCAAGAAATTCGTTTATAAGCCACTCAAGATGTCTGCCGTCGCAAAGACTCTCGGTGGTGTCATTGTCAGGTATGCACTCGTCAAGCTCCTCCAAGACCGCCGCTATCTCACCTTTTCCACGCTTTGCAGTCTTTGACGCACGATATCTGTCAAATGCGATATTTCTTGTTATCCGCCCGAAAAATGCCGACAGCATTCTGGGTTTCTGTGGCGGAATGGAGTTCCATGCCCTGAGCCAAGTTTCGTTCACGCACTCCTCCGTGTCCTCCCTGACTCCAAGAATATTGTAGCCCACAGAATAACAGTATCCGCCGTATTTTATATCCGATTGTGAGATAGCCTGCTGATCTCTGTTTTCATAAAGCTCGATTATCTTGCTGTCCTCCATTTTCCGCCCCCCTATACAATATACTTCATTGAAAGTCCTTTCACCTATAATGACGAGATATCCGCCGAAAGGTTTTATGAAAACGCAAAATAATTATAACATACGATAAAAAATTTTGCAACACAAAAACGACGTCCCACATCACTATGGAAACGCCGTTTATATGAAAGAATGATTTTATGACAACTCGTTAAGAAGATCCATATACAATTCGTTGTAATCTGTTCTGTTATCCTTCAGGAATGCGATAGCCGCACGAGGGTGGCGATTGAGCGCACCTGTGAGCATATAAGGCACGTCATAGCCCCACTGTGAACCCTTTGCCCTCTCCTCAGCAACGTACTTCTCAACGAACTTCAGTGTAGGAGTAAGCTTGTAGTTAGGGTTTCTCAGGAAGCTGAGCATCTGCTCCATGAAGCAGTTTCCTGCACCTCTTCCCATTCCGCTCATTGTGGCGTCAGCAAAGCTTGCGCCGTGAGAAATGCTCTCGATAGTGTTTGCAAAAGCGAGCTGCTGATTGTTGTGCATATGAACGCCCACCTTTTTGCCACTAGCCTCAGCCACCTCGCAATACTGCGCAGTAAGTCTTCTCACCTGCTCAGGGAAAAGTGAGCCGTAGCTGTCAACAAGATAGATAACATCAACAGGGCTTTTTGCCACAAGGTCAAGAGCCTGTGCGATATCGTCCTCTCGACTTGCAGAAACAGCCATGATGTTGATAGTAGTTTCATAGCCCATATCGTGGCAGTAGTTTATCATCTCCAGCGCACCAGGCATCTGATGAGTGTATGTTGCGATCCTTATCATGTCGATAACGCTCTCACTCTTTGGCAGGATATCTTTTTTGAAATCACATCTGCCAACATCAGCCATAACAGAAAGCTTCAGAGGGCTGTCATTATCACCAACGATAGCTCTGATATCCTCCTCATCACAGAACTTCCACTTGCCGAACCCCTTGACGTCAAAAAGCTCCTTAGAAGCCTTGTAGCCGAACTCCATGTATTCAACGCCTGATTTTATATTAGTTTTATAGAGTTCTTTTACAAACTCGTCTGAAAATCCAAAATTATTTACAAGTCCTCCGTCACGGATAGTTGCGTCCAGAAGCTTTATATCAGGACGATATGACATAAGGTCACCTTTCTGATTTATCGTCTTTGCCTGATTTGCCATTGTGATTACTTCCTTTCCAAAAGCAGACCCTTACCACGTCTGTGTAAGATTTATCACTTTAAAGATTTTATGCTTTTAAGCTTTTATGTATTAAAGTATAACACTATTTTTCTTCCCTGTCAATAGCCCCAAAGCCCTTTAAACACATTTTTTACATTTTAATAATATTTCCCTCCCCAAGGCCTAAACTTTTGTACATTTCCAACTATCAAAACGACGCAGTATTGTGATAAGTGCTGAAAAATATCCACGCTCCTTGACAAATCAGACTTATAGTTGTATACTCTAAGTGTACTACAACAAATAATACAGTTGGTACAGCAGAACAAATGAAACGAAACAACAAAATCGAAAGGAGGTATTCAAGGTGATAACGCTTGATCTTACAGGAAGAGCACCTATTTACGAACAGATATGCAGCCAGTTCTCAAGCCTTATATCAAAAGGCGTGCTAAAAGAAAACGATAAGCTGCCAAGCTCAAGAATGTTGGCAAAGGAACTGGGTCTGAATCCAAACACAGTCGCCAAAGCCTATAGCAGACTTGAGCATGACGATATAATCTATTCTGTAGCAGGAAAAGGCTGCTTTGTGGCAAAGCAAAAAGGCTCTATAGAGAAAAAATTGCTGGAAGAATTTAAGCTCCATGCCGCCGCCGCAATGCAGGCAGGCATAAGCCTTGGATCGCTTACCTCCGTCCTTGAAGAACTGGCGGAGGAACAGAAAGAAAGGAGTGACAAAGAATGATAGAAATAAAAGACCTGTCACTTACATTCAAAAACGCAGACGAAGATCACGAGGCACTGAAAGCCGTCACCCTGGATATCCCCGAGGGCTGCATATACGGCTTTGTAGGCTCGAACGGTGCAGGTAAATCCACCCTGCTGCGTGTTATAAGCGGGATCTACCGCCCCGACAGCGGCAGCGTCACCATTGACAAAACAGAGGTCTATGACCGGCCGCAGGCTAAAGAGAACATCTTCTTTGTGAGCGACGAAACGGTGCAGTTTTCAAGACTGACAGTGAATGACCTGAAAAGCTTTTACCAAAGCAGCTACCCGACCTTTGACGACAAGGTGTTCGATGACCTTATCTCAAAGCTTGACCTGCCACGGAAGAAACCGCTGTCACAGTTTTCAAAGGGCATGAAAAGGCAGGCTATCGTTGCGGCTGCACTTGCCTGCCGAACAAAGTATATCCTCCTTGACGAGGCTTTTGACGGCCTTGACCCTGCCATGCGAAAGCTTATCCGTACAATGATAGTTGACGATATTTTCGACCGTGGTGCGACCCTTGTGGTGTCCTCCCACAACATCACCGAGATAGGCGAGCTTTGCGACAAAGCAATGCTCCTGCACAAAGGCGAGGTCATTTTCGCCAAGGATATCGATGATGTAAGAGAGGGCTTTGAAAAGGTGCAGATAGCCTTGCCCGAGGGCGAGCTTGACCGCTCCGCCATAGAAAACGCAGGCGTCGAAGTGCTCAGTTTCAAAAAACTCGGAAGAATTTCCACCGTTATGGCAAAGGGCGAAAAAGCGGATATCACCGCAAAGCTTTCCGCTCTCTCCCCTGCCGTTCTGGAGCTTGTCCCTCTGACCCTTGAAGAGATTTTCATTTACGAAATGGAGGTGCGTGGATATGCTGTCAGTGAAGAATAGAATAATAAAGACCTCACGCCGTGACTTCAGAGTAAACAAACTGCTTTTCATCATCACAAACCTTGTGCTGTTCATAAACTTCATCATGCAGATGTCCATGCGGAAGTTCATCACCTACTACAGTGAGAGCGTGACGAACAGTTACACAGGCTATGGTCTTGCCCAGGCAGGTTCTGTGGCGATAGCGTTGTGTGCAGTATTTACAGTTTTTACCCTTTTCCATGAGCTTTACAGCAAGCCACACGCAGACCTTGCGTATTCTCTCCCAGCCAGTGCAAAAGAACGCTTCTTCTCAAAGCTTCTCACCCTGCTGAAACTGCATATCCTGCCGGTCATATTCTGGAACATCATTCAGTTTATCGCCATATTCCTCACAACGGATATCACCTTGTACATGGTAGCAAGATATTCCGCAGTGCTGATGTTCACAGAACTTGCCACGAGCCTTTTCGTGATACTTGCGGTGCTTTTGTGTATGATATGCTGTGGCAGGCTTGCAGAAATGATATACACAGCGGTGATAATAACAGTCTGCGAAGCGGCTCTCCCTGCTTGCATATACTATTCCACAATTAGTCCATTTACAGTTCAGTACCCATACGATATTGAAAATTTCGTTACCTATTGTCCTGCATGGAGCGCCATTTCCGCCAAGCTTATGGAATTTGGCTACTCCACAAAAGTCCTGCTTCTTCTCATTGGAAGCACAATTTTCTCAGCTCTGCTTATCACACTTTTGTATTTCCTCTACAAAAAGCGTGACGGCAAGGACACGGGCAAGCCGTTCATATTCAGTGCCTATCGTGAAATTATACTTATCCTAGCCGTGGTCACTGTAACGACTTACGTCCTCTCCGACACAAGCAACCTGATACTTCTTCCTGCACTTCTCTTGGGCTATCTCCTTGTGAGAATACTATCATCAAACAGCAAGCTTACAATAATCCGCTTTGTGAAATGGGTAGGCATTTTCGCAGTGTATATGGTAATCATTTTCGGAGTGAACATTCTGGCATACTTCTGCAATGGCTTTACAGGCAAGATAGATGAAGCAAAGCTTACTGAATACAATCATGTGTGGGCGTTGAACACAACAACAGATGACATAACAGCTTCCTATATTTCAAGCCACCAAAATCCGCAGGACAAAAACACCCTCACAAAAGACGAGACCATGCAGATAATAGATATCTACAACAGCGCCTTTGACAGCCGCAAAAAGAGTATCAGCGACTATATACACCACTTTAAAAGAACACAGAACCAAGTAAATATAGTAAGCATAATAATAAGGACTTACGATACAGACGATATATATAACAACGATGATATCGACTATATCGACTTTGATTTCAACGTATCAAAAGCCGAAGCGGATAAAGTCACCGAGAAACTTAAAGCCCTGAGCTTTATCGCACCTGAACAGATACATGAACAGAAAAGCTACAATTATTAAGCCTGCTTTTTGCACAAAATAACCCCCTCAGAGCCACGCTCCAAGGGGGTTTTATCTTTCTGTTCTCTATTAATCCATGACCGCATTAGCAAGCATAAGCTTGATACGGTTCTCCTGGTTGACCTTTGTCGCACCCGGGTCATAGTCGATTGCAACTATGTTTGCGTCCGGATAAGCCTGCTTGATAGTTCTTGACATACCCTTTGCAACAATATGGTTAGGCAGACAGCCGAATGGCTGAGTGCAGATTATGTTCTTTGTGCCTGTTTCTGCAAGAGCCGCCATTTCAGCAGTGATGAGCCAGCCCTCGCCCATTTTTACGCCCTGACTAATATACTTATCAGCACACTTTCTAAGGTGTTCAAAATCATGAGGCGGCTGGAAAATGCCCTGTTCGTTGATGACCTTTATCTGTTGCTTCTGGAACTTGTAAAGCACGTCATAACCAATGCCGTACATAAGAGTGCGGCTGGTTTTCTTGTCATAAAGCTTCTCGTCATTGATAGCGTCCGACGCACAGTAAAGCACGAAGTCCAACAGTCCCGGCACGTTAGGCTCACAGCCCTCAGACAGCAGGAAATCGTTAAGGTGATTGTTCGCAAGGGGTGAATACTTAACGTATATCTCTCCCACGATACCTACCTTAGGCTTCTTCTCCTTTGTCCTAGGAAGCGCCGCAAAGTCTTTGAGCATAGCATTGTAAATGCTCTTTGTGTGCATATATCTGCTCGGTGTAGCGAACAGCTTTCCAAGCCTGTGCTGCCACCTTGCCAAAAGCTCGTCCGTAGAATTTTTCTCTATCTCGTAAGGCTTGCACTGATTGTACAAAAGCATGAGCATATCACCGTAAAGCACCGCATAAATAAGCTTCATTGCAATGGCAGGGGTGATATCTATGGAAGCGTCCTTTTCAAGTCCGCTGAAATTCAGCGACAGAACAGGCACTTCAGGGAACTGCGTTGACAGCGCCTTTCTTATAAGGTGGATATAGTTTGAAGCACGACAGCCGCCGCCCGTCTGCGACATAAGCAGAGCCGTGTGTTCAAGGTCATACTTGCCGCTTTTGAGAGCGTCCATAAACTGTCCGATAACAAGAAGCGCAGGATAGCAAGCGTCATTATGTGTGTTTTTAAGTCCCTCGTCTGTAACGTTTCGTGAGCAGTTTTGCAAAAGCTCCATGTTATAGCCGTATTTTTTGTATATCGCCATGATAAGCTTGAAGTGTATAGGAAGCATATCAGGTATAAGTATAGTGTATTCCTCACGTCTTGACTTGTCAAAATAAGACCTTTTTACTCTGTCCGAGCCTGCGTGTTTTATCTCTTTTTCAGCCATTACATTGCCTCCTTGTCCATTTTCTTTTCAGCATTTGCGCTGGCTTCTTTTTCCTCCAGTGCCGCCGCCAAAGACCTGAGTCTTATCTTAGCCGCACCGAGATTCGTTATCTCGTCTATCTTTAGCTGAGTGTAAAGCTTGCCCTTTTCTTCAAGTATCGCTCTCACCTCGTCTGTTGTAACAGCGTCGATACCACAGCCGAAGGATACCAGCTGAACGAGCTGCATATCATCATTCTCGCATACATACTCTGCCGCTCTGTAAAGCCTTGAATGATAAGTCCACTGATTAAGTACGTCAAGTGCGGGTGTATCCACTTTCATCGCCACGCTGTCCTCAGTGATAACAGCAAAGCCAAGAGAAGCGATAAGCTTGTGTATGCCGTGGTTTATCTCAGGGTCGATGTGGTAAGGTCTGCCTGCCAGAACGATTATTTTCTGACCCTTCGCCCTTGCCTCAGCGATTATCTCCTGCGCCTTAGCCTCGATATCCCTATGGTATCTCACCTGCTCAGAATAAGCCTTGTTAAGCACCCCAAGCACCTGCTTTGCAGTGATGTTATACTTTGAAAGCGCTCTTGCCATTGCCTTTGCAACGTGCTTTTTGATGTTTATGTCAAGATAAGGCATGATGAAATTATCATCATTCAGCTTGTCATTGTTAGCCTTTAGAAGCTCAGGATAATAAGCAACAACAGGACAGTTATAGTGATTGTCCGACTGACCCTCGTCAGCATTGTAGCTCATGCAAGGATAGAATATAAAGTCCACGCCCTTGTCAAGGAGGCTCTCTATATGACCGTGACAAAGCTTTGCAGGATAACATACCGTGTCAGACGGAATAGTTTGCTGACCCTTGTAATATGTATCTCTCGTTGACTCCTCAGACAGCACCACCTCAAAGCCAAGGCTTGTGAGCAGTGTTGAGAAAAACGGCATAAGGTCATAATAAGACAGCGCAAGTGGCAGACCTACCTTTGCAATAGGCTTTGCAGGCTTGTTGTCAGCATAAGAGAGTATCTTGTTATACTTATACTCTATCATGTTTTCCGTTCTGTCAGTTATCTTTATGCCTGCACCCTTTTCACAGCGGTTTCCGGAAGTAAACCTTCTGCCGTCATTAAATCTTATTATAGTAAGGTTACAGTGCGCACCACAGCCACCGCACTGAACGGCTCTTGAATTGTAAGCAAATTCTTCAAGCTGAGCCTTTGTAAGAACGCCTGACTTGCCGTCCCTGCCCTGAGATTTTTCTTTTGCGAAAAGCGCACAGCCGAACGCACCCATAAGTCCCGCAATGGCAGGTCTTATAACGTTTCTGCCAAGTTCCATTTCAAATGACCTGAGCACAGCGTCGTTAAGGAACGTTCCGCCCTGAACGACTATATTCTTGCCAAGCTCGTCAATAGACTTTGCTCTTATTACCTTGTAAACTGCGTTCTTGATGATAGACGAAGAAAGTCCTGCAGAGATATCCTCGACGGAAGCTCCGTCCTTTTGCGCCTGCTTTACAGATGAGTTCATGAACACTGTACATCTTGAGCCCAGTTCCACAGGTGCTTTTGCAAACAGACCGAGCCTTGCAAACTCTGCAATATCATATCCCATTGCACCTGCAAAAGTCTGAATGAACGAGCCACAGCCTGATGAACAAGCCTCGTTGAGCATAATGCTGTCGATAGCGTTGTTTTTTATCTTGAAGCACTTGATATCCTGTCCGCCGATGTCGATGATAAAATCAACGTCAGGGCAGAAATAAGCCGCCGCCTTATAGTGCGCAACAGTTTCAACTATACCATAGTCAACGCCCAGACCTGCCTTTATAAGATCCTCACCGTAGCCTGTTACCGCAGAAGCCTTTATGTTAAGCTCAGGGGTAGCAAGGCTGTAGATCTCCTCAAGCTTTGAAGCGATTATATCCAGCGGCTGACCCTTGTTTGAGCAGTAGTGCTGATAAAGAAGCTTTCCGTCAGGTGTGATAAGCACAAGCTTTGTGGTTGTCGAGCCTGCGTCGATGCCAAGATAAGCGTCGCCCCTGTAAGTTCTGATGTCTTCATATTTAAGGTCAGACTTCTTGTGTCTTTCCACGAAAGCATTATATTCCTCACGGCTTGCAAACAGTGGCTTGCCTACCACGATATTGTCAGTAGCCTTTGCGTTCACTATCTTGTCAAGGGCTTCGTCTATAGTCATTTCCTCAGCAAGAGTGTCAGCATGAAGTGCCGCACCGAAAGCCATATAGCATGAAGAATTTTCAGGAAGTATAGCGTGTTCCTCGTCAAGGTTCAAAGTAGTTCTGAATGCCTTTCTCAGTGCACTGAGATATGTAAGCGGACCCCCAAGGAAAAGCACCTGACCGCCGATCTTTCTGCCCTGCGCCAGACCTGAAACAGTCTGATCCACAACAGCCTGAAAGATAGACGCAGATATGTCCTCTTTTCTTGCGCCCTGATTAAGAAGCGGCTGAATATCAGACTTTGCGAAAACACCACATCTTGAAGCGATAGGATAAGTCTTTTCAGCCTTAAGAGCAAGGTCGTTCATCTCGTCAGGGGTAACGCCCAAAAGTCCTGCCATTTGGTCGATAAAAGCACCTGTGCCACCTGCGCAAGAGCCGTTCATACGCTGTTCAACGCCCCCTGTGAGGAAGATTATCTTAGCGTCCTCACCGCCAAGCTCAACCACAACGTCAGCCTTTGGATACTTCTTGTTTACAGCGATAAAAGCAGAAAAGACCTCCTGCACGAAAGAGATACCGCTTGCCTCAGCGATGCCAAGACCTGCCGAGCCTGTTATGGCTATCCTGAACTTGTCCTCAGGATAAAGCTCTCTGATAGCACGCAGCTGCTCAGCCACCGTTTCCCTTACCTTTGAAAAGTGTCTTTCATATTTGTTATAAATAAACTCGCCCTCGTCAAGAATTACCGTCTTGACCGTGGTCGAACCTACGTCTATGCCTAAATCATAAATCTTGCCCATAGTAAAAACCTCACTGATTCTCGTTTGTACACTCTTAGTTATTATATCACACTTTTTCGCAAATTACAAGCTTTTTATATTAACAAATATGTATGCGTTCAGCTCAAAAGCCATTCAAAAACCAAAACGGGCGAACGTCCGTCACCCCCACTCTGTAGTAAAACATTGCAGAGGAGAACAGTGTTCGCCCGTGTGATATTCATTTTGTATCTATGCTTATTCCTGCTCTAAAAGACAATCAGTAAGATTAAGGTCATAGAGATTGTTGTAGGTAGGCTGCTGAACAGGCTCACCTGCAAGTCTGTAGAACTGCTCTGAGCCGTACTTCTTGATGAAGTTTGTGGTGTGGCAATTTATTTTCAGCTCCTCGATAAACTTCTTCATAACATTGCTGTCAGCGCCATAAGCATTCTCAAGGAAGTCAAAAGCGTATTTCAGACCGTTCATAGACTGCTGTGTAACGTTGTTTGCGCCATGGAGCAGATTGTTGAAGGAGTTCTGCAAAATAACAGTACAGCGGTTTTTGTTATCTCTTCCCTCATTCGTACACTTATCAAGATAAGCTTCCAGATTGTGGAGTATCCAGTGCTGGACCTTCTTGTTAGACGGCGAGATGTTTCTTGCTCTTACCGCCTTGTCAAGGCTCTTGTTGCAGTCCATGATGTGTTCACTGATTATCTGACGGCACGAAAGACCATTGTTTATCTTCACAAGGATATCTTCCATTCTTGGGTGGATAAGTCTTATCATCTTCTCCATTTGGATACAGCTTCTCATTGTGTATGTGATGCCGTCCATAAGCAGATTCATAAGAGCCACAGCTTCCTCAGTGCCTGCCGCTCTTGCGTCAGCAATGTTCTGTGCAGTTATACCGCCCTCGAGGATAGCGTCAACGTCATATTTCTCACGATAGTAGTTGAATCTGTCATAATATTCCGCAAAGCCCTTTGAGAACTCTGGGTTCTGTACATACTGAGCAGCCAGAGCGTGGTCAACAAGGATACCGCTCTCCTCATAAAGCTGCATCATTTCAGAAAGGTCCTCCCAGCCACGGGCAGTAACAAAGCGGTAGTTGTTCTTATCGCTTGCGTCTACCATATAATAATGGTCAGGGTGAAGCTCAAGATATGATATGATAGCTGGGTGAACGCCTGCATAGTAAGCATATTCTTTCCAAACGTCGAAATCAGGCTGACACTCGACCCTCTTAACACGGTCGAGAGTAACGATATCGAACTCAGAAACAGACTTGTTGAACTCAGGCGGGTTACCTGCTGTAACAACTACCCAACCTGCCGGAACCTGATGAAGTCCGAAAACCTTATACTGCAAAAACTGGAGCATTGCAGGAGCAAGGGACTCGGAAACGCAGTTGATCTCATCGAGGAAGAGAATACCCTCTTTGATGCCAGTGGCTTCGATAGTGTCATAAAGAGTAGCCACGATCTCACTCATCGTGTACTCGGATATCTGCACGTCAGCACCGGTGTAGTTTCTATGTACAATAACAGGAAGACCGAGGGCAGACTCTCTTGTGTGGTGGGACATGGAGTAGGTAACAAGGTTTACGCCAGTTTCCTGAGCTATCTGCTCCATGATAGCGGTCTTACCGATACCAGGTGCGCCAAGCAGGAACACAGGTCTCTGATGTTCTATGCTAATTCGGTAATCGCCAAATTCGTCTTTAATGAGATAGGCTTGTATTGCATTAAGTATCTGTTGTTTTGCTTCTTTAATATTCATAATCATTTCTCCTCAGTGCAGTCTGAAGCTGTGAACAAAAAGCACTGCACAATTAAATAATCTTACCATTTTATTATAGACTATCTCCAAATTAAAGTCAATAGTCATCACAAGTTTTGTCAGCTTACACAAACAATTGAAAATATTTTAGTTATTCTGTATCAAAGTCATAAAATTTAACTGTTAAAATATTGATATCAGAACAGAATTTTCAACAGACTTTTAAGTTTTTCTCAAACGTTTTCGCCCATGCCCCAGCCGACCTCATAACCTCACT
>ENA-OPYE01001431-OPYE01001431.1-human-gut-metagenome-genome-assembly--contig:-NODE-1431-length-12808-cov-2.815965_pt1 | contig 12808 bp, 12 predicted proteins | sample MGYA00241063_ERZ501442 | MGnify/ENA primary metagenome ERZ501442 (study PRJEB25962, sample SAMEA1967055) | human gut metagenome | biome: human gut; feature: human-associated habitat; material: faeces... | reverse complement strand
GTTAAAAGCCGACAAACTTCTCAACGAAGCAGGCTGGGTGCTTAAGGGTCAGCAACGCGTTAATGCCACAACGGGTCAGCCACTCAGCTTTGAATTATTGCTTCCCGCAAGCAGCAATAGTCAGTGGGTATTGCCGTTCCAGCACAGCCTGCAACGGCTGGGTATCAACATGGACATTCGCAAAGTGGATAACTCGCAAATCACCAACCGCATGCGCAGTCGCGACTATGACATGATGCCGCGCGTATGGCGGGCGATGCCGTGGCCCAGTTCCGATTTACAGATTTCCTGGTCATCGGAATATATCAATTCCACTTATAATGCCCCCGGCGTGCAAAGCCCGGTTATCGACTCTCTGATCAATCAAATTATTGCCGCGCAGGGAAATAAAGAAAAATTACTGCCGTTAGGGCGAGCACTGGATCGCGTATTAACGTGGAATTATTACATGCTGCCAATGTGGTACATGGCGGAAGACCGTCTCGCCTGGTGGGATAAATTCTCCCAACCCGCTGTACGCCCTGTTTACAGTTTGGGTATCGATACCTGGTGGTATGACGTTAATAAAGCGGCCAAACTGCCGTCAGCCAGACAACAGGGAGAGTAGATGGGCGCTTATCTGATTCGCCGTCTGTTGCTGGTGATCCCAACGTTATGGGCGATTATCACTATCAACTTTTTCATCGTGCAAATTGCGCCTGGCGGTCCGGTCGACCAGGCCATCGCCGCCATTGAGTTTGGTAATACTGGTGTATTACCCGGTGCAGGCGGTGAAGGTGTTCGCGCTAGCCATGCACAAACGGGCGTCGGTAATATCAGCGACAGTAATTACCGTGGCGGACGCGGATTAGATCCAGAAGTGATCGCCGAGATCACTCATCGCTACGGTTTCGATAAGCCGATCCACGAACGTTACTTCAAAATGCTCTGGGACTACATCCGTTTTGATTTTGGCGACAGCCTTTTTCGCAGCGCCTCGGTGCTGACGCTGATTAAAGACAGTCTGCCGGTCTCCATCACCCTCGGATTGTGGAGCACGCTGATTATCTATCTGGTGTCGATTCCGTTAGGCATTCGCAAAGCTGTTTATAATGGGAGCCGTTTTGACGTCTGGAGTAGTGCATTTATCATCATCGGCTACGCCATTCCGGCCTTTTTGTTTGCCATCCTGCTGATTGTCTTCTTCGCGGGCGGCAGCTATTTCGACCTGTTCCCTCTGCGCGGCCTGGTTTCCGCTAACTTTGATTCGCTGCCGTGGTATCAGAAAATCACCGATTATCTGTGGCATATCACGCTGCCGGTGCTGGCGACTGTGATTGGTGGCTTTGCAGCGCTGACCATGCTGACAAAAAACTCATTCCTTGATGAAGTGCGTAAGCAATACGTGGTGACGGCACGTGCGAAAGGGGTAAGTGAAAAAAATATTCTCTGGAAACATGTGTTCCGCAACGCCATGCTGCTGGTGATTGCCGGTTTTCCGGCGACGTTTATCAGCATGTTTTTTACCGGCTCGCTGCTGATTGAGGTGATGTTTTCACTCAATGGTCTTGGCTTACTGGGCTACGAAGCGACCGTCTCGCGCGATTATCCTGTAATGTTTGGTACCTTGTATATTTTCACCCTGATTGGCCTGCTGCTGAATATTGTCAGTGATATCAGCTATACGCTGGTCGATCCGCGTATAGATTTTGAGGGACGCTAATGCCGCGACTCAGCCCCGTCAATCAGGCCCGTTGGGCGCGTTTTCGCCATAACCGTCGCGGCTACTGGTCGTTATGGATTTTCCTCGTCTTGTTTGGTTTGAGTTTGTGTTCTGAACTTATCGCCAACGATAAACCGTTGCTGGTACGTTATGACGGCAGTTGGTATTTCCCGTTGTTGAAAAACTACAGCGAAAGCGATTTTGGTGGCCCGCTGGCAAGTCAGGCTGATTATCAGGACCCGTGGCTGAAACAACGGCTGGAAAATAACGGCTGGGTACTGTGGGCACCGATTCGAGAGTGAGGGAAACCAGCAAATGGCCGATGATAAATTCAATCGGGCTTCCCTGCTCCACCCTCCCGGCAAAACTGGCTGGGAACGGATGCCAATGGCGGCGATGTGCTGGCGCGCATTCTCTATGGCACGCGGATCTCAGTTCTGTTTGGCCTGATGCTGACCCTCTGCTCCAGCGTGATGGGCGTGTTGGCGGGGGCGCTACAAGGCTATTACGGCGGTAAAGTCGATCTCTGGGGGCAACGTTTTATTGAAGTATGGTCGGGGATGCCGACGCTGTTTTTGATTATTTTACTTTCCAGCGTCGTACAGCCTAACTTCTGGTGGCTGTTGGCAATTACGGTCTTGTTTGGCTGGATGAGTCTGGTCGGCGTGGTGCGGGCGGAGTTTTTACGTACCCGTAATTTCGACTACATCCGTGCGGCGCAGGCGCTTGGCGTCAGCGATCGCAGTATCATCCTGCGTCATATGTTGCCAAATGCCATGGTCGCTACCCTCACCTTTTTACCGTTTATTTTATGTAGTTCGATAACCACCCTGACCTCACTCGATTTCCTCGGCTTCGGTCTGCCGCTCGGTTCACCGTCACTCGGCGAACTGCTGTTACAAGGGAAAAATAACCTTCAGGCCCCGTGGCTTGGGATCACCGCCTTCTTGTCGGTGGCGATATTGTTGTCTTTGCTGATCTTTATTGGTGAAGCCGTCCGCGACGCATTTGATCCTAATAAGGCGGTGTAGCATGACGCAAACTCTGTTAGCGATTGAAAATTTGTCGGTGGGTTTTCGCCATCAGCAAACCGTACGTACAGTAGTCAATGATGTTTCACTTCAGATTGAGGCTGGCGAAACGCTGGCGCTGGTGGGTGAGTCAGGTTCAGGCAAAAGCGTTACCGCGCTGTCAATTTTACGCGTGCTCCCTTCCCCGCCGGTTGAATATCTCTCCGGCGATATTCGTTTTCATGGCGAATCGCTGTTTCATGCCAGCGATCAAACGTTGCGCGGTGTACGCGGTAATAAGATCGCCATGATTTTTCAGGAGCCGATGGTGTCATTAAATCCATTGCATACCTTGGAAAAACAGCTTTATGAAGTGCTTTCACTCCACCGCGGGATGCGTCGGGAAGCTGCTCGTGGCGAAATTCTTAACTGCCTTGATCGCGTCGGTATCCGCCAGGCGGCAAAACGGCTGACAGATTATCCGCATCAGCTCTCCGGCGGCGAACGCCAGCGGGTGATGATTGCGATGGCGCTGTTAACGCGACCGGAATTATTAATTGCCGATGAACCGACCACCGCGCTGGACGTCTCTGTCCAGGCGCAGATTTTACAGCTATTGCGCGAACTGCAAGGCGAGCTGAATATGGGCATGCTGTTTATTACTCATAACCTCAGCATTGTCAGAAAACTGGCCCACCGCGTGGCGGTAATGCAAAACGGTCGCTGTGTCGAGCAAAATAACGCTGCTACGCTATTTGCCTCACCCACTCATCCTTACACACAAAAGCTACTCAATAGTGAACCGTCAGGCGATCCAGTGCCGTTGCCAGAACCTGCCTCAACGTTGCTGGATGTTGAACAGCTTCAGGTTGCCTTCCCCATTCGCAAAGGGATTTTGAAGCGCATTGTGGATCATAATGTGGTGGTGAAAAACATCAGTTTTACGCTACGAGCGGGTGAAACACTGGGTTTAGTGGGCGAGTCCGGTTCCGGGAAAAGCACGACGGGACTGGCGCTGCTGCGACTGATTAATTCTCAGGGCAGCATCATCTTTGACGGTCAGCCACTGCAAAATTTAAATCGTCGCCAGCTGTTACCTATTCGTCATCGCATTCAGGTGGTATTTCAGGATCCAAACTCCTCGCTCAACCCACGACTCAACGTTTTGCAGATTATTGAGGAAGGCTTACGGGTTCACCAGCCGACGCTTTCTGCCGCACAACGCGAACAACAAGTGATAGCCGTGATGCATGAAGTGGGATTAGATCCTGAAACACGCCACCGTTATCCGGCGGAGTTCTCTGGTGGTCAGCGGCAACGTATTGCGATTGCCAGGGCATTAATTCTTAAGCCCTCGCTGATCATACTCGATGAACCGACATCATCACTCGACAAAACGGTACAGGCGCAAATATTGACGCTATTGAAATCATTGCAACAAAAGCATCAACTGGCCTATTTGTTTATCAGCCACGATTTGCACGTTGTCCGCGCGTTATGTCATCAGGTTATCGTACTGCGACAAGGGGAAGTAGTGGAACAAGGACCGTGCGCGCGCGTGTTTGCCGCACCGCAGCAGGAGTATACGCGTCAGCTACTGGCGTTGAGCTGACGCTTAAAAAGGATTGTAGTTTGAGAAGGGTTCGGCAATTGCCACACCAAAATTTTTCAATCGGCATGTTGCAGCAAACTCGTCCTGGCGATTTACAAACAGGCACGGCTCACCTTCACACTCCAGTACCGAGCATGGAACTTCGATGTCGCTTAACGCCTGGCTGAGTTTGTACATCACCGACCATGCATTATCACCATCCGGGCTAAGCAATTTAAGCGCCACCAGGCTGTTGTCACCGCACGGTCCATTTTGCGGAATCGGTTCAACCTTCGAACCTGCGAAACCAGCAGACCAGCGATAGTTCTGCGGCAGTCGATGGACGATTGAGAGTTGTAATGAAGTCACTTATTTTCCCCGGAAGCATATTTTAATTCACAATTTGTTTACATCAATTTTAACACATCATCAACAATCCGTCTTTATACAGATCGTAAAGATTGATGCCTCGCCTGCGTGGCCTCTATGGCTCTGATTTAAATAATATCTGCGGGCGTGGTCACGTTTGCGGGGCTATATGTACCCGTTTCTGCGATCTAACTCAACCTTTTTAACTACAATGATGTGACTTTTTACATAAATTGATTTTACATAAAATAAACATATATCGGGGGAATGATGGATTTGTGGTTGACATGCATCAACAAAGGAAGCCTTTTAGCTTCCTCGTTGTGCAATAGATCACCGTTTTTTCGGCCGACTGGCGTACAGACAGAAGAGAATGGAGCTGGTTGCGCAGAATGCAATTGACCAAATCATCGGCCATGCAGAGTTAAAGGTCGCAAGAGAAAGTAATGCGCCAACAATTGCCCCTATGCCGAAACGGAAGGTTCCTGCCAGCGAAGATGCCGTTCCCGCCATATGGGGAAACTCATCAAGAATGACCGCCATCGCATTGGATGACACCATCGACACGCAGCCCACAAACGCCGCAACGCCAACCACCAGCGACCAGAACCCCAGGCCCAGCAGCGCACTGATGACCATCCACGCCGCCATAAACTGTATCCACAACCCCGAGCGGAACATATTTAACGCGCCAATGCGGCGAACGAAGCGGCTGTTAAAGATAGTCATCACGAACAGAAAAACAATGTTTAGCGCAAAGTAATAACCAAAGTTTTCCGGCGCGACGTGGTTGATTTCAATGTAGACAAACGGTCCAGCGCTTAAGAATGAGAACATCCCGGCAAAGCTGAAACCGCTGGCCAGCATATAACTCAGGACACGCTTATGACGGAACAGCGCCGCAAAGTTACCAATAGTGGTACGAATGTGAAAAGGCTGGCGACGCTCCGGTGGTAAGGTTTCTTTGATCAGAAAGAAGATCATTGTCGAAGCCAGAATCGCCGCCACGGCGAGGATCCAGAAGATGTAATGCCAGCTCAGCCACACCAGCACCCAGCCGCCAACTATCGGTGCCATCAGCGGTGCAATGGTCGTCACCAGCATGACAAACGACATCATTCGCGAGAACTCTTCTTTCGGGTAGATATCACGCATCAAAGCGTTGATAACCACGCTGGCCGCAGCCGCAGCCAGCCCGTGGAAGAAACGCATCACAATCAGCTGATCGATGGTTTGTGCCAACGCACACGCCACCGCGGCGGCGGCAAACACCAGCGTACCGCCAAGAACCACCGGCTTACGCCCGAAGCTGTCTGCCATCGGCCCGTAGATTAACTGCCCCAACGCAAAGCCCAGAATATAAGTACTGAGGGTCATCTGCGTACTGCCCGCCGGTACACCAAACTGCGCTGAAATTACCGGTAGCGCAGGCAGATACATATCAATCGACAGCGGCATCAACATGGCCAGCAGGCCAAGGATAAAAACAATAGCAAACGACGAATGCTGTCGGGTGGTCACAACGGGCTCCTGAAAGTCATTGAAAAGTTAGACGACGCTGGCAATTTCTTCTTCAGTTAACGGACGATATTCACCGGGGGCTAAATCAGCATCTAGCGTAATGCCGCCAATACGTTCACGATGCAGCTCAACCACATGGTTACCCACGGCGGCGAACATGCGTTTCACCTGATGATAACGCCCTTCGCTGATGGTCAGACGAACCTGCGTTGGGGTAATCACTTCCAGCACCGCCGGCTTAGTGAGATCTTTTTCGTTATGCAGCTGCACGCCTTTAGCAAATTGCTCTGCCGTATCGTCAGCTACGGGTGATTCCAGCGTCACCAGATAGGTCTTCTCGCAATGATGGCGCGGAGAAGTAATGCGGTGCGACCACTGACCATCATCAGTCATTAGTACCAGACCGGTGGTATCGATATCCAGCCGCCCTGCAGCGTGCAGTTTCCACGCTACCGGTTCATCAAGAAAATAGAGCACCGTTGGGTGATCCGGGTCGTCCGTGGAGCAAACATAGCCCTGAGGCTTATTGAGCATGAAGTAACGTGGACCGTGTTGCTGCGCCAGCGGGTTGCCATCGTAAGCGACATCATGTTCAGGGAGCAGTTTGAACGCTGCATTACGGACGATTTCGCCATCGACGGTGACACGATTGCCGCGGATTTCACGCCCGGCAATAGCACGGCTAACGCCGAGTTGCTGTGCGATAAATTTATCAAGTCGCATGTGTGTGATTTTGCCTGTAAAAAACGGAGGTCGGGTAATGACCCGAAAATCTGAACTGTTGTCTGCCCAGTATAGCGGTCTAATAACATCCCTCAAGGGAAAAAGATCCGTGGCATACTATTAGCAGAATAATCTACCTATGCGAGACCATGATTTTTACACTTCGCCCATATCAGCAAGAAGCCGTGGATGCCACGCTCAACCATTTTCGTCGTCATAAAACCCCTGCCGTTATCGTGCTGCCCACCGGCGCAGGTAAAAGCCTGGTGATAGCGGAACTGGCACGGCTGGCTCGTGGTCGCGTACTGGTGCTGGCACACGTTAAAGAACTGGTGGCGCAAAACCATGCAAAGTATCAGGCGCTGGGGCTGGAAGCCGATATTTTTGCCGCCGGGCTAAAGCGCAAAGAGAGCCACGGTAAAGTGGTATTTGGCAGCGTTCAGTCGGTCGCCCGTAATCTTGATGCCTTTCAGGGTGAATTTTCGCTGTTGATTGTCGATGAATGTCACCGTATTGGTGACGATGAAGAGAGCCAGTATCAGCAAATCCTCACTCACCTGACCAAAGTGAATCCCCACTTACGCCTGCTGGGGCTGACTGCCACGCCTTTTCGATTAGGCAAAGGCTGGATCTACCAGTTCCATTATCACGGCATGGTACGCGGCGATGAGAAAGCCCTTTTCCGTGACTGCATTTATGAGCTGCCGCTGCGTTATATGATTAAACACGGCTATCTGACGCCGCCAGAACGACTGGATATGCCAGTAGTGCAATACGATTTCAGCCGCTTGCAGGCACAGAGTAACGGGCTATTCAGCGAAGCCGATCTCAACCGCGAGATAAAAAAACAACAACGTATTACCCCGCACATCATCAGCCAGATTATGGAGTTTGCTGCAACGCGCAAAGGGGTGATGATTTTCGCCGCCACCGTTGAACACGCAAAAGAGATTGTGGGATTACTACCCACCGAAGATGCTGCACTGATTACTGGCGACACCCCCGGCGCTGAGCGCGATGTGTTAATTGAAGATTTTAAAGCCCAGCGTTTTCGCTATCTGGTCAACGTCGCGGTACTGACCACCGGATTTGACGCCCCGCACGTCGATCTTATCGCCATTTTGCGCCCTACCGAATCGGTGAGTCTTTACCAACAAATTGTCGGGCGAGGTCTGCGTCTCGCTCCTGGCAAGACTGATTGCTTAATTCTTGATTATGCGGGTAATCCTCACGATCTCTACGCGCCGGAAGTTGGTACACCGAAAGGCAAAAGTGACAACGTTCCGGTACAGGTTTTCTGCCCTGCCTGCGGTTTTGCCAACACCTTTTGGGGGAAAACGACCGCCGACGGGACATTGATTGAACACTTTGGTCGCCGCTGTCAGGGATGGTTTGAAGATGACGACGGTCATCGCGAACAGTGTGACTTCCGTTTCCGTTTTAAAAATTGCCCGCAATGTAACGCAGAAAATGATATTGCCGCCCGCCGTTGCCGCGAGTGTGACACCATTCTGGTTGACCCGGATGATATGTTAAAAGCGGCGCTACGACTGAAAGACGCGCTGGTATTACGCTGTAGCGGCATGTCTTTGCAGCATGGGCACGACGAAAAAGGCGAATGGTTGAAAATCACCTATTACGATGAAGACGGCGCGGATGTGAGTGAGCGTTTCCGTCTGCAAACGCCCGCCCAGCGAACTGCCTTCGAGCAGCTTTTTATCCGCCCGCATACGCGCACACCGGGCATCCCGCTGCGCTGGATCACCGCCGCCGATATCCTCGCCCAGCAAGCCTTATTGCGACACCCGGATTTTGTCGTTGCCCGCATGAAAGGTCAGTACTGGCAAGTGCGTGAAAAAGTGTTCGATTACGAAGGTCGTTTTCGTCGGGCGCACGAATTACGCGGTTAATGGTAGTTTTGATTGATGTATAAGGCGATTGAGTATAGAATCTCGCCCGCTTTTGCATACGCAAAGCAGATCACTTACCTGTTGCTGGGTCGCCTGTAGCAGGATTAATTTAAGAGAGAAAGAAATGTTTACTATCAACGCAGAAGTACGTAAAGAGCAGGGTAAGGGTGCGAGCCGCCGCCTGCGTGCCGCTAACAAGTTCCCGGCAATCATCTACGGTGGCAAAGAAGCGCCGCTGGCTGTCGAACTGGATCACGACAAAGTCATGAACATGCAAGTTAAAGCTGAATTCTACAGCGAAGTTCTGACCATCGTTGTTGACGGTAAAGAAATCAAAGTTAAAGCTCAGGACGTACAGCGTCACCCGTACAAACCGAAGCTGCTGCACATCGACTTCGTTCGCGCTTAATTGCTGAATAAGTTGTAAAAAACCCCGCTCCGGCGGGGTTTTTTGTCTCTGCAAATTATGCCTGATTACGGTATTGCTATTTTTTGCAGGCCAGATAAGGCGTTCACGCCGCATCTGGCATTCAGAACACAAAACCGATTAATTGCCGCCAGACGTCCGGCGCTGCAATTGGTCACGCAGGTTCGGCGGCGTGCCTTTAATGGTCAGGGTATCGGTCGCCGGATCCCAGAAGATGCGTTCACCTAACAGCATCGCATCAAAGTTAATAGTCAAGCCACCGCCGCTACCGGCAAACTTCGTCAACTGACGCAGTGTGCTACGGTCTGCCGGGAAGCTCTCTTCCAGTTCGTAGCCTTTTTCAGCCGCAAACTCCGTGAAGCTCACTTCGCTGACGCCAGCCAGCTCTTTCGACAGCGATTCCAGTTCAATCTCTTCACCTGCCTGCAGCTGCTCATTACAGTAGCTATAAACCTGCTGGCGCACGTTCTGTCGCTCTGCTTTATCCAGTTGTGCTTCGGCAGTGAAATCATCGACCGCTTGCAACAGCCCACGGTTTTGCGCTTTCGCGTTTAACCCTTCGCTGGCACCGAGGAAATCCATAAAGAAATCCGCCACTTTGCGCCCTACTCGCCCTTTCAGGAAAGTGAGATAGCGGGTCGACTCTGGATTGGTTTCCCACTCGGTTAAATCGATACGCGCAACAATATCCGCATGATTGATATCAAGATAATGAGTTGGGTTGATGTCGAGATTTTCGTTAACGCGCATACTGCTCAGATTGCTCAGAACTGCCACCAGCAAATACTCCACCGCCAGATAGCGATAGTGGCAAAACAGCACGAATCCACCGTCAGCAAAAGGATATTTCGCTAATTCGTCACGCAGGCGACCGGTTGCCGCGCGGCTAAATGCCAGAAAGTCCTCTTCGCCCTGACGCTGTAAGCGCAGCGTCTGCGCCAGTTCACTCTCTTCGCTAAACAAGCCGTAAGCTTTATTTTTGGCGCTATAGACCCGATGCAGTTCTGCCACCATCTCAACGACGGTTTCTGTCGGTTCCAGCAATGAATCGCGCAACACCAGCTCAAGGTTCTGCTCATCACGCTTGATAAGCTGGTGCAGAGCAATCTGGTTGATATCCAGACTCATGATAAACTCTCCTTTAAGACCGGGCGGTATTCAACCACCGCCGGTTAAGCGACGCAATAAAAGATGGCGGTCATTTTACAGAAGGCAGCGTAACGAGAATGATTTAACGCATAAAAAAGCAGAAAAAAAACCGTTGCTACGGTAATATGTTGCCCTTTCATCAACTAACTGATTTCGATTTATGCCACAAATTTCCCGCTACAGTGATGAACAGGTTGAACAATTGCTCGCAGAGCTGCTCAACATACTGGAAAAACATAAGGCTCCGACCGACCTTTCCCTGATGGTGTTAGGCAACATGGTCACTAACCTTATCAACACCAGCATTGCCCCGGCCCAACGCCAGGCAATTGCCAACTCTTTTGCCCGCGCCTTACAGTCCTCTATCAACGAAGACAAAGCGCACTAAGGGAAACAGATAACAGGTTATGGTAACTCATCGTCAGCGCTACCGTGAAAAAGTCTCCCAGATGGTCAGTTGGGGGCACTGGTTTGCACTGTTCAATATTCTGCTTTCGCTCGTCATTGGCAGCCGTTACCTGTTTATCGCCGACTGGCCGACAACGCTTGCTGGTCGCATTTATTCCTACGTAAGCATTATCGGTCATTTCAGCTTCCTGGTGTTCGCCACCTACTTGCTGATCCTCTTCCCGCTGACCTTTATCGTCGGCTCCCAGAGGCTGATGAGGTTTTTGTCCGTCATTCTGGCAACGGCGGGAATGACGCTATTACTGATCGATAGCGAAGTCTTTACTCGTTTCCATCTCCATCTTAATCCCATCGTCTGGCAACTGGTTATCAACCCAGACGAAAATGAGATGGCGCGCGACTGGCAGCTGATGTTCATCAGCGTGCCGGTTATTTTATTGCTTGAACTGGTGTTTGCGACGTGGAGCTGGCAAAAGCTGCGCAGCCTGACGCGTCGTCGACGCTTCGCGCGCCCGCTGGCCGCATTCTTATTTATCGCCTTTATCGCCTCGCATGTGGTGTATATCTGGGCCGATGCCAACTTCTATCGCCCGATCACCATGCAGCGCGCTAACCTGCCGCTTTCGTACCCGATGACGGCGCGACGTTTTCTTGAGAAGCATGGTCTGCTTGATGCGCAGGAGTATCAACGCCGTCTCATTGAGCAAGGTAATCCAGACGCCGTTTCCGTTCAGTATCCGTTAAGCGAACTGCGCTATCGCGATATGGGCACCGGGCAGAATGTGCTGTTGATTACTGTCGATGGCCTGAACTACTCACGCTTCGAGAAGCAGATGCCTGCGCTGGCAGGTTTTGCTGAGCAAAATATTTCGTTCACGCGCCATATGAGCTCCGGCAACACTACAGACAACGGCATCTTTGGCCTGTTCTATGGCATCTCGCCGAGCTATATGGATGGCATTCTGTCGACCCGTACGCCTGCGGCATTAATTACTGCGCTTAATCAGCAAGGCTATCAGCTGGGATTATTCTCATCAGATGGCTTTACCAGCCCGCTGTATCGCCAGGCATTGTTGTCAGATTTCTCGATGCCAAGCGTACGTACCCAATCCGACGAGCAGACCGCCACGCAGTGGATCAACTGGCTGGGCCGCTACGCACAAGAAGATAACCGCTGGTTCTCGTGGGTCTCTTTCAATGGCACTAACATTGACGACAGCAATCAGCAGGCATTTGCACGGAAATATAGCCGGGCGGCAGGCAATGTCGATGACCAGATCAACCGCGTGCTCAATGCACTGCGTGATTCTGGCAAACTGGACAATACGGTGGTGATTATCACTGCCGGTCGGGGTATTCCACTGAGCGAAGAGGAAGAAACCTTTGACTGGTCCCACGGTCATCTGCAGGTGCCATTAGTGATTCACTGGCCAGGCACGCCGGCGCAGCGTATTAATGCTCTGACTGATCATACCGATCTGATGACGACGCTGATGCAACGCCTGCTACATGTCAGCACACCTGCCAGCGAATATTCGCAAGGTCAGGATTTGTTCAACCCTCAACGCCGTCATTACTGGGTTACTGCAGCGGATAACGATACGCTGGCAATTACCACCCCGAAAAAGACGCTGGTGCTGAACAATAACGGTAAATACCGCACTTACAACTTACGTGGTGAAAGAGTGAAAGATGAAAAACCACAGTTAAGTTTGTTATTGCAAGTACTGACAGATGAGAAGCGTTTTATCGCTAACTGATTAATTATAAATCAGTTAGCGAAATATCTTACTTGCAATCGGTGTGGAAAACGGTAGTATTAGCAGCCACGAGTCGGCACGTAGCGCAGCCTGGTAGCGCACCGTCATGGGGTGTCGGGGGTCGGAGGTTCAAATCCTCTCGTGCCGACCAAATTATCCCAAGAAAAAACCAACCATTACGGTTAATGCCAGTCAGTTAAGCAACTGACTGGCTCTTTTTCGGGGCTGTGGGGTATTT
>ENA-OPYE01001423-OPYE01001423.1-human-gut-metagenome-genome-assembly--contig:-NODE-1423-length-12868-cov-2.445875_pt1 | contig 12868 bp, 6 predicted proteins | sample MGYA00241063_ERZ501442 | MGnify/ENA primary metagenome ERZ501442 (study PRJEB25962, sample SAMEA1967055) | human gut metagenome | biome: human gut; feature: human-associated habitat; material: faeces... | reverse complement strand
GCTGTCGGAGGCTGCCGCCACTTTGGACATTTCACTGACAATGCCCACGGGGCCGGACATATCCTTAATGCCCACCTTGCCGCCAAGCAGCATTTGCAGGCTCAGGCGAACCATGCGCACCGTATCCAGCGACTGGTTCCACGCCATTCCCAGCTTCTCCCAGAAGTTCGGGGTGCTGAGGGTGAAATTTATGCCGTAGCGCAGGCCGGTCGAGCCGTTTTCCAGAGTCACTTCGTGCTTTTCCAGCAGAAAATCTTTCAGAACGACCTTTTCGCCGTTCCGGCGCACCGTGATGTCGTGAACGTCGCCGGGGTTCAGTGACAGGATCATGGAGAAATCGGAATAGGAGTAGAGCTTTTCACCGTCCACCTCCACAATGCGGTCACCGGCTTGCAGGCCGTTTTCGCCGTTCACCGTGGCGTAGTCTTCAAAGCTGGCGATCACGGGAACGACGGTCTGCTTTATGGGTAGGCAGACAATGACCATCAGTACCACGCCGATGAGAAAGTTCATCGCCGCACCGGCGGCCAGAATAATCAGCCGCTTCCACCATGCCGCCTTGTCGAAGGAACGGGGATTGTCGCTTCCGCCGTCCTCGCCCTCCATGGCGCAGTAGCCGCCGATGGGGATGCAGCGGATGGCGTACAGAGTCTCGCCCACCTGTTTTTTCCAGATGGCGGGCCCCATAAACATGGAAAATTCGTTGACCTGAACGCCGGAGAGCTTGGCGGCGGTAAAATGCCCCAGCTCATGGACGAAAATCAGGACGCTGAACAGTAAAATCGCAAAAATAACGCTCATAGAAAAAATGCCTCGCAATTATCAAGAGTTCGCCCGAACCGCCTCACGAGCCAGACGGTCGGCTTCCAGAATCTGCTCCAAAGTGGGGTCGGCGATGAACGGCACCTGCGGCACGGCGGCATTTACCAGCCGGTAGATGTCGTAAAAGCCGATTTTGTCATTCAGGAACATGGCGACCGCTTCCTCATTTGCGCCGTTCATGGCAGGGCAGGCCGTGCCGCCCGCTTTTGCGCAGTCCCGCGCCCCGTTGAATCGAGTACGCGTGAGAGCTGGTTTGCCTAATGTGACCACTACCGATCAAGTAGAATTGAGAGAAATTATCAGGCATGAACGTCGTATGGAATTAGCGTTCGAGGGTGGACACCGATGGTTCGATTTAGTTCGATACGATAACGATGGCGAATATGCAAAGACATTTTTCCAAAGTATAGGTAAAACTAATTTTACCACACCTAAGCATTTGCTGTTGCCAGTACCTATCGACGATATAGATGCCAATCCTAATTTGTTGCCTAATAATCCGGGGTACTAAAATCGGGATTAGTTTTCCCACAGAGAGAAAAAGTATTGAGCGAAAAGCTTGTTTGATGTAAAAATGTAAATCATGAAAATACGAATTCTAACATTATTGTTTTCTGCTTTTATTATAGGAGCGAGTTATGCTCATGACGATCTTGTGTATAGAACCGCTTCGGAGTGGAGCTTCGATGCTGGAAATCAGTCGACTATTTCGGAAACGTACGGTTCTGCATTCTTGGGCGGGGCGGTGGTTGCCGATTATAATGGCGACGGTATTCCCGACATTTGTGAGATAGATACATCGGGCGAAGAGATACGTTGGATATGGAAACTGGGTAACGGCGATAATGAATGGAGCAATATTGAGGCTATAACGTTTGGAGAAACGGCTACCGATAAATGTGCGGTAGGTGATTTTAACGGTGACGGGAAAGCCGATATTGCCGTGATGAGATCCGGTTCTTCTTTGGCTACGTGGTATATAGATTATGCTCCATGTGACGGACAGTTCGATGAAAAGGGGAGATTCGGTTTATCGGGCGATATTCCGTTGTCGGGCGATTTCAATGCCGATGGAGTAGATGATATTTGCGTATATCGCCCCTCTTCCGGTACTTGGTATGTTTGTTTTGCCGATATCTCAGGGTATCCAGAGTTCGAGAGCCATTTGGCTATTAATGGAGTTTTGTTCGGAACGTCGGGCGATATTCCTTTTGTGGGCGATTTTGATGGCGATGGGTATGACGATATGGCTTTGTTACGAGCATTGGAGAGCCGCGTGTTGGTTAATCTATATGATCGAAAGAAACCTAAATATGAGCATTATGCCGATCTAAACGGTGTCGGAGTTTCTGATTTGGAGATTACTGTTCCAGTACAGAATGTAGTGGCTGTTTCGGCGGCAGACATTGATTTGTCCCGTCCTAAATCATTGCCTTTGGCTACGCAGGAAGAGGTGGGAGCAGAGGTAAATCTGCGACATGGCTGGACTTGTATTTTCGATAATTCTCTTGATGTGGATAAATGGGCTGCTGCGTTGCAATATGCGGGTATCAATACATTGGAATATCACCCGTGGATGAGAGCTCATGAGGAGGTTGCACCGGAGACCGAAACATGGAATACGTATGTCGGTGATGACCGTTTGTGGACCAGCAAGGCTATGATGAAACAGAAGGTAGAGAAGTTTCGATCGATAGGAGGGCGTTCAATTTGTTATACAGGTATTTATGCCAGTACACCAGCATTTGCTCTTGCACACCCCAGTTGGGCCATGAAAAATGAGGCTGATAAAAGTTTCATGACATACGGGGGATCTTATCTGTATTTAATGTCTACTAACGAGAATGTGAACGCTCCTTATGAGGTGAACGGAAAGAATTATAAGAGCTTTAATGAATATTTCATAGCGCAGGCCGTCGCTGCTCAACAGGAATATAATTATGACGGTTATCGTTGGGACTGGTATGGTTTGCCGGAAACGTATGTTTGTGACGGATTGGCCGGTACGGGAAATTTTTCTTATGAAATGGCACAATTTGTCAACCAATTGGATATTGCTGTTAAGGAAGTAAGGAGCGATGTTACGACTACGGCATTGCAACTTCCTTCGACTAGTGGAAATGTGCCCCATTTGACGACGGGAGCAGTGGTCAATCATCAGTTTATGGAACTTTGGCCGTATGGTACGGGAACAAAATATAGTGATTTGTATCGTGATATTTATGATGCTAAATCGCGTTATCCCGATAAACCTGTGTTCGCTAATTTTTATCCTCCGACGGAAATGAATTTATCGACCAGTTGGCCGGTTGAAAACATAGATTACCAATTCGCTACCTGTCTTTCGGCAGGAGGATACCCGTCTGCGCAGGTGGTCGACGGAGTTGCCGGATTTACCGATCCTGTACCGTTTCATGCCGTAAATTATCCGGCAAGCGTACTCGAACGTATCGCCCAGTGGAATAAATTTGTTGCTGCTTATGGTGCTTATTTCTATTATTCGAATCCGGCTTATCTTATTACCGATTATGTCCGGGGAGACTTTACGGTTTCGGGGAGTAATAGCGGAGTGTTCGGGACGTTGAAAAAGCGTTATGATAAAAGGACACGTGAGATAGATGCTTTTGTCGTGGATCTTGTGAACTATGGCAACAGCCTAGATTTACGTTGGGACGAAGTTAATACAGTTCCTTCTTCTACACAGGTTTCGGTTTCATTTACTTTACCCGATGGTTTTGTCGCATATAAACTGTATTGCATTACTATCGACGGAAGAAACGAAGTTCCCTATTCCTTGAACGGCAATAAAGTGGAGGTTTCTCTTCCATCGGTGTCGGTATTTGCTTCGTTGGTACTGACTTCGACAAAATCGCAAGAGCTCCCTTCGGAACCGAGCGGGGTAGGAAGTATGCCAGAATTGTTTACATTCGGTTATGATGCGAAAGGTGAGACTTTAAATAAAGATGAGGCTACCTATATCCCTGTCATGCAAGAGGGGAAACCTTATGTAGTAGCCAGCGAGTTCGGCGGGAATGTGGCCGAGTGGTATGAAATCACGGATGCTTATCAGGGAGAATCCGCTATTCGCGTGACTGCCGGCGATATTCGGTTCAATACGACGGACAACGGAGCAATTCGGATTCCTATCGAAAAATTCAACCGGTTCAAACTTGCTGTTCGTTCGAATAATACGACTGCCTCATGGTTCGGATTCCGACTATTGAAACCGTCTGAAACATCGTCTGTGTGGGAATCGAGGGACTTGTATTATCGCGTAGGTTATAGTCAGCCTAATATCGCTTATATCACATTGACTCCTGTGAAACCGCAGAACGGAGTATGGGTAGAATATAAGCGGGATATTTTGAGCGATGTGATTGGTCTGTGGGGTGTGGAATGGGCAAATGCGATCGTAACCGATGTGCATTACGGACCGGTAGATAGAAATAGTGCAGACTATGATAACTTGATTTTTATGTCGCCCGATTATAACAGTGGAATCGATAATCAAAAAAAAAACGACAAAATAAAGTGTTGGACTGAAAACGGTAGAATATGCATTGAGGGTTCCGATTTTTATCGGGGGAAAGAGTTCCGTCTACAAATTACCGATTTGTCGGGGCGGGTAATTGGTATGGAAGACTGCATTGTAGATAGTTATCGATTATTATCCGAGACGATACTTTCGATGCCGGGTGCATATTTTATACAGGTCATAGATAAAGAAACTGATGTGACGGTGCTGCAGATCCGTTGCATCGCAAATTAAAATAATGTATAACAATAAAAGTGATTACCATGAGAAAAATTGTCTTTTTATTAACAGCTTTATGCTTATCCATGAGTGCATGGAGTCAGGACGGATTGGTATATTGGTCGCAAGCCGACGGTTACAAATTCGATTTTGATTTAGATGGAACGGTAGATTTTTCGTTACCGACACAAACGACTGATAAAGCTATTTCGCAAGTATTTGTGTTCGATGCGAATGGCGATGGGTATTTCGACCTTTGTGAGCTCGATTTAAACGATAATCTCATTAATTGGATTTTTTATTATAATGATGGGAATAATAACTTCGTAGACCCTCAAACAGTCATATATGGCATGTCGGAAGGAGATAAAAAATTGGCCGGAGATTTTAATGGTGACGGTATCGGCGATGTGGGTATCCGTCGCGATAATGAGTTTGGCCTTTGGTGGCTGATTACGTTCCAAGCGATGGCTCCTGATGTAAACCAACAGTTCGGAATTAGCGATAAAGACTTATTGGTTGCCGGAGATATGAATGGAGACGGGCAGGACGATATAGTGTGCTATGATAAGGGTTCTTGGTTATGCTCTTTTACTCCGTCAGATACGGAATATAAGACTCCCGATTTTGTCTCAAAAGATGTGCAGGTGACTTTCGGTACATCGTACGATATACCTGTGTTGTGCGACGTGGACGGTGACGGGTATGCCGATATGGGGTTGTGTTCTGTCGATGACGAGGAAGTTAGTTTTAATCTCCATAGTGCGACGAAAACTGCAAATAACGGATATAGCAGCGATAATGGTCGAGGTACTTTCGATAAGGTTGTACTTATGCCTTCGGGTATAAATCCTACTTGTGTATGTGCTGTAAAGAGTAAAGGAACGACCGGCATCGAATCGGAGCATGCCGTGGCAAATGTCAGTGTATATCCTACCTTAGTACGGGCTGGGGATTCTTTTACCGTGAAAGGTAACGATGTGACGAAAGTGAAAATATACGGTATGATGGGACAACTTGTTAAGGAAATCGATACCGACGGTAGCATGTCGACGGTTGTCGTTTCGGTTGATGGTTGGGCTCAGGGAACATATTTTGTTTGTTGCGAAAGTGAAGGTGCCGTTTCTTCGTCTAAATTAATCGTTCAATAAGTGAATTGAGTCTGTATGAAAATCTATTTGAAATATATATTTCTGTTTCTTATTGCCGGGAGTATCTTTTCTTCGTGTAACCAAAAAGATGAGAAGGTGTATTCTTTTTGGGCACTTCAAAATAGGGCGACGGGAGAATATTTGTATGAAGACGACGGCGAATGTAAATTCAGCCGTGAAAAGCAAGGCGATAAGTCTTTGTGGAAAATAGCGGCTGCTGAGGGCGATCATGTTTGTATCGTAAATAAGAAGAGTGGTAGATATTTGTCTCTCGATAATGGGCAGGTCGTTTGTTCTGTGGTCGATCAACCGGTTACCGAATCTGCCGAATGGTACTACGGGAATTTCGATTTTGTTACTCAAACTAATAGCGGCTGGTACACAATTTCGAATCGTTCGGCCGAGTCGAATTTGCATTTGGTGGAAAAAGATGGTACACTTTGCATGCAGGATAACGCAAACAGAAATACCGATTTTTCTGCCCATTGGACTTGGGTGAGAGAAGAGGGTACGCCTTTGCCTTATTCTTTTACTCCCGATGGAGTTACGGATGCTTCTTTTTTGGGAATACGAACGGCTAAGGCTATTTCTCCAACCGAGATACACTCCGATTATCACGGAGAGAAAGTATGGAAATTATCTCAGGATATTTCGTCTTTTCCGAAATTTTCCACTGAAAACAATTTGTTGATAGAGGCTCTGTACAATATGGCATTGGAAGAGATGTTGATGGATGTGCGCAGCGACAGCACATTTAGGGCCGGCGCTCTTTGGCCCGATACATGGACTCGTGATGCCGTGTACAGTATATGGTTCAGCTATGCATGGATTATGCCGGAAGTGTCTCGGAAAACTCTCGATAAGCAGACTCTTCGTAATCCTCGCGAGGCCTTGCAGGACACAGGTAGCGGAGGTTCATGGCCTATATCGACCGACCGTGTGGTGTGGGCACTCGCTGCTTGGGAGTACTATCTGTACACAGGAGATAGTTCGTGGCTCGAAGGTGCTTATGAAGGTTTGAGCTATACGGCTCGAAAGGACATTCATGTAGCATTCGATAAACGCATAGGGCTGTTCAAAGGGGAGACTTGTTCGATGGACTGGCGTACCCATACTTATCCGAATTGGTTTACCAATGTGACGATAGGCAGTTCGTTTTCCTGTGGAACAAATGCGCTGCACATGTTCATGTATGAGTTTTTGTCGAAGACGGCCGGCATACTCGGTAAACCAGAAAGTGAGAAAACATATTGGGAAAGTTTCAGGAATGTGTTGAAGGATTCGATAAACAAACATTTCTGGAACGAAGACAAAGGTTTATACGAGTGTTACTTGTATCCCGAAATTTCGGGGTATAAGGCTTCGGAACGGGTCGGTGTCATGTCGAACGGACTGTGTGCTGTTTTGGGAGCGAGCACCGATGAGCAAATTCGCCGTATGGTCGGTAATTTCCCGCTATATCCATACGGGGCTGCTGTTCTTTATCCTTCTATTCCCGACGATTTTGCATACCACAATAAAAGTGTTTGGCCGGTTTGGCAAACACCGTATATGTATGCGGCTCGTCAGGTGGGCAATATATCGGCAGTGGAACACATGGCGGCTTCTTTAACGAGAGCTTCGGCTCTTTTCCTGACACATAAGGAGAATATGACTTACGACACCGGATATGATCGGGGTACAGCTTTGAACTCGGATAGGCAACTGTGGTCAGTTTCTTCCTATATCAGTTTGGTGTATAGAGTTTTGTTCGGCATGAATTTGACGGAACGAGGAATCGCATTTAATCCTGTTGTACCCGATATGGTGAACGGCTGGCTTTCTTTGTCGGATTTCCGCTATCGCGATGCGACGATAGATATAAAGGTATCTGGAAAGGGAAATCGGGTGAAATCGTTGAAAGTCAATGGCGAGAAACAAGCATTGCCTTTTGTCCTTCCGGCCGATAGTAAGGGGGAATATTCGATCGAGATAGAAATGATGATCGATGAACCGAAAGGCAAAATAAATTTGGTGAAGGCTGGACCCGGGAAATGTTGGTCGCCGGTAGAACCTGTTTTGGTATTGAACGGTTCGACTCTAAGTTGGAAGGAAGAGGAAAATATGAAGTACTACCTTCATTCCAATTTTTCTGAGGAGGATAAACTGGTAACCTCTCCTTACGATTTAATTGGGGCTCCCGATGGATTTTATTCGGTTTATGCTGTCGATGAAAAAGGATTTGCATCGGATATGTCCAATGCGGTTGTTTATTCTACTTGGCAATCGGTTTGTGAAGCGGAGCAGAGCTCTCATTCAGGAACGGTTTCTAATCTTCACAAAGGATTTTCGGGGAGTGGCTTTGTTATCGATTTGTTTGCACGTCCGGCTAATGTGAAGTTTCAGGTACAAGTCCCCGAGGCCGGCGATTATGCCATAGCCCTTCGGGGTGCTAACGGACACGGGCCGCATGGTACATGGTGCGCCATACGTTCGGTGGCAGTGGACGGAAACGACGCCGGTACATTCATTTTGGAAGCAACAGGCGATTGGAAACAATGGTTGGATTCCAATTATATTGTTCTTCGAGGGTTGAATGCCGGAGAACATACGGTGTCGCTTTCTATCGATCCTGAGAAGAAAGGATATGACTTTAATATGTCGCATGGACGGGAAGACGCTAATGATTGCCATATCGATTGTTTAAAGTTGATTCGACTTTAATAAAGTCTTATTGTTTATTTAGGAAAGAGAATATCTTGCTATGCAGGGTATTCTCTTTCTGTTTTTAACGGACTTTTTATGATCCTGCCAAAAATCTATTTGTCGGCGGTTTAATCATTGGAAGAATAAGAAAGAATATTTTTAAATTTAAGAAAATAATTCCTATATTTGACTAATAGATTGTTCGAATAGGTCTTAGTAGTGATAATAAAAATTTCAATATGGAAATGAGAAGAATATTTTCGGTCGTTGTCTGTGCGGTGGGAATTTTTTTCTCCATGACAGCCGGGAGCAAAGACGAGTGCTTGAACAGTTACGTATCGGCGGACAGTTTGCTCCTGTACGAATATTACGAAACGTATGTTATGATTCGGCCTTTGAATTATCCTCGGATATTTCCAGAGCAGAAAGCTGTTGCGCCTGACTGGTTTCATTATCGGGACAGGGTGATAGAGCTTCGTGTTCTTGCGCTGAGGAAGCGGATTAGGGAGGAGTATCCGCAGGATTATCCTTTGGGGAGAGGATCCGTACGTGTGTGGCTCATGTTTTCTCTTCGTACGGGTGAATTGGTAACTGCTGAGTTAATGTTTCTAAAAGAGGTATTAGAGGTTGTCGACAGTTTCCCCGCACGGGAGATTATTGCGATGTGCATGAACTCCGATTGGAGTGGAAGCACGTATATAATGGAGCATGAACCGGATAAATATGATAGCATGTACACGGAGTATTTTTTTCGCTATATTATTAGCGTGAAGAATAGGAGTAAGTCTCGTAATTGCATAAAAAATTGAAGGACGAGTGTGAATAGGTTTTGTGAAAATGTTTTATCTTCACCACCAAATAATGAATTATGGCATCTTATTCCAGAAAATCGACCCGTAATAAAGCTCTTTGGGGATATCTGTTGCTTATTGCCGTTTTGTTGTCATCTTCGTGGTTTGTGTATCATGAGATAAATTTGTTGGTATCGATAAAAGCGGTCGAGGCAGATATGAGGCTGAAACGTCAGGAGATGTCTTCCGCTTTATCGGCTCTGTATAGAGCGGAGACGGTGGGACAATCGCTCGTTTGGGGACAGTTTTCGGATTATCCGGTATATAGGAGAGTGACGAATGATGCCGTAACATGTGTGGATTCGTTACGTCGTATTACATCGGACTCTGTCCAGCTGTCCCGAATCGATAGTATTATCGGTCTGCTGAATCGGAAAAATGCGGTTATACGGCGATTGATGGGAACCACGATCGATGTGGCCGAGGAGCAAAACCGGAAAATAGAGGATATGATGAAACAGCAAGATTCGTTGATCCTTATTCAGAATCGTCAGCAAAGATTGGTTCGACAGAGCGATTCGCTGATAGAGAAACGCCGCCGTAAAAATGAGTTCGGACGAATAGCCGATGCTATTTCGGGGAAAGCACCTACTCGGTTAGATAGCATTCGGATAGAATCGAAACGTATAGGAGCGTTGAGCGATTCGTTGGCTGCCGATTTGAAAGCGATGGAAAGCGGTTATAACGAGATCCGGGAGTTGTCTCAACAGGCTCTCGAACGGGAGCGGTGGCGATTGAGAAACGATAATCAACGGTTGAACGGTCAGATCAATCGTCTGATGAATAGCTTTGAACGAGAGCAACTTTTTGTATCGGAGAAGATACAAGAACGAAATGAACAGATTCGTCAGGAGTCTATGAGAGCTTTGGTCGCTGTGGCTTCCGGTGCTATTTTATTGGCGGTTATTTTTGGGGTATTGGTTTGGAAAGGTTGGTTAAGGGACGATCGTTTCCGTAGGGCATTGGAAGAAGCTCGGAGACGAGCCGAAGATTTATTGGAGGCCCGGGAAAAGTTGATGTTGACGATAACGCATGATTTTAAGGCTCCGCTCGGTTCTATTATCGGATATGTGGAGTTGATGATGAGGCTGGATAATACCGAACGGCAAAAGTTCTATTTGCAAAACATGAAGGCATCGTCGGATCATTTGCTTTCGCTGGTAAGCGATTTGCTCGATTTTCACCGTTTGGAATCTCATAAATTGGATATAAATCGTATTGCTTTCAGCCCCAAAGTATTATTCGATAAAATAGTATCTGCTATGCAACCTGTGGCGGATAAGAAACAACTGAATCTGATATTGAAAGTTGAGAAATCGGCCGATGCCAATTTTTCGGGCGATCCGTTAAGGATTAAGCAAATTGTCGATAATTTGTTGTCCAATGCTTTGAAGTTTACAGCCCGGGGTACGGTGACGATTCATGTGTTTGTGCGTGTCCGATATCTTGTTTTTTCGGTTAGCGATACGGGACGGGGAATAGCCCGAGATGATTTGGAACATATATTTCAGGCTTTTACACGGCTTTCTTCGGCACAGGGAGTCGAGGGGTTCGGATTGGGGTTGGCTATTACTCGACAGCTCGTCGATTTGATGGGCGGGCGTATAGATGTCCGCAGTGTGGAGGGTGTTGGCAGTACGTTTACCGTGGAAATTCCATTGGAAGAAGTCTCGGAGAAAACCGGTGATACGAAGGCTTTTTCGGGGAAACGTTGCCTATTGCTCGATGACGATAAATTACAATTGACACTTTTTGAGAATCAGTTGAAACAATTGGGTATAGAATCGGTTGCCTGCATGAAGGCCGAGGAGATTTTGGGTTATCTGGAACATGAGCATTTCGATGCTTTGTTTACCGATATGCAGATGCCGGAAATGGACGGAGTGAGTTTTTTGAAATTTTTGAGGGAGTCTCATATCGCTCTGGCGAGAAAGCTTCCGGTTGTAATGGTTACGGCGAGGAGCGATGCAGACCAATTCCTTTCGGAAGGTTTTTCGGGAATTTTACACAAGCCTTTTTCGTTGGCGCAATTATCTTTTTGTTTATCGGGGATTTGGAATGAAGAGGCAACTCCCCGTGAGATAGAAGATGAGGGAGAAAGAGGAGAGGCTCCGTATGATTTTGCGGCTCTTACGGCTTTTGCCGAAGATGATGCGAAGGCTCGCCGGAAAATATTGGAGACATTCTTTCAGGAGATAAATAGCCAGATAGAGGAGTTGAAAGGGGCCGCGGCTCGTCGCGATGGGATTGTGGTATCACGTATTGCTCATAAGTGGCAACCGATTTTCGCCATGTTGAAAATTTCGGATATGTTGCCGGTGTTGTCTCGATTGGAAGAGGAAGGTGCGCATAAGTGGACCGATGAGCTGTCTCGAAATCTTGATAAGTTGTTGGTCTGTGCTGAGAAAATACGTACAGGCCTTAAATTGGTATTGGCAAAGGAGGAATAATTATGAAGCATATTCTCATTGTAGAAGACGATACGACATTTGCTGTTATGTTGCAGACGTGGCTTTCCAAGAAAAAATTTTCGGTAGCATCTGTTTCGGGAATTGCAGCAGCGAAAAAAACTCTTATTGAAAGTTCGGTCGATTTGGTGCTTTGCGACTTACGTTTGCCTGATGGAGACGGCATCGATTTGTTGGAATGGGTGAGCAATCGGAATGTAAATGTTCCTTTGATCGTAATGACGAGCTACGCGGCTATCCCGTCGGCTGTTCAGGCGATGAAACTCGGTGCGAGAGATTATATATCTAAGCCGGTGAATCCGGAAGATTTATTGCAAAAGATAAACGAGGTTTTTAATGCGGGTGTCAGGACTGGGAAACAGATTCCTGTGTCTGAATCTGTACCGGAGGAAACAAATTATTTAGAGGGGCAGAGTGAAGCTGCCCGTCAATTGTATACTTATGTGAAGTTAGTGGCTCCGACCTCTATGTCTGTGCTGATCAATGGGGCCAGTGGGACAGGAAAGGAATATGTGGCTAAACGGATACATCAATTAAGTAAACGTTCGGAGAAACCGTTTGTCGCCATCGATTGTGGAGCCATTCCGAAAGAATTGGCTGCTTCTGAATTTTTCGGGCATAAGAAAGGTTCGTTTACGGGAGCGATTGAGGATAAAGTCGGTGCTTTTATAGAAGCAGATGGTGGAACGATCTTTCTTGATGAAATAGGAAATCTGAGTTACGATGTTCAGGTACAGTTGCTACGTGTGTTGCAAGAACGCAGAGTGAAGCTCATCGGGACTACAACGGAAGTAAAAGTCGATGTGAGGTTGATTGCTGCGACAAATGAAGACTTGAAGGCGGCTATAAAATCAGGTGCATTTAGGGAAGATTTGTATCATCGAATCAATGAATTTACGATCTATATGCCGCATTTGTGCGAACGAGGTGAGGATATACCGTTGTTTGCTAATTTCTTTTTGGATCAAGCCAATCGAGAACTCGAAAAGCCTGTTCCCGGATTTTTGCCGGAAGCGATGGAACGGATTTCTCAATATACTTGGCCGGGAAATTTAAGAGAAATGCGTAATACTGTTATGAGGGCGGCTTTACTTGCTCAGGGGAATCCCATACGTGTGGAACATTTGGGCATAGACA
>ENA-OPYE01001417-OPYE01001417.1-human-gut-metagenome-genome-assembly--contig:-NODE-1417-length-12928-cov-5.676532_pt1 | contig 12928 bp, 17 predicted proteins | sample MGYA00241063_ERZ501442 | MGnify/ENA primary metagenome ERZ501442 (study PRJEB25962, sample SAMEA1967055) | human gut metagenome | biome: human gut; feature: human-associated habitat; material: faeces... | reverse complement strand
GAATACGAACACGAACATCGGTTCTCGTCTGGCCTTCCGCGGCCGGCTCGTTAAGGCGTCGAGCGCCGTGGCGTTTAAAGCGATAAGCGAGGTTGCATGATCGGCCGCGTAAAGCGTCAAAGCGGGAGCGAAGCGACAAAACATCCGGTGTTCCCCGAGCAGGGGAACGCCGTTCATTACGGGCGTCAGCCCGTCGAAAAATATTTTTTTGACGTCAGGTTTTGTATCTGTTTGTTAAATAATAATTTGAAAATAGTACTTTTGCATTTGAAAGGTGGCGCCTCCCCATAGGCCGTGTGGTCTATCGTGGCAACAACAACGCGAACCCGAATGGCGGTGTTTCGATGTCGAATGCGAACAACGATTCCTCGAATACGAACACGAACATCGGTTCTCGTCTGAACAACAATCGAAAGGAAATTTTAATCGGCGTACAACACCGGGGACTTGTCCCCACCGTGGTGCCGAGGGGGGCAAGCCGCAGTAACAGCGGTCCGTAAGGGCCGGAAAACTGAAAAATAAAGTGTCGGGTAGGGTTTGGTAGGCCGGAAACGGTTCGAAGAAGCCGGGCCCGGGGGATTGAAGGCCCCGTATTAAAAGCAATAAACAGTAATTTATGCGCAGGGTTGGGTATATCATCGAGGAGATCGTGGAGCCTTCCAACATGGAGGCTTCCTTCCGGCAGGTCCTTCGCGGCAGCAAGCGTAAACGCAGCCGCCAGGGGTGCTATCTGCTCGCGCATAAGCCCGAGGTGTTGGAGGAGCTGGTCGCGCAGATCGCATCCGGTACTTTCCGCGTGAAGGACTACCGTGAACGCGAGATCATCGAGGGCGGCAAGCTACGCCGCATTCAGGTGATCCCGATGAAGGACCGCATCGCCGTGCATGCCATCATGGCGGTGGTGGACCGCCATCTGCGGAAACGTTTCATCCGTACCACCTCCGCCAGTATCAAGAGACGGGGGATGCACGACCTCCTGGCGTATGTCCGCCGTGACATGGCCGAAGACCCTGATGGTACACGTTACTGTTACAAGTTTGACATCACCAAATTCTACGAGAGCGTGAAGCAGGATTTTGTGATGTATTGCGTCAGCCGGGTGTTCAAGGACGCAAAGCTCGTGACCATGCTGGAGAGCTTTATCCGCCTGATGCCTGAAGGTCTGAGTATCGGCCTGCGCAGCTCGCAGGGGCTGGGCAATTTGCTTTTGTCTGTGTATCTGGACCATTATCTGAAGGACAGGTATGCCGTGCGTCATTTCTACCGCTATTGTGATGACGGCGTCGTACTGGGTAAAACGAAAGCGGAACTGTGGAAGATTCGTGATGCCGTCCACGGGCGCATGGAGTGTGCCGGTCTCCTGGTGAAGGGGAACGAGCGCGTGTTCCCGCCGGGCGAGGGCATCGACTTTCTGGGGTATGTGACTTTCGGTGCGGACCATGTCCGCCTTCGCAAGCGCATCAAGCAGAAGTTCGCTCGAAAAATGCACGAGGTAAAATCGAGAAGGAGGAGGCGTGAGCTGATAGCGTCGTTCTACGGGATGGCCAAGCACGCCGACTGTCATACGTTGTTTAAAAAATTAACAGGCAAAGACATGAGATCATTTAAAGACTTGAACGTTTCCTACAAGCCGGAGGACGGCAAGAAACGTTTTCCCGGGGTGGTGGTAAGCATCCGGGAGCTGGTGAACTTACCGATTGTGGTGAAGGACTTCGAGACGGGCATCAAGACCGAACAGGGCGAGGACCGCTGTATCGTGGCCATTGAGATGAACGGTGAACCGAAAAAGTTCTTTACCAACAGCGAGGAGATGAAGAACATCCTCTTGCAAGTGAAGGATATGCCCGACGGCTTCCCGTTCGAGACCACCATCAAGACGGAAACCTTCGGCAAGGGTCGAACTAAATACATATTTACATGAAACGGGTAGAAGGAACATCCGGGATAAAACTGATCGAGTGCGTGAGCCCGGCACGCAACAGATGGCGCATCCGCTGGGATGTACAGGAACGTGAGGACGGATCCGCCTCCTACATGGAGGAAGGCTTTGTCGGCAGACCTCACATGGATACTATAAAGTCCGTCATTACAGACTGGTGTAATGAGCAAATTGACCGTGAGATACTTTCCGGTTTTCTCTATGAAGGTATGCCGGTATGGCTGTCAAGTGAAAACCAGTTCAATTATAAGGCAGCGTATGATCTGGCCGTACAGACTGGTGGTGCTACGCTTCCCGTGACATTCAAGTTCGGTACGGATGAGGTTCCCCAATATCGGGAGTTCGTCACACTGGAGGAACTGACCGATTTCTACACGAAAGCCATGAAGCATGTTCAGGACACGCTGTCTGACGGCTGGAGGAAGAAAGACGCTTTTGATCCGGAGAAGTACCGGGTGGAATAAATCCTTCGGGGGAGGATAAGAAAAAAGCCCCCGGCCTGTTAAAAAGTAACGCCAATCACTTTTATAAACATGAAACGCCAAACCGCGCGACCGGGGGCAAATACCCTCTGTCACGGTTTGACGTTTTTTTTGTTGTCTAAAAAATGATTGGCGATGCAAAGATATAATTTTTTTGTTGTATGAAAGTGATTGAGATATTAAACTTTAACCGGGAGCTGTTGAAAAGGCTTCAGGCGGCCGGCATCCGTCTGGAAGATGCCCGGTATATCGACCTGTACGCGGACTATACCCGCCTACTCGATCAAGGTGAAAAAGTCTCGTATGCTGTGGCCGTATTGTCCGAAAAGTATTCGGTGAGCGAACGCAAGGTTTATGCCTTGGTGAAACGATTCCAGAGCGACTGCAAGACGCTTGCAGTGTGAACGGGTTGTTTTATGTCGTAGGGAGTGCCGTTTCCCCTTATCTTTAGGGTGTTTCAAATTTAGAAGGAGGAAATGGCTATGAACAAGTATTACCGTATCCTGGACAAGATTCTTGCCACGGGAAAAACACAGACCAACAAGAAGGGAAATATACAATACCTTCTGAACGAGCAGCTGTCACTGACACCGGCGGACCTGCTTGACATATTCGAGGGGCATAATATCGCCCGCAAGAAGCTCCGCAGCGAGTTGCAGTTATTTATGCAGGGTGAGCGCAACGTGGAGAAGTACCGGGAGGCCGGCATCAACTGGTGGGACTATTGCGGCTCCATCCTGGTGAACAGTTACCCGACCTATTTCGAGAAGCTGCCTCCGTTGATAGCGAAAATTAACCGGGAGAGGCGCAACAGCAAGAACTACGTGCTTTTTCTGGGCGAAACCGGTGCCGAGAGCAACCAGGCACCCTGTTTGAGTCTGGTACAGTTCCAGTTAGATGGCGGTGAACTGGTTCTGTCCGCCTACCAGCGCAGCAGTGACGCAAACCTCGGGCTACCTTCCGATATTTACCACCTGTACCTGATGGCGCGGCAGATAGAACTTCCCTTGAAGTCGATCACTCTCTATCTGGGCAATGTACATATCTACGAGAATAATATCCCGGGCACCCGTGCGCTGATCGCCGGTGACGAGACGGTCCGCTTCGGGTTGAACGTGTAGTTTGCTGTATATGTCTTGCAGCGGGAACAGTTCATGTTTCCCGCTGTTTTTCGTTTATTCTGTGGACCTTTGCGGCCGTTTTAAAGCAGAATGAAATGAGAAAGATGTATTTGTCCGCCCCGCTTCCTTTCGTGGGGCAGAAACGCATGTTTGCGAGGGAATTTATCAAGGTGCTGGGACAGTTCCCGGACAGCACCGTGTTTGTGGACTTGTTTGGCGGCTCGGGCCTGCTGTCACATATTACCAAATGTGTCAGGCCTGATGCCACCGTTGTGTATAATGACTTCGACAACTACCGCTGCCGACTTGTAAATATCCCGGCCACCAATGTGCTGTTATCCGATTTGCGTCGGATAGCTGAAGGGGAACCCAGAAACAAACGTATAACCGGGGAGGTTCGCGATAAAATGTTTGCTCGTATTGAGAGGGAAGAAAAAGAGCACGGTTACGTGGATTATATCACGGTTTCCGCATCCTTGTTGTTCGCCATGAAATATGTGACCAGTTTGGAAGGAATGAAGAAAGAAGCCATCTACAATAGGATTCGGCAGACAGACTATCCCGAAGCAAAGGATTATCTGGAAGGACTGACTATAACCAGCGAAGACTACAAGGAAGTATTCAAACGTTACAAAGATGTTCCGGGTGTGGTGTTCCTGGTTGATCCGCCGTACCTCTCCACCGAGGTGGGTACTTACAAGATGTTCTGGCGTCTGGCTGACTATCTGGATGTACTAACCGTTCTGAAAGGGCATTCGTTCGTGTACTTCACCTCGAACAAGTCCTCCATTTTAGAACTGTGCGACTGGATGGACCGAAACCCATTTGTCGGCAGCCCATTCAAGGAATGCAGGAAAGTGGAGTTTAGTGCAAGCGTAAACTATCAAGCTAAATATACAGACATGATGCTGTACACGAAGCCGGATGAGGTGTCAGGTATAGCAGCCTAACAATTGCATAAAGATAGGAAATTATTTTGAATCTGCAATGGCTTTTAAATGATATTTTAAAGCCATTTAAAGAGGGTTCAAGTGAAAGAAAAACGGTGGGCTTTGATCATGCTGAATAGGACCGCGCTCACCGTTTTCTTGTACGCGTCGTTTTTGTACTTTTTGAAACGCATCGTTTTTGTTAAGCGGCACGTCTGGTTTTTCCGGATTTATTTGCTGTTCGGCGATTATCAGGTCTTTTTTCAAATCTACATAAGTAGATGCATTTATTTGACTACCGTTGTTACCTACAACGATTACCTTGTTCACCTCAGCAGGTAAAAAATGGAATACCTTATCTGCGCGGTCGTCAAAATTACTTTTATTGCTGAAGTAGTGGGTTGCCTCAGTTCCTTCGATTGTTTTTCCTTTATACAGGGTAGTTCCGTCTGTAAAGAATACCTGTAAATCTGTCAAAGAAACCTTTGAGTTGTCTTCTACCTCTTGACCGGCGCCTCTGGTTACTGGAATCACATTAGACAGGTCAATGCTTACACTCTTTGGGGTGTTGTCCAACTGTCCCATTTCATCGTCTTTGTTGTCACATGCAACAAACGTCATTGAAGCAGCTAAAGCTGTCAATAAAAAACTCTTGACTTTCATCTTTTTGTTATTTAAAAATTAGTAAAAAGGTTTTTATAACTTCTCGCTTATGGATTTTGTCTACAACTGGTCGATGACCTGCCGCACCTCTTCGAGGTTATGCCGGGCAGTCGCGGAGCCTGCCTCCGAAGCACGGCGGAACACATCCTCCGCCTTGTCGTATTGTCCGGCCCCGGCGTATGCCACACCGAGGGTGGAGAGCAGTTCTGCCGACCGCGCGGTGACTTCCGATTTCTCGAGCAGCTCCACCGCCTTGGCATACTCCTCACGGGAGATGGCGTTCACGGCATTCTCATTGAGTGCGGAGGGCGAAGCGGGGAAATAGCGTAAGGCGGTGGCCATCACCTTGTCGTACCCGGGCGTGCCTTTCCCGTAGGAATCGGCCACCTTGTACATTTCCGACAGGCTCAGGAGGTCGGGACGCTCATCGACCATGCGGCGAGCCTCTTCGAGGTTAAAGTTGCGCACGTTGTACTCGATGCGGTACTCGTTGCGGCGCAACGCGGGGTATATCTCGGTGAGCAGCCTGTGGTAAATGGTCGGCGGCACGAGTTTCTGGAGTTGCAGCTCGCAGAAATCCCGTTCGTCGGGGTAACGTTCGATGATTTCATATACCTCGTCGCGTTTCAGCAGGTTCGGGAAGTCGCCGAGCACACGGACGAAACCTTCCCAGTCCTCACCCTTCCAGTCCACGTGGAGCATCTCGGGAGCGATAGCGTCGTAACGGCGGATATAGTCGGCCAGCGCCTTGGCGCGGTTCTCGGACAAGGCCATATTGTGCGCCATGCTGCCTTCGGGAGAAGCGTAACCGGTGATGTAGATACCGATAATCCTGACGTCGGTATTTTTCTTTACCAGCTCGATGGAGTTGGAAACGGTGTCCAGTTCGGCACGGTTGTTCTTGAATCCGGGCAATATATTATAACTGTCCTGCCGGAACTGCAGCCGGGCGGTGCGGGTTTCGGCACGCACTTTCACGGGTTCAGGTTCAGGGGCTATGCTGTCGAGCTTGTAATCGGGGACATAGGCAGGAAGTATGCCCGCCCACAAGGACTGCTCCGCCTTGCCCTTGTCGCAGTTCACGCAGCCGTGTACCTCTTCGCGGATTTTGATCCGCCCGTCGAGCATCCAACGCTCGTAGGGCACGGTGGCCGCATAATCGTAATGCTGCCCCTTGCTGCTGTGGCGTATGATTACCTGTGCGGAATCATTGTGGAAAGGGGGAAGCTCCACGCTTTCGAGCCGCTGCGCCCGCAAGTAAACCTTGTGGCGGGTCTTGCCATCGATGACTATCGGGGGAAAGGTCACCTCGCGGCTACTGTCCGCCGACATGAGTACGGGTGTCAGTGCTACGGTGTGCTGCGTACGGATTTTCGCCTTGCTCAAATCGACGGACATCGTCAGCTCTACCGTGCGGCCCTGCTTGACGACCCCTCCCTGACGAATCCCGATCAGAGGCAAGTAACTGGTTTCGTTCTCGGCATGCAACATCATGGGACAACATGCCAATATCAGCAATAATAGGATGTATATGCGTCTCATAGTCATTTTCTTGTTATTTGATTATATATATCAGGGAGATGCCCGCCTTGGTCGGGCCGAAATAATGCTTGTCCTTGTTGCCCTTGAACTTGCCGCAAGTGGCACACTCGTACTTATCGTATTGCGTGTAGATGTAACCCAGACCGATCGTGGCTTCGAGGTTCCAGCGTTTGCCTAAAATCCATGAGTAGCCATACGACAATCCGAGACCCGTAGCCCAGCCCTGATAACGGTGATCCTTCGTGGACTTGCTTTGGAACGGGATTCTCACGCCACTGATGTTGTAGAACGCGTAACCGCTGTGCAGGCCGAAGAAATGGCCGTTATAGCGTTCGCAGAGCCAGTAACGGAACTCCGGCATTACCATCCAGTGTTTGATTTTCTTGTTCTTGTCCTTATTCAGCGTCCACGGGTTGTAGGCACCCGTGAGGTCGAGGGTCGTGCGTTTGCCCAGCCCAAATTCCAGACTCAAGTTGGGCGTGGTACTTGACCAATACAATAGATTGGTCTTTACTGCGATATCCTGCGCTTTGACAGTGCCCGTGCACCAACAAACCGCAAGAAAAACACCGAAGATCAATTTTTTCATATTTTCCTTATTCTTGTTATCTCATTCGGGCCGGAAAACCGGCACGTCAACTCCCAAACCAATACTTCTCTCCGAAAGAGAAGTGGTAGCGTATAACATTGATGATAAGTGGCTGAAAAACAGATTATGTTCGGTTCGAGCGACTGGGAATGCTTAACATTCATTGAAGTAGAACCGGTTTAGAACTCGGATTGAGACTTAAAAAACAAGCTGTTTATGCCGTTATAATCAATAAAATACGTATATTTGCACCGTCAAATACTTCTCTTTCGGAGAGAAACGGGCAAATACTCAACAGTTTATCGCCTTGGCGGGATTTTCCCGCACTATTTCAACGACTTGTTTTTTAAACTCCAATGGTTGCTCTCTGAAGTTTGGCAAAACATTTTTTCGGTTGCATGATTCCTGTCAAATCATTCCGTCTCCTGTCTGTCTCTTTTTAAGAAAAATACCGTTCAGGAAAAGACCTGGTTTTCTACTGTTTATTTTTTGAACGGTAATTTTTACTAAACAAATCGCAAATGCCCGCTTAACGGCTCATCTGTTTTTTCATTCTGACGGACAATAAATTTCGTTAATCGTGAAGCGCTTATTTGATTTTTGCGTATCTTTGCACTTGCAAAATACTTCTCTTAAAAAGAGATGTTTTAAATTGCACAACTTTTCAGTTTCTATAGCCATTTTCCGAATGGCTTTTTTGCTGTCCGTACGGTGTGCGGGTATTATGCAAATCTTTCTCCCGATTACAGTGATTTTAGAATAAGGCTGTTGGCCTTGTCCACGACCGATGTGTCTAATGAGGCAAGGTAGATACGCGTGGTATTCTCCGAATCGTGTCCCATCGCTTCGCTGATGGTGGAAATCGGAATGTTCTTGCTCTTTGCGATGGAAGCCCAGGCGTGGCGCGCGACATAGCTTGTCAGCGGTATGGCAAGCCCTAACTGCCGGCCTATTTTTTTCAGTTTGTCATTGACAAGATGGGCGGCGTTCTTGTATTGCTTTCGGGCATCCGTATCCATATCCCGGATGATCGGCAGCAGATAAGGAGTCGCGGACGTATCGTACTTGCCGACAATCTCCTGCATGGGTTTCTCCCACTTGATAAAAAGCTGCTGTCCCGTCTTCTGGCGGCGATAGACCAGAACTCCGTTCTGCAAATCCTTCTTTTTCAGGTAAGCCATATCCACAAATGCCATTCCCCGGGTGTAGAATGAAAACATGAACAGATCTCTCGCATAATCCAGCACAGGACTGAGCGTCAGGTCCAGATCCCGTATCCGGCGGATTACTTTCAGCGGGACGGCACGTTTCACTGTTTTGTCCACGCCCGTATAGACATGTTTGAAGGGATAGCGCTGCACGGTCAGTTCCCTTTCCACCGCACGGTTATAGATGGCGCGCAGGTTGCGCATGTAAAAAGAGGAGGAGTTCGGGCAGACATTGATGCCTTTCAGAAAGGTCTCGTATTCCACCATCAGGTTGGAGTCCACTTCCTCGAACAGCAGGTCCCGTTCGCCCCGGAAACGCAAAAAACTGTTCAAGGCGGTCGTATATGTTTCGGCCGTGCGCCTTTTGCCTATCTTTTTCAGTTCCTGTATGAGTTGTCGTGCAAAGGAAAGGAAACCGCCACAGTCGGCCGGAGAGGAGAACACTTCCACCACCTTGTCGGCGGTATATCCCGTGTCGGAACGTTCGAGCCGTGCGATGACGCTCCGGAGCCGGGACAGGTCGTCTGCTATGGCGGTCTTCATGGAGAGCAGGTAATTCCTGCGTCCCTCTTCTGTGCCGGAAGCCACCACGACCTCGGAAATGCCGGCATCCCATTCCGAAGGAAAAAGCCTGTAGCCGGTATGCAATTGTCTTACCAGACGGTTGTGAATCACTTGATAGTAGAGCGAGCCTTCCTTCATCTCGACGGAAGAGGCCCGGAATTTAACTTTTACTGTTGCCATATTACTTAATTTTCAATGATTGATATTCTGTCATTAAAGAATATGGCAAACAGTCTGGCAAGGATGTAGTCCGGAAAAATATTACTATAATAATGTTTCTCAATCGTAAAATGAGAGAAAATCCACCTTGCTTAACATTTCTTTACTTCGATATGGCGGAGACATGAAAGAATGTCATTATTGCACGGAACGGAAGAGGTGCGCGCACTGCATGCCTCTACCTGTTATGGAATGGAAAGATATAGAAATGGTGCGCTTGATGAAACGGAAAGCCGGTCCCGCCAATCTTCATTTAATATCCGGACATGGCCGGATAAGTCATCGGTAATGCAGAATTGTTGCAATGTTTCCTGTTCGGCGCAGGCTGCCGGAAACAACCGTATAGCTGTACAGATGGCAGGATTTACCGGCACAATGGGTCTGGCGGATGTCAAATCTGTGGATTGGATGGTTTTCCAAACTACTGTTCTGGACCAGGCCCACTCGTGCCCGTTATAAATGGCCATATCAGGCAACGGGCTAAAATATTCCGGACCGGGATGTATCTGAAACCATCATTTGAGATACATCCCGGTCCGGAGTAAATGTCGCTTCAATCAACACACCCTATCCAACGCTTGCAGTCCACCATCATTTTTTGTCTATCTTTATATATTCCGAATACCTGATTTCCACATACGGGTTGTTGCTGGATATGGTCTGACGGATAGCTTTGACCCTCTTCCAGAACCACCATCCCTTGTATTCCACCCATACAGCCTGGTTAAGCGTCACGGGTATCTTTATGTCACCTTTGAGACGGTTCTCTTCAATCAGTCCGCTAAAATGTATATGCGGCGTGACCATCTCCACTTTCTGCCGCAGTAGCGGGACGGTATCACGGACAATGAGCGTGTCGCGGACGGCGGCGTCTATCGGTGCTTTCACCTCGACCTCATGCCGGGCCGCCGCTTCGAGATTCCTGATTTTCACGCCGAGCCGCCTGATGGTTTCGGCATCCTCGGCACGGAACTCCTCATACTCGTCTATGGTCAGCCGCAGTGCCTTGGCATCGAGGGCCATCGTCGCTGAATCGGTCCGCATCCGCTTCACATCGGAAAGCAGGGCTGTGCTGTTCATGCGGAAACGGTCGCGTTCTTCCGTGAGGCGTATTGTCCACCGGTGCTGCAACCAGAGGATGCCGCCGAGCAGCAGCACGGTTATCAGAAGTGTTTTGTCCAGCCTATTCATATGTCACGGATTTTTCGGGAATGAACCAGACAAACTCATCCATGTAGGCCTCTTCCAACAGAACCAGCCCGCCCTTGTTTTTCCTGTCTTCACCGGACAGGTCCTCCACGACCAGCCCTCTCCGGCCGGCCAGTCCGCCAAGCTTCATGCGGGAAAGTTCCGGAGAAGCGATGATTTTCACATAAGTATTCTTTGTCATAACCGGCAGTTTAAAAATCGGGTTATTTATGCAGGTTCTGGCATTTCAGCAGCTCCCGGATGTCGGCCCGGATCTCGTGCAGGTCATTCTGCACCGTGTTGAGCTGCATCATGGTCGCCTCGAACACGGACTTGTCCAGCTTCATGGCGTTGATGCGGTCATACTGGTTCTTGATTTCCACTTCCAAACCGATACATTTGGTCTCCAGTTCTGCAATCTGGGCCGTGTTGTTCACATGCTGTATGTACAGTGTCAGCGAGAACGAAAGTACCACGACGATAATCTTGAAGTACTTCACTACAAATTCCTTGAATTGTTCCATATCATTATTCCATTAAAAGTGAGAATGCCTCCCTGATGGCCCTTATCAGAACCTCAGCCGCCGCGCTGTCCCGGAATCCGTAGATGACCAGCGCGACCATTATCACCAGATATATCCACCAGGCAATTTCTTCCCTGGTGACTTTATGTTTCCTTTTCACCATCTGTCATAGGGTTTTGGGGTACGATCACATTGAAGATGACATTGCCGTCACTGCCCTCGATGCGCAGGCGGTTCTCCTCCTTGTGCCTGATGGGGAAGATATCCATCAGCGCCTTGGCGGCATTGACCGACACGGCCCTGAGCGGCGCAGGGGAAAGCGGCACTCCGAAACGGTCGGTATAGTCCGAAGTGGCCGTCTCGTCCATGACGGCCTTGAGGGTCTCGGCCACCTGCAGCTTCACGGCCATCGTCTCCATCTCGAACCGTTCCGAGGAGAGCAGCGCCTTGATATGCGCCAGCACATGCGGTTTGTTCATCAGGTAATTGGCCGAAGCGTACGGATTCTTCACCGTATCCTCACCGAATACCTCCACAAAGCATTTTTTCGGCCGTCCGGCATACTCCAGCCCGCCGTTCACATAGAGGTTGCAGAATTGCAGCTCCTGCTCCGTGAGCGGTTTCTCTTCCGGCCTATCCTGCGTGTTCGCTATCTTGTCTGACATCGTTTCTTCCTTCCTTTTCTGAAAGAGTAGCGGGTTTGTGTCCCGGAGGTTTTACAAAACCCGCCTTTTCGTTGCATAACAATTGTTCCATTAATGCGTCATAGAATACCTGGGCCAACGCATCGGCACACGCCTCCGCGTCCGCCAGCGAGTTGATGAGCCGCAGGTTGAACTTGATTTCCAGGTCGTAGCCCGATATGAACGCCATCAGTTCGTTCCCGTCATAGCCCAGCGCCCCGTAGGTCATCCGGTCCGCCGTGCGGAATGTGATGGTCTCGGGAATCCGTTCCCGGTCAATGCCTGGGGCTTCCTTATTCGTGTCCATACTCATATCTTGAAATATTTACGGGTTTTCTCTTTCTTCTGCATGGCGGTTGCCGTCCCTTCCGTCTGGCGCAGACGGGAGGTATAGACCCCCAGGATGTCGAGCGTGGCCGTCACGTCGGCAGCCGCATCGTGGGCATCGTCCAGTTCCACGCCCAACCTTGAGGCTACCAGTTCCAGTTTGTACGAGGTGACCTCCGGATCGGCGGCAAAAGCCAGCCGCCCCAAGGCAAGCGTGTCGATGTAGTGCGGCTGGAAGTTGCCGTAATAGTCCCTGCTCCCGGAAAAGGTCTTTTCAAACTCGGCGGCCAGTCCGGCATAGTTCACCAGCTGTTGCAGGAATCCGATGTCGAAGGCGATGTTCTGTCCGACCAGCACGGGCTTGCACTGGTTGCCCTTCGAGAGGGTGGCGCGTTTGGCGAAGGCGATGACTTCTCCGGCCACCTTCTTCATGTCCATACCCTGCGTGCGCAGCATCTCCATGGTAATGGCGGAATAGTCCAATGCCGCCTGTTCGTACTTCATCGGGACATATTCCTGTCCTTTCGCCTGCTCATGGCGGGTACGCAACACCTTGCGCCGGGGAAGTCCCGCGTCCTGTTTCCCGTAGGGGGCGATATACGCCTGGTAGCGGTCGAATACCTGCCATGTGTCGAAACGGACGGCCTGCAGGGCGATCTGCGTGCAGGCGCATTCACGGCAGTCCAGCCCTCCGGTCTCGAAATCCAGCCCGATGCCTACATATATTTTCTGTTCAGTCTGTGGTGCCATATCTTCTCAGGATTGGATGAATAACAATGAGTTCTTATAGGTCTGCAATGTATTGCAGCCGTTGTAGTCGCTGTAACGGATGACGGCCGTGAGGATGACCACCCGGTCCTTAAGCGACTGGATCTCGGTGCGGTGCTCCATGTAATAGTCGTTCCAGCACATCATTATTACCTGCAACAAAACGACATCCTGTATGTTAC
>ENA-OPYE01001416-OPYE01001416.1-human-gut-metagenome-genome-assembly--contig:-NODE-1416-length-12930-cov-9.234019_pt1 | contig 12930 bp, 10 predicted proteins | sample MGYA00241063_ERZ501442 | MGnify/ENA primary metagenome ERZ501442 (study PRJEB25962, sample SAMEA1967055) | human gut metagenome | biome: human gut; feature: human-associated habitat; material: faeces... | reverse complement strand
CTGCTGCTTCCCTTCACGCCCCTCTCGTGAAAAAGAAAAACCCGGTGCATCCGCAGACGCTCCGGGTTTCTAAAATTATAGATGCTGTCAGGAAAGCACGGCGCTTTCCTCCACCTTGTCCAACACTGCCAGCTGCAAGGCGTTCAGCATACTGCGCTGTGCGCCGTAGGTGTCGGCGTAGGAGCTGTTGGCGCTGTCGATCTGCTCCTGTGTGGGGGTGATGTCCAGCTGCTCCGCAATGGCCTGAAAGACCAGATCCTGCTTGGCCAGATGCTCAAAGTAAGCGTCGGAATCCGCCAGCATCGCGTCGGCATCGGCGTAGCCCTTGGCCTGTGCGTAGGCGTCCAGCTCCATGCCGTACTGGGTAGCCAGCTGAGAGTGGTAGTTCAGGAACATACGGATGTAGTAGCTGGTGATCTGGGTGGGGACTTCTTTAAAGGTGGAGTTCGTGAGCAGATAGTCCATCGCGGCGTTGTCCAGATTGTTGGCGTACAGGGCACGGTCAAAGTACTGGCGCAGGGCGTCTGCGGTGTGCAGGTCGTCGCTGGCGGCAAAATTGCTCTCCACCCACTCGTCGGTCAGGGTGGGCACAACGCTCTGGGTGATGGCGTTCAGGGTCACGCTGAACACGGCTTCCTTGCCGCTGAGGGTGATCGTGTTGCCCTCGGCATCGGTGGAATCGCCGTAGCCGTCCGGGAAGGTGACGGTCACATCAAAGGTATCGCCCACATTGTGCCCGATGATCTGGTCCTCAAAGCCATCGATGAAGGAACCGCTGCCAAGGGTCAGATCGTAGCCGGTGGCAGTGCCGCCGGTAAAGGCCACGCCGTCCACGGTGCCGGTGTAATCGATGTTGGCAACATCTCCGCTCTGGGCGGCACGGCCGGTAACGGGCTGGGAAGAGGTGTACTGGTTCAGCAGGTTGTCCACCTGCTGCTGCAGGTCATCTTCGGTAGGGGTCAGGTCGTTCTCCTTCAGGGCGATGGAGCCGAAGTCCTCCGGCAGGGTCACATAGTCCAGCGCTTTGATGCCGCTCCAATAGCCGTTTTCGTCCAGACCATCGCTGTAATCAAAGGCCTTGTAGTCGAAGTCGGCAACAGAGCCAAACTGCGAGACGGATGCGGCAGCCGAAGAAGCGCTGTCGGCCTGCTTGTGCTTTGTCAGCATGAAACAGGCAAAAATGACGCACACCGCTGCGGCGATGGCCAGCAGGATGCACAGGAGTTTTTTGGTGTTGTTTTTCAAAAGAAATACCTCCATAAAAATCGGCCTGATGCACAGCAAAAGACCGGTACAGGCAGAACAGATACCCATTTATTATATACGTTCTGACGGCAAAAGGAAAGTTCTTTGCAAAATTTCCACAAATCCTGCGGCGGGTTTGTATCACTTTTGCCCGTCTACAGGCGCAAAAGTGACCAAAACCGGTGGAAATGGGCGGGCGGTTCTGTTACAATAAAAATAAGTGAGCCTTCCCGGGAACATAAGGCCCCTCCCTGAGGGGGCTGTCGAGCGTATGCGAGACTGGAGGAGTTCCTCCTTCCGTCATCGCTGTGCAATGGAGAGGGCGAGGACGGTAAGATATTGGAGGAAATTCAAATGGATTACAATAAAGCTGCTCTGGAAATGCACGAGACCCACAAGGGCAAGGTGGGCATCGTAAGCAAGGTGGAGGTCGCCACCCGCGATGACCTGTCCACCGCCTACACTCCCGGTGTGGCCGAACCCTGCCGCAAGATCAAGGAAAACCCCGACGACGTGTATAAGTACACCTTCAAGGGCAACATGGTGGCTGTCGTTTCCAACGGCACCGCCGTGCTGGGCCTGGGCGATATCGGCCCGGAAGCCGGTCTGCCGGTCATGGAGGGAAAGGCGGTGCTGTTCAAGGAGTTCGGCGGCGTGGATGCCTTCCCCATCTGCATCAATGCCCACGACGCTGCCAGCGTGATTGCAGCCTGCAAGGCCATTGCGCCCACCTTTGGCGGCATCAATCTGGAGGACATCAAGAGCCCTGAGTGCTTTGAGATCGAAGAAACGCTGGAGCGTGAGCTGGACATCCCTGTGTTTCACGATGACCAGCACGGCACTGCTATCGTCGTTACTGCTGCCCTCATCAACGCCCTGCGTGTGGTGGGCAAGAAGATGGAAGATGTGCACATCGTGCTGAACGGCCCCGGTGCTGCCGGTACTGCCATCATCAAGATGCTCATGACCGCCGGTGCAAAGGACATCATTGCAGTGGACCAGTTCGGCACCCTGTACAAGGGCTGCAACAGCGCCGAAGCCCACAAGAACTGGCTGGGTGAGGTGACCAATCCCCGTCAGATCAAGGGCGGCCTGAAGGAAGCACTGGAAGGTGCCGACGTGTTCATCGGCGTTTCCAAGCCCGGCATCCTGACCACGGAGCTGTGCAAGACCATGAACAAGGATGCCATCGTTTTTGCCATGGCCAACCCCACCCCGGAGATCATGCCGGACGAGGCCAAGGCCGGCGGCGTGCGGGTGATGGCCACCGGCCGCAGCGACTTCCCCAATCAGGTGAACAACGTGCTGTGCTTCCCCGGCCTGTTCAAGGGCGCACTGAGCGTCCGCGCCCGGGACATCAACAATGAGATGAAGCTGGCTGCAGCCTACGCCATCGCCGACCTCATCACCGATGCCGACCGCAGCGAGGAGAACATCATCCCCGGCGCGTTCGACCCCCGCGTGGCCGAGGCTGTGGCAAATGCCGTGGCAAAGGCTGCCCGCGAGACCGGCGTTGCCCGTCTGTAAGCGGAGGAAGCGTTTATGAGAACCATTTCCGCACAGGAGATCACGGATACCGTTGCACGGCTGTGCATCGAAGCCAACACCCGCCTGCCGCAGGACGTGCAGGCGGCGCTGGACAAGGCCCGGCAGGAAGAGCCGTGGCCGCTGGCAAAGAGCACTCTCGACCTTTTGTGGTCGAACCTTTCCGCCGCAAAAGAAGAAAACCTGCCCATCTGTCAGGATACCGGCATGGCCTGCGTGTTTGTGGAGCTTGGCACCGATGTGCACATTGACGGCAGCTTTGAAGCTGCCATCCATGAGGGCGTGCGCCGGGGTTACACCGACGGCTACCTGCGCAAGAGCATCGTGGCAGACCCTTTGCGCCGGGGCAATACCGGCGACAACACCCCGGCGGCCATCACAGTGCATCTGGTGGACGGCGAGGGCTGCCGCATCACGGTGGCACCCAAGGGCTTTGGCAGCGAGAACATGAGCCAGATCAAAATGCTCAAGCCCGCCGACGGCGTGGAGGGCTTCAAAAAGTTCGTGCTGGACACGGTGAAGCTGGCAGGCTCCAACCCCTGCCCGCCCATCGTGCTGGGCATCGGCGTGGGCGGCAGCTTTGACAAGGTGGCGTATCTGGCAAAGAAGGCCCTGCTGCGTCCGCTGGATGTGCCGAACCCGGACCCCTATTACGCACAGCTGGAGCAGGAGCTGCTTGCCGCCATCAACGAGCTGGGCATCGGCCCGCAGGGCTTTGGCGGCAGGACCACCTGTCTGGGCCTTGCCATTGAGCAGATGCCTACCCATGTGGCGGGCCTGCCTGCGGCGGTGAATGTTTCCTGCCATGTGACCCGCCGTGCAAGCGCGGAACTGTAAGGAGGGGCAAAGATGGAATACAGACTGACGACTCCCTGCACGGCCGAGGACCTTGCCCCGCTCAAGGCGGGCGACACCGTGCTGCTTTCCGGCGTGGTGTACACTGCTCGCGATCAGGCCCACAGACGGATGACCGAAGCGCTGGAAAAAGGCGAACCGCTGCCCTTTGATCTGACCGGAAGCGCCATCTACTACGTTGGCCCCACGCCGGAACGCCCGGGCCAGGTGATCGGCTCGGCGGGACCCACCACCAGCGGCCGCATGGATGCCATGAGCCCGCGCCTGCTGGACCTTGGCAATAAGATCATGATCGGCAAGGGCAAGCGTGACGACGCCGTAAAGGCGGCTGTGGTGCGCAATGGGGCTGTGTATCTGGCAGCGCTTGGCGGGGCCGGTGCGCTGATGGCAAAAAGCGTGCAGACGCTGGAAGTGATCGCATGGCCGGACCTTGGCTGTGAAGCCGTGCGCCGCCTGATTGTGAAGGATATGCCGCTGACGGTGATCCTGGATGCCCACGGCGGAGACCTGTACCAGTCCGGCCCGGCGGCATATCTGGAAGCAAAATAATTTATCGCCTTTGCACAAAACGCGGCCGACTAAAAACCGGCAAAACAGCAGATTTGCGCAGGATAAATTTGGTTTGTTTTAACAAACTTCCGCGAATTGCTTGCACATCGGCAAAAAGTGTGATATCTTGTACTATATGAAACCGTGGTGCTTTGCATCCCGGCACAGACAGGAGGCAAACATACCATGCAGATCCACCAATCCGCAGAAGATTATCTTGAAACGATCCTGATGCTGAGTCAGCGTATGGGTAAAGTGCGCTCCATTGACGTGGTCAATGAGCTGGGCTTTACCAAAGCCAGCGTCAGCATTGCCATGAAGAAGCTGCGCGAGAACGGCTATATCGCGGTGGACGGCGAGGGCAACCTGACCCTGCTGGAACCGGGCCGCGAGATCGCAGAGCGCATCTATAGCCGTCACCGTCTGCTGACCCACTTCTTTATGCAGCTGGGCGTGGACGAAAAGACCGCCGCCGAAGATGCCTGCAAGGCAGAGCATATCCTCAGTGAGCAGACGCTGGAAAAGATCCGTGAGCGCGCCATTGAGACGGATGCTGAGCTTGGCAAGACTGTCAAGTGATCCCCGCAGCATTCCAAGATCGTAAAATGATCCCGTTCCTGAAAAGGAGCGGGATTTTTTTGTATGGAAATTGGGCGGCAGATCCCTCTTGCATCCGGGGTGCGGGTGCGGTATTCTTATAAGATAAGAAGGTTTTACAGCCAAACCGGGAGGAAACAGCCATGGATGCAGACGAGATCCGCACGCTTTTGGGCGATAACATTTTTGAGCGGGCCAAGAAATACCGCAAGCGCATCCAGCAGAGCACCTGCACCGTGAACGCCGATGGCGTGCGCCATATTTCGGCCATGGTACAGGGCAGCGGCGGCAGCTATTACTATACGCAGGCATGGCTGCGGGAGAACGGCAGCTTTGTCAGTGCGTCCTGCAGCTGCCCGTATAACCAGAACGGCGAGGGCACCTACTGCAAGCATATCGGCGCATTGCTGCTGGACGATGCCGAAAAGAATGCCCCTGCACCGGCGGCAAAGCCGGATGCGATTCCCGGTGTTGTGCGCGGCGCGGCGGGCCTTGCCCCGGAACCGGCCCGGCGGGACAGCTATGCCTCCGGGCTGGAAATGCTGTTTGGCAAAAAGTGGCACGGCGAAACGCCGGTGTCGGATCACGAGGCCCGCAGGCTGCTGGATACCTACAAGGAAGCAGCCCTTGAAAACCTTGGCGTGGACGAGACCGCCCAGCGCACCGGCTTTGCCCATCTGGAACCGGAGCTGACCCTCGTGCCCGGCGCACAGCCATGGCTGCGGCTGCGCATCTCGGACGGCGGGCGGCAGTATGTGGTAAAAAGCATCCCGAACCTGATGGAAGCCGTCGAGATGGGCAAAAGCGTCAGCTACGGCAAGGCACTGGCTTTTGTGCACCGGTGGGATGCCTTTGATGAAGAGTCCCGCGCGCTTTTGCAGCTGCTGCGCCGTCAGGTGAACGCAAGGCAGAGCATGGACAAAGCCGCCGTGCGGGTGTACGGCGGGGCCGAACAAGGCCCGGCGGGAGGCATGATCCTGACCGGCGAGATCTTTGATGACCTTGTGCAGCTGTACGAGCATACCGGTTTTTTGGGCGGGTACGAGCTGCGGGAAGGTCTGCCCGTCATTACCATGACCGTGGAGCGCCGCCGCGGCGGTGTGCAGGTGGAAGGCGAACCCGCACTTTCCGCTGTGCAGGGCCTTGACTATGATTACCTGTTCAGCGAGGATACGCTCTGGCGGCTGCAGCGGCCCGGGTGCACCCGCATCCTGCCCGCATTGCAGGCGCTGGGCGGCAAAAGCCTGTTCTTTACCAGCGCAGATGCCACGGCCTTTTGCAGCTATGTGCTGCCGGAGCTGGGCAGCAAGCTGAACATCGTGGACCCGGAACGTCTGCTGCTGAACCAGATCCCGCTGGAACCGGTGGTGCAGTTCTATCTGGACGCACCGGACAGCTTCCGCATCGAAGCACACGCGGAGTTTTTGTACGGGGAGGATAAGGTCACGCCGTTCGTGCCGTCTCCGGCAGGGCTTTTGCGGGATGTGCGCGCCGAGAGCCGGGCAAAGCGGCTGCTGGCCTCTTATCTGCAGCCCGGTGTGGGCGGCAGAGAGGAAGTGTACGGCACCGCTGACGAGGACGAGATCTACCGCATGTTGGAGGAGGGCGTGCCGGCCCTGCTGGCCGAGGGTGAAGTATACCTGACGGATGCCTTCCGCAGCCTGCAGGCCGCGCCGCCCCGCATCACGGTGGGCGTTTCGGTGCACGGCAGTGTGCTGGATCTGGAAGTGGATACCGGCGAGTTCCCGGTGGCAGAGCTGAAAGACCTGCTGCGCTCCCTGCACCAGAAAAAGCGCTACCACCGCCTGCGGGACGGCCGTCTGCTGCGGCTGGACGACAGTCTGGAAGGGCTGGATGAACTGAACGATACACTGGAACTTTCCGGGGCCAAGCTCAAGAGCGGCCACGCCGAGCTGCCGCTCTACCGTGCACCCAGTCTCGACTGGGCGCTCTCGGGCCAGAACGGCCTGCGTTTCAACCGCGACGATGCGTTCCGCCGCATCAGCCGCAGCTTTCACGCCGTGAAGGACAGCGAGTATACTCCGCCGGAAAGCCTGCACAATGTGCTGCGCAAGTACCAGCGGGATGGCTACCGCTGGCTGCGCACGCTGGACGGCTACGGCATGGGCGGCATTCTGGCCGACGATATGGGCCTTGGCAAGACCGTGCAGGTGCTCAGCTACCTGCTGGCCATGAAGGAAAGCGGCCAGCGCCTGCCCAGCCTCATCGTCTGCCCGGCATCGCTGGTGCTCAACTGGCAGGAGGAATGCCAGAAGTTCACGCCGCAGCTTTCCTGCGTGGCTGTGGACGGCGACGCTGCTCACCGGGCAGAGCTGGCAAAGCAGTGGGCGGAAGCCGACCTTGTGGTGACCAGCTATGACCTGATGCGCCGGGACGAGGAGCTTTACAGCGGGCAGCAATTCTACGCCTGCATTCTGGACGAAGCGCAGGCCATCAAGAACCACACTACCCAAAAGTACAAGGCGGTGTGCGGGGTGAACAGCAAAGTGCGGTTTGCCCTTACCGGCACCCCGGTGGAGAACCGCTTGGGCGAATTGTGGAGCATCTTCTCCTTCCTGATGCCGGGGTATCTGCCGCCCTACAAGACCTTCTGCGCCCGGTTTGAAAAGCCTATCGTGCAGGAGGACGACAAAGACGCACTGCGCCGTTTGAACCAGCTCACCGGGCCGTTCATCCTGCGGCGCATGAAGTCCGAGGTGCTCAAAGAGCTGCCCCCCAAGACCGAGAATCTCCACCGCATCGAGCTGGACGAGCAGCAACGCAAGCTCTACCTTGCCGCTGTGGTGGACGCGCGGGAAAAGCTGCGCGCTGCAAAGCCGGAGGATAAAATGGCGGTGTTCGCAGTGCTCATGCGCCTGCGGGAGATCTGCTGCGACCCGCGCCTTGTGGCAGACAACTGGGACGGCGGCAGTGCCAAGCTGGAAGCCTGCATGGATCTGGTGACGGCTGCTGTGGAGGGCGGACACCGCATCCTGCTGTTCAGCCAGTTCACCTCCATGCTGGAACTGCTGGCAAAACGGCTGGACGAAGCGGGCGTGAGCCACTTTACCCTGCAGGGCTCCACCCCAAAGCCGGTGCGTGCAGAGCTTGTGCGCCGGTTCAACAGCGGCGAAGCGGACGTGTTCCTCATCTCGCTGCGGGCGGGCGGCACCGGCCTGAACCTGACGGCGGCAGATATCGTCATCCACTACGACCCGTGGTGGAACGTGGCTGCGCAGAATCAGGCCACCGACCGCGCCTACCGCATCGGCCAGCGCAATCCGGTGCAGGTGTACAAGCTCATTGCGCAGGACACCATTGAAGAAAAGATCGTGGAGCTGCAGCAGGCAAAGCAGGACCTTGCCGAGACGGTCACCGGCTCGGCAGACGGAGTGATCCTGTCCATGAAACCAGAGGAATTGCTGCAGCTGCTGCAAGAGGAATAAAGAGGAGAAAACATCATGAAAGTCTGGGATCTGCACTGTGACACCCTCAGCGAGCTGCGCAAAGCCGAACATACGGGCCGGCCCAAGAGCTTCGCGCAGAACGATCTGCATATCGACCTTGAAAAATTACAAAAAGGCGACTATCTGCTGCAGTGCTTTGCAGCATTCGTCAATCTGGATGATAAGACACCCGGAGCGGACCCGCTGGTGACAGCGCTGGAAGAGATCGACCAGTTCAAGCGCATCATGGCGGCATACCCGGAAAAAATTGCTCCGGTGTACACGGCGGCGGACATCCGCCGGAATGCTGCGGCGGGAAAGATCAGCGGGATGCTCACCATCGAGGAAGGCGCCTGCTGCAAGGGCAGCGCGGGGGTGCTGCGCCGGATGTATGAGCTGGGCGTGCGCATGATGACCCTGACATGGAACCACGAAAACGAGCTGGCAAGCCCGCAGCGGAACCCCGGCGGGGTGCTGGTGCCCCAGACCGAAAAGGGCCTGACCGGGAAGGGCTTTGAATTTCTGGCCGAGATGGAACGGATGCACATGATCGTGGATGTGAGCCATCTTTCGGACAAGGGCTTCTGGGATATCGTGGAGCACGGTACCCGGCCTTTTGCGGCCAGCCACTCCAACTGCCGCGCACTGGCACCCCACACCCGCAACCTGACCGATGAGATGATCCGCGCCCTTTCGGAGCGCGGCGGCATTGCGGGCCTGAACTACTATGCGCCCTTTCTGGACACCGACCCCACCCACCCGGAAAACTGCTGCAGCACGGTGGAGCTGATCGCAAAGCATGCAGCCCACTATAAGCAGGTAGGCGGTGCACAGATGATTGCCCTTGGCAGCGATTTTGATGGCATCGATGGCCCCCACCAGCTGGAAAATGCTGCCTTCCTGCCGCTGCTGGCGGATGCCCTGCGCAAAGAGGGCTTTACTGAGGACGAGGTGGAAGGTATCTACTACCGCAATGCCATGCGCTTTTTTGAGGAAAATTTGTAATAACAACGGAGAATATGCCGATATGGATAAAAACATGACGCTGGAAAAGCGCATTGCTGCGGAGCTGTACTGCTATCAGGGCAAAATGAGCGTGTTCGTGGACGACCTGCAGGGCCATACCGTGGAGGTGGGCGCGGACGAAGAATTTGAGACGGCATCCACCATCAAGGCGTTCATTCTCGCTGCATTGTATTTGCAGGCGCAGCGCGGCAAAGCAGACCTTGCCGAAGAAATCACCTATGAGCAGAGCCAGTTCGTGGACGGCAGCGGCATGCTGCGCGCGCTGGGCGTGGGCGCAAAGCTCAAGGTGAAGGACACCGCCACCATGATGATCATTTGCTCGGACAACATCGCCACCAATATGATCATCGACTATCTGGGACTGGATACCATCAACGCCTGCATCCGGGAGCTGGGCTTTGCGCATACTGTGCTGCACAATCCGCTGCACTTTGACCGCTACCGCCGGCTTGGCACCACCACGCCGCGCGACTACGCGGCGCTGTTCGCCCGCATTGCAAAAGGGGAGCTGGTCAGCCGGGAAGCCAGCGCGGAGATGCTTGCCATCCTGCGCCAGCAGCACTACAACACCATGCTGACCCACGATTTTCCCCAGTACTATCTGGACTGCGAGGAGACCGGAGCGCCGGAGCTGATCTGGGTGGCCAGCAAGAGCGGCAGCATGAACGCCTGCCGCAACGACGGCGGCATCGTCCACACCCCCTACGGCGAGTATGTCATCGTGCTGATGAACAAGGATTTTCACGATATCATCGAATACAATGAACACCCCGCCATGGTGTACGGTGCCCGCGTCTCGCGGATGATCCTGGATCAGGTACTGGCCTGTGAGGGCCGACTGTCCCTGTCCTGAGACGCACACTCTCCCAAAGAACAAAATTGGAAAAATAAAAGGAATTATAACAATGGGGATCACGCTCTCGCCATGGATGATGGCGTTTCTCGTTCTGATGACGGGCTTTGCAGGCTTTGTGGATTCGGCAGCCGGAGGCGGCGGTCTTATCAGCCTGCCGGCCTATCTGTTTGCCGGGCTTCCGCCCCACTACACCTATGCTACCAACAAATTCAGCGCCGCCTGCGGCACCACTTTTGCCACAGTCAACTTTTTCAAAAACGGTGCAATGAACCTGAAGGTGGGCATCCTTGCAGCCATTGGCAGCTTTGCGGGCAGTGCACTGGGGGCACATATCGTGCTGCTGCTCAGCGATGAACTGCTGCGCACCATGATGTTCCTCATCCTGCCAGTGGCGGCGGTGGTCATTTTGTGGCAGCGCGACCTGCCGGACCAGAACCGGGACGACGGCACCCTGAACCTGAAAAAGATCCTGCTGGCGCTGGGCATCGGCTTGGGCATCGGCCTGTACGACGGCATCGTGGGCCCGGGCACCGGCACCTTTGCCATCATTGCCTTTACCACCCTGATGGGCTTTGACCTGCGCACCGCCAACGGCAACGGCAAGGTGCTGAATCTTGCCAGCAACTACGCCAGCCTGTTCACCTATCTGATGAACGGTCTGGTGGTGTTCCACATCGGCATCCCCTGCGCCGTCAGCAACATTCTGGGCAACCTGCTGGGGTCCCATTTCGCCCTGAAAAAGGGTGCGCGCTTCATCCGTCCCATGATGCTGGTGGTGCTGGTGCTGCTGCTGGGCAAGCTCATCTCGGACGCAGTGCTGTGAGCGCCGGGCGCGCCAGAGGCTCCCTCTCCGAGGGAGCTGGCAAAACCGTCAGGTTTTGACTGGGGGAGTTTGCGCCCGTTTCCCGCTGCAAAAAATAAGCCGGGCAGCCCGCAGGCTGCCCGACTTTGCTCGAATGATCTTTTTTCGGTGGTCGCTTATTCCAGCACCAGCTCTTTGTCAAAGAATGCCAGACCAAATGCACCGGGGCCTGCGTGGGTGCCGATGACGCAGCCGATCTGGCGCACCAATGGTTCGCCCATGTGCAGATTTTCACGGAAGTAGTTCTCGATGGGCTGCACTTCCCGCAGGCTGGAAGAATAACCGGCAACAGCGGCAAAGTCCGGGCTGATGCCGCCCAGCTCTTCGATCTTCTTGAACAGGGCCACATAGGCACCGGGCAGGCCGCGGGCCTTACCGGCCATGGCTACCTTACCGTCCTTGATGGTGATGAGGGGCTTGATGCCCAGCATCCCGCCCGCGACGGCCACAGCGGCAGGCAGACGGCCGCCCTTGCGCAGATACTTCAGATCGTCGATTGCGGCAACCAGATGCAGGTGCTCCTTGGCGTGCTCCAGATCGGTGGCGATCTGCACCAGCGTTTTGCCTGCGTCACGCAGCTGCACGGCCAGACGCACCAGCAGCGATTCACCCAGACACACGGTGGCACTGTCCACAAACAGCACGTTGTCTACATTGGCGAGGTCTGCGGCCAGCTTTGCGCACTGCCATGTGCCGGACAGCTCGTGGGACAGGAAGATGCCCAGCACTTCGTCCCCGGCGGCAGCGGCTTCCAGATAGAACTTCTCGAACAGCTCCGGGCTGGGCTGGCTGGTGGTGGGCAGCTTGCGGCAGCTGGCCAGATGGGCATAGTACTCGGTGGGGGTCATGTCGATGCCATCCCGCAGGATGCTGCCATCCTCCAGCGTCACGTTCAGAGGGATCACGGTCACGCCCAGTTGCTCGGCTTCGGCGGGCAGGATGTCGGACGCAGAATCGGTGAGAATACGGATCATAAAATACCTCCGGATTTCCGGTAAAAACAAATTCAAGTCATGTTTCCCGACGCTTTGCAATAAAACGTCGGGAAACATTATACCAGAATCCACAGGGAAAAGTCAATTACCTGAGCGAAAATTGCTTCGTCCCAGCGCAAAATACTTGCGCAAAAGCCGCTGCTTATGATAAGATAGGCGCTGAGAAACGCACGGCAGGGAGGGCAGGCCATGGAGCAAAAGGCAAAAACAAGGGCGCTGCTGGCTGCGTTCGGCTGCGCACTGGCCTACCTGCTGGCAGGCAAAGTGCTGGCATTTCTGCCTGCCCCGGCGTGGGATGTGCGGGCGCTGAGTTTTGTGCACCACTGCATCGCTGCACCTGTCGTGGAGGAACTGGTGTTCCGCGGGGTCATCCAGCAGCTGGCGCAGCCCTTGGGCAGATGGCAGGCCGCGGCGCTGCAGGCGGTACTGTTTGCGGTGCAGCACGGCACCCCGGCGGGCATGGCGTGGGCGCTTGGCTGCGGCCTTGTGCTGGGCGCACTTCGTGAACGCACCGACAGGGTATGGCCGGGGATGCTTTTGCATACATTGAATAATCTGCTGGTTTTTGCAGCAGGATAAAGGGGAACCTATGACCGATTCTGAACTGATGGGCCTTGCGCTGGAAGAAGCCCGCAAGGCGGCTGCACTGGGCGAGGTGCCGGTGGGGGCCGTGGTGGCCCGCAACGGCGAGGTGGTAGCTGCCGCCCACAACACCCGCGAGACCGAAAAAAACGCCCTGCATCATGCAGAGCTGCTGGCCATTGATGCCGCCTGCAAAAAGCTGGGCGGCTGGCGGCTGTGGGAGTGCGAGCTGTTCGTCACGCTGGAGCCGTGCCCCATGTGCGCCGGGGCCATCATCAACAGCCGTATCCGGCGGGTGGTATACGGCGCGGCAGACACCAAGGCGGGCTGCTGCGGCAGTGTGACCGACCTGTTTGCAATGCCCTTCAACCA
>ENA-OPYE01001412-OPYE01001412.1-human-gut-metagenome-genome-assembly--contig:-NODE-1412-length-12948-cov-2.997906_pt1 | contig 12948 bp, 14 predicted proteins | sample MGYA00241063_ERZ501442 | MGnify/ENA primary metagenome ERZ501442 (study PRJEB25962, sample SAMEA1967055) | human gut metagenome | biome: human gut; feature: human-associated habitat; material: faeces... | reverse complement strand
TAATTAGTATGGATGGAGGAAGCGTAATCTCAGAAGAGGACGCTTCCTCTTTTTTATGACAGTACGGTCGGCTGTTTATATGTGCAGGACACAGTGAAGTGTCTTAATTAAAGGGTGTATCCTAAATCGTGTTTACTTTGTTAATGTATTGTTTTATTGAAAGGTACTTGTCTGTAAGTTGCCAATAAATCCAATCTTAAATGATATTACGGGAATCTGAATGTGAAGAATAAATTTCGGTAAGTTGGTCTATGATATAATAGTCTGATAATCAAAATTTTCTTGTTTTAAATGTTTGCAACAAATTGGGGCTCTCTTCATAAGAGAACCCCAATTTGCTGCAAATATACGTATAATTCTTCAATCTGAAAGTTTTCGCATTAGAAAAAGTGTCTTCAAATTGGCTTAAGAATGATTATTGTTTGCAAAGGTTTTAATTCTAAGGAATATTATGTGCCACATTATCAATTGATTAAGATGAATTGGGGTTCTCTTATGAAGAGAACCCCTCCAAAAAGAAGAAATTTAAGGGCTTGCCTGAGCCTTATATTTCAAGATTATGAACTTAAATTGTAATGTTTTGATGGCAATAAAGAGCGATGCGGAATCTGTAAAAGTACTCCCGTCAGACAATCAAAACATAACGAGCGAAGCGCCTAAGTTACTGCTCTGCAGTTCAATCGCTTCCGGCTCAGACCTGGGGTCAAATGAAGGAGTCACGCCATTGGCGGGAATAGGAAAGGAATACCCGGAACTCAGTTGGTATTATCTGTATCTGTCTAATAAAGAGCTGAAACGCTATATCAGTGTATTCAGCGGTAGGAAAGCTGTCCGGTTCCGTACTCTATCGGGGAGTGTAGAGGAGGAATTTTTCTGTTTCAAAGTGTTTTCCTATACAGCTGCCGATCATAGGAAACGTTTCGAGCAATGTGCTTATACTAAGGAGGAATATACTGCCCGCCGTGACTCAGCCCGGGTGGTGAAAGAGGCTTTTGCTACCGGTTCCACCCAAAAATTGAATACTTTGACGGACGAGAAGGAAATTGCAGGTAATGGCTGGCTGTTTGTCTGTGCTCCCTTGGATCAGTTGGAGCGTATTCTGTCTGCCATGCTTCCCCGCCAGTATCTGGTGACGGACTATAACACGCATCGTGCGGCTGTCATCCCTCAAAGCCAGATGGAGGAATTTATCTATCTGTACGAATCCATGCCTTACAATATCGAACTGATGAACCGTCCTTTGGAGGACTATCTTCAGAAGAAGCAAAAAATCCGTATTACCGGTGGCGTTTTTCGGGGGAAGGAGGGATGCATCATGCGTTTACACCGGAATACCCGGCTGGTGTTCGCTTTCGGAAATATGACGGTGGCAGTGAGCTATCTTCATGCATTTCCGTTTGAGAAGATAGACTAGTTGTTTTTGCTGGTTTTCTATGCAGAATCATGTTCTGATATCGGAATTCTTTGCATCTAGGGATTGATAATTAATTATATCTATTAATATATTTCATAATGAAAGAAGAAATAGTAAAGATTATAGCTGATATTTTAGAAGTAGATGTTTGTGATATTGAGATGGATACCGCAGTAGGTGACCTTCCGGAGTGGGATTCTATGCATCATCTTCAGATTATTGCGGAATTAGAGAAAGTCTATAATATAAAATTCAACGCATCAGATTTAGCAGAATTGGAGGACGTTTCTGATCTAATATCCTTGGTGGAGGAAATGAAAGAAGCTTAATTTTAGTTATGATGCTTAGTATAGAACAAAGAATATGGCAACAAGCAACCTTACATCCTGATAAGTTAGCCGTGAAGAGTGGAAAAGACACTGCGACATATAGTGAATTGGTATCACGGATTATTGCAGCAAAAGTTTTTTTTCAGTCACTTCCTGATTATACGGCAGGGAATACAGTCATACTTGCAGCAGGTAAACAAATAGAGTTTTTATATGCTTATTTTGGTGCTCATTTAGCCGGATTGATTGTAACCCCGATTGATGTAGAAACGAACCCCACCCGTTTTGAATATATCGCTGATGTTATTAAACCATTTTGTATCGTTGGGTTTGATAAACAAGAAACTTCTCTTACAAAGATATCTTTAAAGGAATTCAAGGAAATGCCGGTTGATTATTCTAAACAGTCAACTGATTTTCCTGACAATGAAGAAGTGGCGGATATTTTATTTACTACGGGGACAACAGGTGTTCCTAAAGGAGTTCCGCTTACCTATAAGAATGAGGCTGCTGCAGCTCTAAACATCAACGCTTACATAGGTAATACATCCGATGATATAGAATTGTTAGCTTTACCGGTAAGTCATTCATTTGGACTTGGTAGAGTCAGGTGTTGTCTGTCCAATGGTCAGACATTACATTTGTTGGGTTCATTTGTAAATGTCAAGCGTATATACCGGACGATAGAAGAAGAGAATATCACCGGATTTACCATGGTTCCCGCATCATGGAAATTTCTTCAAAAGATGTCTGGCGATCAATTGGGCCATTATGGCAAACAACTAAGATATATAGAAATGGGCAGTGCCTATATCTCGGAAGATGACAAACGGCATCTGGCCCACCTTCTTCCCAGCACTCGTATTACCATGCATTATGGATTGACAGAAGCGTCCAGAAGTGCTTTTATGGAGTTTCATGCCGATAGCGACAAATTGTCAACAGTAGGTAAAGCTTCCCCGAATACTGATATACAAATATTTAATGATCAGGGACAGGTTTTGCCTTGTGGAGAAGAAGGTGAAATTTGCATTAAGGGAGACCATGTAACCAAAGGGTATCTTAATACGAATCCTACATCATCTTTCTATTCTGAGGGTTATTTCCGTACAGGAGATAGTGGAACGATTGATTCTGACGGATACATATCAATAAAGGCACGAATCAAAGAACTTATAAATGTAGGAGGCAAAAAGGTCGCTCCTACAGAAGTTGACGAGCAAATACTTAAGATAGCCGGAGTGAAAGATTGTGCTTGTGTAGGTACAAGAGATCCGGAAGGAATATTGGGTGAAGTGGTGAAAGCATTTGTAGTTAAGGGTAATAATGAACTTACCTTTGATTTCATCACGAAGCAACTTTCAGGTAAACTTGAAGCCTATAAAATACCTGTAATCTATGAATGGATAGATTGTATACCGAAAACCTCTAATGGTAAGATTCAACGGAATTTATTGAAGAATGATTGATATAAAAGACAAAAAAGATTGTTGCGGATGCAATGCTTGCGGAGATATTTGCAATCAGGGAGCAATCAGTTTCAAGACAGATGAAGAAGGCTTTTGGTATCCTGTGGTAGATACCGTCCTGTGTACGGATTGTCATCTTTGTGAGCGCGTTTGTCCGATTCTTAATTTGGAAAAAGCAAAAAAGCACGGACAGCAATATCCCAAAGTGTATGGTGGCTTTCATAAAAATGTAACCATACGTTTTGATTCCACATCAGGAGGAGTCTTTTCGGCTTTGGCTAATCATATTTATAAGCAGAACGGCTATGTTTCCGGAGCAGTCTTTAATGATGACTGGTCTGTATCCAATTATATATCCAATAACAAGCGGGATTTACCCCGGTTACGTTCCAGCAAATATGTTCAGAGTAATGCGGAAGGTTTGTATAGGAAAATTAAAAAACTGCTTGTAGCGGGCGAGAAGGTCTTGGCATGTGGATCTCCTTGCCAAATGGCTGCATTGCGGACCTATCTGGTAAGAGATTACGAAAATTTGATAATTGTAGATTTCCTATGCCGGGCTACAAATTCACCAAAGGCTTATCGCAAATATCTTGATTATCTGGAAGAAACGCATGGAGGAAAAATCATTTATATCAAAGCCAAGAACAAAGATCATGGTTGGCGGTCATTAGCACGCAAAGTGGTGTTTGATAATGGGAAAGTGTATTATGGTGAAGGTCATGAAGACCATTATCGTAGAGGATATCACGGCAATTATTTTGAACGGCCTTCATGCTATGACTGCAAGTTTAAAGGCATTCCTAGAATTTCAGACATTACAATGGGTGATTTTTGGGGAATTGATAAGATTGACCCCTCATTAGATCATAATTTGGGGACATCCATGATACTGGCTAATACAGACAAAGGCATAAAATTCGTTGAAACTATTCGCTCGAAAATGGAGTTGAAAGAGTTCACTCTTGAAAATGTGCTTTTAGGAAACCGTGGACCTGTCATGGGAAATTGTTGTACAGAGCCTAAGAATCTTAACCGGGTTGCTATGTTTCGTGAAATGGATACATTAAGGTTTGATGAACTGGCTGCCAAGTATTTTCCGGAGGAAAAACATGGCGTTGGTAAAAAAGCTCTTTTAAAGAAGGCCATTAAGTATCTGTTGAAAAGCATGATACATCCATGCCATTTTGTTAGAAATCTTTTGTGGAAACTTGACTGCCACGTGTCGGGAAAAATTAATGTGTATGCTTATTGTGCCATTGATTTGCATAAAGGTGCAAAAATAAAAATCAATAACGGTATATTAAATATAGGAGTAAAAAAGAATAGAAAGTCCAAGGCCGAGACACGGTTATTCATGGATACCAATGCAAGATTGAATATCAAAGGTTCTCGTAGTTTTATGTATAATTCCGATATTCAGGTTTTTAAAGACGCTGAATTGTCCTTTGGTTCCGGTAATTGCAATAGCGGTTTACAGATAGTGTGTGCTGAAAAAATATCCATTGGTAAGGAAACTTATATAGGACGGGATGTCTGGATTCGTGATAATAATGGTGGCCATACTATTGTGCAGGCAGGGTACACAAACTCCGCCCCTGTAATTATTGGTGATTTTTGTTGGATAGGTTCCAATGTTGTTATAATGAAAGGCGTGACTATTGGCGAAGGCTCAGTTATAGCTGCCAATAGTGTGGTTATGTCTAACATTCCTCCGCATAGCTTGGCTTCAGGAAACCCGGCGCAGGTTATATCAGAAAATATTACTTGGGTACATTGATATTATGGTGTATGTCGGACAATAAAACAATAGCAAAAAATACAATATTTCTATATATCAGGTCATTCTTGATGATGGCGATCAATTTGTATGCGTCAAGGGTGATATTGGAAGCATTAGGAGTTTCTGATTATGGATTATATGGTGCTATTGGCAGCATTGTGATGATGTTCGCCATTATTAATGGCGTTCTTTCTGTAGGGACCAGCAGGTTTCTCACATTTGAGCTGGGACGCAATGATTTAGAAAAACTCAAAAAGACATTCAGTGCTTCCTTTATGCTTCATGCCGGAATGGCATTAGGGCTTTTAGTCCTATTGGAAACCGTTGGATTATGGTTTCTTAACTATAAAATGAATATCCCGGCAGGGCGTGGATTTGCGGCAAATATACTTTATCAATGTTCCATTCTGTCATGTATATTTGCTATTACCCAGGTTCCATACAGTGCTATAATCATAGCGCATGAGAAAATGAGCATTTATGCTTATGTGGGCATTGCCGAAGCAATATTCAAATTGGCATTAGTTCTATTTTTAGTGTATGTTCCCGCTTCCGACAATCTTATTGCTTACGGTTTGATACTAGCTTTGTGGTCTGTATGCTTACAGGTTTTCTATCGGTATTATTGTTATAAGAAGTTTAAGGAGAGTCATTTGTCAATATGCCGTGACAAAGCCATCTATAAAAGTATGCTGTCTTATGGATCGTGGGATCTTATAGGACAATTTTGTGGGACGGGTAATACGCAAGGCATTAATATTTTGATTAATATATTCTTTGGAGTAACAGTGAATGCAGCTCGGACAATTGCTTATCAGGTGGAAAATGCCATAACACAATTCTCGGCCAATTTTATGATGTCAGTCAATCCTCAGATAGTAAAGAGCTATGCGCGTGGTGATTATAATCGTTTTTTTCAATTGATTTATGAAGCAGGAAGATACTCTTTTTACCTTTTGTTTATGGTCAGTTTGCCTGTCTTTCTGGAGGCGGATTATATCCTTAAACTGTGGCTGAAGGATGTGCCTGATTATACAGTGCTGTTTTTACGTTGTGTAATGGTGATATCTTTGATGCGTGTTTTTTCACGTCCGTTAATAAATGGAGTACATGCCACAGGAAATGTAAAGATACTCAATCTCACCAGTGGGGTCTACTCGGCATCTACATTTCTTCCATTGGTATATTTATTATATAAATTGGATTATCCTGTTTGGATTTGTTTCATTGTGCAGGCTTTTAATATGTGTATATGTTCATGGCTTGAAGTCAGAGCATTATATAAAGAGATAAAATTTGATCGTTTGGACTATTTTAAGAAGGTATATGTGCATTCCATAGGTGTTTCTTTTATAGCTTGCCTACTTCCTGTTTCTGTTATTTATATGATGGATGATGGGCCTGTAAGGCTTATTTTTATATCTGTGGTAAGTGTATTGTCAACATCTGTATGTGTGTATTTTATGGGATTAAATAAAGCAACAAGGCAAAAGGTGAATAGTTTTTATAAAAAGAAAATTTACAACTTAAAGTCAAGATGAGATATGTTAAATATATTTAACGGGGGGGGGGTACTACTTACTAAAATCCTTTTCAACCGAATTACATTCAGTTTATATAAGAAATTAAATATTCCCGTTCAAATAAAAAATGAGCAGAGACATGAAGAATGGTTGGTAGTAGAAAAGATACCACATAGTATGCGCACACCACTTATTGAAAAAGAAAAGCAAGAGGTTGTTGACTTTTGGGGGATTTGTCCTGCCTCCTTTGTGGAATACGAGATCTATAAATATTTTCGAGGTTTTGATGTGCGTTTTATGCCTATGTCTATCTATCTGCCTCTCATTACTCGCCGGCTCAATGATTATCAATATACAGAGATAATGGAGCACAAAAGTTTGTTTGGGTATCTGACTAATGGAGTGGTGCATTTTCCTCATTGTTATTTTCGTACAGTACATGGGGAGTATTATGCTTCAAACATGGAGCAGCTTTCTTTTGATCAGGCCATAGCAGCTTGTTTGGATGCTGATCGCTTTGTTATCAAGGACTCGCTTGGCGGATCAGGCGGTAAGGGTATTGAGATTTTGAAATTAGAAGGCAAGACATCAGTTGAGAAGGCTGATATTATCAAGAGATCCGTTGCTCAAAGAAAGACAGATTACGTGGTACAAGAATTTTTATATGAACATGATTTGCTAAAGCTGTTCAATCAGACTTCTGTCAATACGATTCGTGTGCAGTCTCTTTATTTGAATGGTAAATTTTCAGCAGTAACAATAATATTGCGTTTTGGAGGGGAAGGGGCGGAAGTTGACAATGCTTGCTCTGGCGGAGTTGCTGTTGGAATCCATTCGGATGGTACTTTGTTTGAATATGGATATGATAATCAAGCTAATCAATATGACCGTAAGGGAAATATTATATTTAAAGAAACAAAGTTGCCGTTTATACCAGATTTGATTAAACATGTAGAGGAGGCCCACAAGCATCAATTCCCACTCTGTAAATATATAGGTTGGGATATGATTATAGACCGGAATGGCAAGCCGGTATGTATCGAAATCAACAGTTGTCAGAATGGTCATTTAACATTCCAACTTTCTGCAGGTCCTACATTTGGCGAACGTACACAAGAGGTTATAGATTATTGTAAGACGAAAAAACTTTATTTTAACAAAGCGTTATTTAAGTACTAGATATACATTAAATGTACCATGATACAGAAGATTAAGAAAATAATAAAGCTGCTTATGTTACGAACACCTGTTGTTCATTTGAATATTACTTATTCTAAACCCAATGAGCGATTTTTAGGGCATAATGTTATGGTAACAGGAGGTTCTAGCGGTATAGGATTAGCAATAGCAAAGGCTTTTTTATCAGAGAGTGCGCGTGTGTTGATATGTGCACGAAATCAAAAAGGTTTGGATGAAGTAGCTGGCAAAATCAATTCAGATCATTTATATACCATGCCATTGGATATTTCTAAAGTTGATTATATGGAACAAAATATATGTAAGGCAATAGAAATTATGGGTAGTATTGATATCTTTATTAATGCGGCGGGCGTTTCTGCATATTGTGGAGATATTATGACAGAGGAAATGTATGATTATATTTGTGATATTAATCAAAAGGGTTTGTTCTATATGAATAAATATGAAGGAGATTATATGCAGTCACATGGAATTAAAGGAAAAATCATTAATCTGACATCAAAGGCCGGGGAGCGTATCGGATTCGATCCATATACACTGTCGAAATGGGGTGCGAATTCAATAACACGTGGTAACGCCCGACGGTTGGCACCTTATCATATAAATGTGAATGGTATTGCACCTGGTAGGGTTCCTACCAATATAACAGCAGAATTGCAAAGTCATAAAAATTCTGATAATGTTTATACAGAGAACCATGCAACCCAAAGATTTACAATGCCTGAAGAGGTTGCGCAAACAGCCTTGTTTCTGGCTAGTGGGGCTGCTAATAATATTGTTGGGCAGATTATCGTAATGGATGGTGGCAGCTATAATTAATGAATATTTGAAGAATGGGTGAAAGAGCTTATTTGTGGGATAATTTAAAAGTTATTCTTATGATATTGGTTGTACTGACGCATAGTCTGAATATCTATCAGCTTGAAGGTGAAAGATGGATACAGTTCTTGTGGGTTTTTATCATGACATTTACAATGCCACTGTTTACGATGATTTCCGGGTATTGGTATAAAGAGAAATCCATGAAGCAGATATGTATCTTATATTTATTTCCATGTGTGGTGTTTTCAATAGTCAATTATTGTATCGGTGGCATATCTGGCGCATATCCTAAAGGTATTTCTTTTAAAAGCGGATGGGCTATGTGGTACTTGTGGGCTTTGTTTTTATATCAGTTGTCAACACCATTTTTTTTAAAACATATATCCCTTAATAGACTGATGCTTTTATCATTTATGGTATCAATAATTGCAGGATTTAAATTTGTCACAAATGATATACTGGATGCTCAAAGAGTTATTGGCTTTTATCCATTTTATTTAGTAGGTATATGGTTGAATGGGTTGAAGAAAGATTTAATAAATTTACCCCCCCCAATTGTTAAAATATGCAAATGGATAAATAGCAAGCTATTGTTCTTTATGACAATATTATTGTATTTATTGTTAACATATTTGTCCCCAGGCTTTTGTTATGGTTCGGGATTTATGAGCAGTCATGGAATGTCATTGTTTGGATTTGCTTCAAGGCTGATATCTTATATTCTGAATTTTGCCTTATGTTTCTTTTTAATAGCGATCATGCCTGATCGTAAATTATGGTTTTCAAAATATGGTACGAGGACAATGAATGTTTACCTATTGCATATGTCAATCGTGTTTCCTGTGTGTTGGTATGTTATGCGTCCTTACATGTACGAGTGGTATGGATATTTAACATATATGATAATAGTTCCATTAGCTTGTTGTTTACTTTTCTCGGAAAAGGTAGATCAGATGATGAAACCACTCTTGAATATGCCCAATAAATTAATTTCCTGATAAAGTCTGTATGGCAAATATATTTTTAGATGTCATAACCTTGGGTTTCTTGATTCGTAGAACCCAATGGTATAAAAGTCTATTTTTAGATGAGAATCATACTATATATCCTGACAATACGTGGTACAGATCTCATGCTGAGCGGGATTTCCAACTGGTAGTATTAGGAAGCAGCGGAGCAAAATGGGCGTTTGATTTTTCAGATCTTCCGGTTAAAGCTATGAACTGGGCCCAACAGCCACAGACCTTGGTTGAAGACTTTAACCTTTTGCGATGCTATCATTCTATCTTGTGTAAAGGCGGTAATGTTATCATCACAATAATGCCTTTTACAGGACTTAATAAAGAAACCGGTCTGATGGACGCTATGAAATATCTCAAGATAGATACCCAAGGTGAACCCATACAACCCTATCTTTACAAAAAGGCATGTCGTTATGCCAACTATCCGATATTATTCGGCAAATCTGCAATCAAAGCTCTGATAAAGTTTATACTGAGACGTGAAAAGAATATTGACAGATTTGCTGAAGCTATGGTTCATGTGAATGCAATGAATGCGGAACAATTGGACAGGGATGCCAAAAGGTGGATTGACGGATGGAAAAGGCAGTTCTCCATAGCGGATTTTGATGCTCCGTTAACCCCTCAGAACATGAAAGGTAGAGAATATCGGGTCTCTGTTATGCGAAATCTTGTTGATTTTTGTGTTGAGCGTGGATACCGCCCTGTGTATGTGATACCACCGGTAACAAAACATCTCGCTAAGTGTTACACTCGCACATTTGAGCAAAATTATATTTATTCTTATCTAAAGGAGGTAAACCGGGAAGTGCTGACACTGGATTATAGTAAGGAAAGCGATTTGCAAAAAGATGAATTATACTTCAACTCTTTCTTTTTGAATACAATGGGACGTAAAATTTTCACAAAGAGGGTGTTGGATGATTTACATTTAGTTGAATGTTGAGGAAACAGTTTGTCTTTTAGTTGAAAATCAATATGGTTAAGAATAAAATTTCATTTTTATATTCTGTTAGATATAGACTGGTTATGTTGGACATATACAGATTCTTGAATTATGCATTGCCATAATTACGGTTTTATTTAGCGCACCACTCTTTGTCTGCTGAATAAATTTGTCTAAAGAAACCGCTTGAAAGCGGTTTCTTCCAACTCTTACAGGGATGCATACTCTTTCACCGCATCAAAGCAAGGGCATCCCTTCAGCGGATTCAGATCCCGATGTCCTACAATGATTGCTTCGGGCAGGACAGCCCGCAACTCCCGGAGCAAGGCCAGCAGGGCCGCTTTCTGTTCCAGTGTCCGTGTGTCCGCGGGTATGCTGCCGGCAGACAAGCCCCCTTCATAACAGATGCCGACAGAATGCCGGTTGTGGTTCTTGCAGTGCGCTCCGATTCGCTCCAGCGAGCGTCCGGTCCTCATAGTTGTAGCCTTCCCAGGTCATGAAGCCCGCCGTCGCGCGTGATGTAGAAATGGTAACCGATATCCTTGAAACCGCGGTGGTGGATATGGTCGTGGCGGCAGGTCTCGAAATCCAGGTTCCGCCCCTCGGGGGTGGCGGAACAATGGATGATGATCAATGTTATCTTGCGCATACCGGCCGGTTAAATACAACTTTGTATGCCTATGACGCTGCCTATAGCAGTTGCCACTGCAATGATAACTTTCAGGATGGTGCTCCAAGTAGATTTTCTTTTCTGATTTTCCATAAAGGATAAAGTTTTAAGTGTGATACATTAAAGATTTAGACTTCCGGCTCGTTTTTGCTCTTCAGCAGGTCTGCCACGGTTTTTCCTTCCTTTTCGGCACGCAGTGCGGCGGCCTGTGCGGCACGGCTGGCTACAGGTTGGAATTCCAGTGCGCCGAAGATGGTTTTTAAATCCTCTCCGGGAACATATTGGATATTGACTCCGGTGATATGGGCGGCGGTAAAATCCGTCAGTTTTTCCGTTCCTATACTGGCTATCTGGAGACGGAACTTGCCCAGTTCACCGAAATCCACCTGTTTGCCTTCGGTAAGGGCTTCCAGCAGATTGTCTACAGTAGCGGTGAGAACGGCCACCACATCGGCGCGACTCACGGTAGTCTGTGAAGAAACACGTTTGCTGAGTTGTTTCAAGGTAAGTTCGCCATTGATCTGTGAGGTGGCGTAAGCTTTGGGAGCCGCATCCTTGTCCAGCGGATTGGGACGTAATGAAACACTGTAATTTAATGCCATAATGATTTTGTTGTTAAATGATTAATATGAATTGAACATGACAAAGATAACACTTCGGAAAGGTGTGGATATGAAGGGAAATAAACAGACATGAAGGTGTGTGACACATTGTGGCGGAGAATGAAATAAAGTGAATTAAAGGTTTTGATATATTTTTATATGTGAGCTGTTTTTGTTACATTTGCTTTGATAGATAATCTCTGTGAATAAGCTTGCTGCAAAGGAGTTGTAATAGCTGGATGTTTACGGATAATAGAAACGTTTTAAAAAAGTGAATGTAATGAACGAAGAAGAAACGTATATGGGCGAATGGCCGGTGAAGCCTTATTACAAACGGGATTTGGCCATGGGGTATGCCCCCGATATCACTCCTGTGGCAGCATTGAACCGCCTTTCTGCCTGGATACACCATCATAAGCCGCTTTATCAGGCTTTGCTCGATTCGGGCTATGCGGACAGACAGCGTATTTTCAATTCGGTACAAGTGGGGTTGATTTTCCATTATTTGGGAAGACCGTAGGAGTTGGGCGTCCGTATGCTTGGTTCTACACGTCAGTATGTGCAGACCTATGCATACGTATGTATCGCCTCACACAGACGTATATGTGAGGCGACGTCGCCGTATGGATTAACCATTGTTACTACTACATTCCTCTTCGCTCTCATGCTCTTCATAACGTCCGCAGGGTTGGCGGGTGTAGTACACGGTTCCCGTGCGGCACAGTTCCTGGTCGCGCACTTTCAGCACATCCAGGCGGGTGAAGGCACGGTCGGGTTCGTTTATACGGGTGATGGAGAGGATGAAATCGGCCAGATTCGCCCAATTGGCACTGCCGGATATGGTGTACATGTTGATGTCCTCCATTGCGTTCTTTCCGTCTATTTTCTTCAGGCTGCGCGGATGAGCCACGATGATTACCCAGATATGGTTCTCGCGCCCCCACGACTGGAAACGGGTCAGCATCGACTTGATGCTTTGGGTTTCGGTCTCGCCTCTTCCGCTTTGCGCCTCTACAAAAAGATAAGGGTCTATCACCAGATATTTCAACGGCTGCCTGCGGCGTACCAGATCGGCCCGGTGCAGAATGTTTCCGGGAGTGGGCGGCACTTCGTGCATATCCAGATGAATCATGTGAGTGTTCAGAAAATCAATATAGGGTGTCAGCTG
>ENA-OPYE01001386-OPYE01001386.1-human-gut-metagenome-genome-assembly--contig:-NODE-1386-length-13155-cov-4.235878_pt1 | contig 13155 bp, 4 predicted proteins | sample MGYA00241063_ERZ501442 | MGnify/ENA primary metagenome ERZ501442 (study PRJEB25962, sample SAMEA1967055) | human gut metagenome | biome: human gut; feature: human-associated habitat; material: faeces... | reverse complement strand
GAACATGGGATTCAACGAGAATTTAAAGCTGTTACTATTAGAAAAAAATATGAAGCAGGCAGATTTGTGCCGCATGACAGGCATACAGACCTCTCTCATGTCCGAATATATAAACGGCAGGAAAAGTCCTACCATCGGCAATGCCATCCTGATTGCCGATGCCCTTAACATTTCCCTGGATGATCTGGTAGGCAGAAAGTGGAATACCTGCCGCGATCATAAAAAGCCTGGTGCGTATACCGTTGAATATACGGGTGAATACACAGATGAATTGAGCGAGACATTGCATAAATTGACAGAAAAGGAATGTATCTTTGTCATGGATGTTATCAAGGCGCTGAAGCAGCATCTGCAATGAAAAAAAGGCCGGGGCGCGAAGCCCTGGCCTTATCAATATATATTTATATCATTTTTCTCCGGTATCATTTTTTCCGGTACCATTTTTCTCCGGTACCGTTCCTCTATGATTACATAGCTGAACCGGCCCGTACTAACTTAATCTTTTCAAGTGCCTTTTATCTTACCGTCCCATGTGCATATCATGTACGTATCATATACGCCCCATGTCCATCCGCAAAAAAACTCCGGGAAGAAACATACGCTGTTCCTTCCCGGAGTATGATTACTATATGGTTTCTGTCTATTCTTCCTCTATGGCATCGTCCTCTTCATCCACATCAGCCATATCGTCCATTCCCAAAACTTCCTCTGCAACATTGTCCTCTGTGAGTCCGCTGCTGCTCTCATCCTCGGAAGAAAGCACCAGTTCATCGTCATCAGACAGCAGGATTTCATCTGAAATCAAATCGTCTGTGTCCAGCTTTACCTTGCGGTAGCGCTTCATGCCGGTACCTGCCGGAATCGGCTTACCGATGATAACGTTCTCCTTCAGGCCAATCAGGTGGTCAACCTTGCCGTTGATGGCTGCCTCGGTCAGGACCTTGGTGGTCTCCTGGAAGGATGCGGCTGACAAGAAGGAATCAGTTGCCAGGGATGCCTTGGTGATACCCAGCATAACCTGCCTGCCTTCTGCCGGCTTCTTGCCGTCGGCAATCAGAGCCTCGTTCATCTCGTTGTAATCCAGAACATCCATGGATACGCCCGGCAGCACATCGCTGTCGCCGCTCTCCTCGATCTTGATTTTCTTAAGCATCTGGTGAACAATCATCTCAATATGCTTATCGTTGATTTCCACACCCTGGAGGCGGTATACACGCTGTACTTCCTGGAGCATGTAATCCTGCACCGCACGGACACCCTTGATTTTCAGGATATCATGGGGGTTGATGCTTCCTTCTGTCAGCTCATCGCCGGCTTCCAGCACCTGGCCGTCCAGTACCTTGATTCTGGATCCGTAAGGGATCAGATAGGTCTTGGCATTGCCGGTCTCATTGTCGGTTACCGTAATCTCGCGCTTCTTCTTGGTATCCTTAATCTGCACCACGCCGCCAAACTCGGTAATGATGGCAAGACCCTTTGGCTTACGGGCCTCAAAAAGCTCCTCCACACGGGGAAGACCCTGTGTGATGTCGCCGCCGGCTACGCCGCCCGTATGGAACGTACGCATGGTAAGCTGTGTACCAGGTTCACCGATGGACTGTGCCGCGATGATACCGACAGCCTCGCCCACCTGTACAGGCTGGCCTGTCGCCATGTTGGCGCCGTAACACTTGGCGCACACACCGATATGGGACTTACAGCTGAGGACGGTACGAATCTTCACAGACTTGCGTCCTGTCTTATTCAGCACCTTCATAACAGCTGCGGCGCGCTTCGGTGTACACATATGGTTAGCCTTAACCACAACCTCTCCCGTATCCGGGTCAGTGATGGTCTCAGCGATATAACGTCCTGTGATTCTCTCTTCCAGGTCCTCGATGACTTCATTTCCATCCATAAAGGCCTTGATTTCCATAAATGGGATATCCCTGCCCTCGCAGCAGTCCACTTCACGGATAATCAAATCCTGTGATACGTCTACCAGACGTCTGGTCAGGTAACCTGAGTCAGCCGTACGCAGAGCCGTATCGGACAGACCTTTACGGGCTCCATGAGCTGAGATAAAGTACTCCAATACGTCCAGTCCCTCACGGAAGTTGGACTTAATAGGAAGCTCGATGGTATGACCGGTGGTATCTGCCATCAGTCCTCGCATACCTGCCAGCTGCTTAATCTGCTTATCAGAACCACGGGCTCCGGAGTCAGCCATCATGTAGATGTTGTTGTACTTATCCAGGCCGGTCAGCAGGTCATGTGTCAGCTGATCATCGGTGGTCTTCCATGTCTCGATAACCTCTTTGTAGCGCTCTTCCTCAGTGATGAGTCCGCGGCGGTAGTTTTTCGCAATGCGGTCCACAGTTGCCTGTGCTTCCTCAATCAGCTTGGGTTTGCTCTCAGGCACGGTCATATCGGAAATAGAAACGGTCATGGCCGCCCTGGTGGAATATTTATAACCAATGGCCTTGATATCATCCAGGGTAACGGCTGTCTGGGTTGCGCCGTGTACGTTGATGACCTTCTCAAGAATCTGCTTTAACTGCTTTTTGGCAACGTGGAAATCCACTTCCAGCTTCAGCTCGTTCTCCGGAATGCTTCTGTCCACAAATCCCAGATCCTGAGGAATGATTTCATTGAAAATGAAACGTCCGATAGTGGAGTCAATGGTCCCTGTCTTCACCGTGCCGTCGGACATGGTCTTGCTGACCCTTACCTTAACCCGTGAATGAAGAGTTGCCTCCTGGTTCTCATATGCCAGGATCGCCTCGTTGACGCTCTTAAATACCATTCCCTCGCCCTTTGCTCCCGGACGCTCCTGGGTCAGGTAATAGATACCAAGCACCATATCCTGGGAAGGAACAGCCACAGGACCGCCGTCAGAAGGCTTTAACAGGTTGTTAGGGCTTAAAAGCAGGAAACGGCACTCTGCCTGGGCCTCTACGGACAGCGGCAGATGGACAGCCATCTGGTCGCCGTCGAAGTCAGCGTTGAAGGGGGTGCAGACCAGCGGGTGCAGCTTGATGGCGTGGCCTTCGACCAGAACGGGCTCAAATGCCTGAATGCCCAGGCGGTGCAGGGTAGGTGCACGGTTCAGCAGAACGGGATGGCCCTTGATGACGGTTTCGAGAGAGTCCCACACCTCGGTGGAAGCACGCTCGACCTTTTTGCGGGCAGCCTTGATGTTGGAGGCAATGCCCTTCTGGACCAGGTCCTTCATAACGAAGGGCTTGAACAGCTCCAGAGCCATCTCTTTGGGCAGACCGCACTGGTACATCTTCAGCTCAGGGCCGACAACGATAACGGAACGGCCAGAGTAGTCAACACGTTTGCCCAGCAGGTTCTGGCGGAAGCGGCCCTGCTTGCCCTTCAGCATATCGGAAAGGCTCTTGAGGGCGCGGTTGTTGGGGCCAGTGACCGGGCGGCCGCGGCGGCCGTTATCGATCAGGGCGTCAACTGCTTCCTGCAGCATGCGCTTTTCGTTGCGCACGATGATGTCGGGAGCGCCCAGCTCCAGCAGGCGCTTCAGACGGTTGTTGCGGTTGATCACGCGACGGTACAGATCGTTCAGGTCGGAAGTCGCAAAGCGGCCGCCATCCAGCTGGACCATGGGGCGGATATCCGGCGGAATGACCGGAACAACGTTCAGGATCATCCACTCCGGGCGCTGGCCGGACAGGCGGAATGCATCAACGCACTCCAGGCGTTTCAACAGGCGGACGCGCTTCTGGCCGGTAGCCTTTTCCAGTTCCTCATGCAGCTCTGCGGACAGAGCTTCCAGGTCGATCTCAGCCAGCAGCTTCTGGACGGCTTCGGCGCCCATGCCGGCTTCAAAGGTATCCTCGTACTTTTCCCGCATCTCCTTGTACTCGCGTTCGGTCAGGAGCTGCTTTTTCTCCAGCGGAGTAAAGCCGGGATCGGTAACGATATAGTTTGCAAAGTAGAGCACCTTGTCCAGCTGGCGGGGGCCGATGTCCAGCATCAGGCCAATGCGGCTGGGAATGCCCTTGAAATACCAGATGTGCGAAACGGGTGCAGCCAGCTCAATGTGGCCCATGCGCTCGCGGCGGACCTTAGCGCGGGTAACTTCGACACCGCACTTATCGCAGATCTTGCCCTTATAGCGGATGCGCTTATACTTGCCGCAGTGGCATTCCCAGTCCTTGGTAGGTCCAAAAATGCGCTCGCAGAACAGGCCGTCGCGCTCCGGCTTCAGGGTGCGGTAGTTGATGGTTTCAGGTTTCTTGACCTCGCCATAGCTCCAGGCACGGATCTGGTCGGGAGAAGCAAGGCCGATCTTGATAGAATCGAACTCTTTATTTTCCATTCAGCGAACCCTCTCATTTAATCGTGACGTAAACAGCATTCCGATCATTCACCGTCGAACAGGTCGTCGCCATTGTCGGCTTCGATCTGTGCCAGAGAAGCTTCATCCGGCTCCTCATCACCCAGGTCGTCGTCAAAGCCTTCATCGGCATCCTTGACACTGTAATCATCCTGCAGCTCGCTTTCCAGCAGAACGTTATCACCGATATCGCTGTTGTCAAAGTTGGCATCGTCATCGTCATATTCCTGACGCATATCAACAGCGTTGCCTTCCTTATCCTGAACAACAATATCCAGGCCAAGGCTCTGCAGTTCTTTCAGCATAACGCGGAAGCTTTCGGGGATGCCCGGATTCGGCACATCTTCGCCCTTGACGATTGCTTCGTAGGTCTTGACACGGCCCACAACATCGTCAGACTTGACAGTCAGGATCTCCTGCAGGGTGTAAGCCGCGCCATAAGCTTCCAGAGCCCAAACTTCCATTTCGCCGAAACGCTGGCCGCCGAACTGGGCCTTGCCGCCCAAAGGCTGCTGGGTAACCAGAGAGTACGGGCCGGTGGAACGGGCATGGATCTTATCATCAACCAGGTGATGCAGCTTGAGGTAGTACATATAACCGACAGTAACCTTGGAGGGGAACTTTTCGCCGGTACGGCCATCGTAAACGGTGGTCTTGCCGTCATCGGTCAGGTCGATCTTGCTGAAATCGATGATGTGGCCCTTATCGCCCATCAGGCGGGGCAGCTTGGTGGGATATTCCGGTGCATGGTCGCCATGCCACTTATCGCGGGCTTCGGCCAGGCAGTCACGGATATCGGATTCGTGCGCGCCATCGAACACGGGGGTCTGCACATGCCAGCCAAGGGCCTTGGCAACATAGCCAAGGTTGACTTCCAGCACCTGACCGATGTTCATACGGGAAGGAACGCCCAGGGGGTTCAGCACGATATCCAGCGGGGTACCATCAGGCAGGAACGGCATGTCCTCCTGCGGCAGAATGCGGGAAACAACACCCTTGTTGCCGTGACGGCCTGCCATCTTATCGCCAACGCTGATCTTACGCTTCTGGGCGATATAGACGCGCACGCAGGTGCGCACGCCGGGCTGCAGCTCGTCAGAGTTTTCGGGGGTAAAGACCTTAACATCCACAACAATGCCGTAAGCACCGTGGGGAACGCGCAGGGAGGTATCACGTACTTCCCGTGCCTTTTCGCCAAAGATGGCGCGCAGCAGGCGCTCTTCGGCGGTCAGTTCGGTTTCACCCTTCGGGGTAACCTTACCAACCAGAATATCGCCGGTCTTGACTTCGGCGCCGATGCGGATAATGCCGCGGTCGTCCAGATCCTTCAGGGAATCATCGCCGACGTTGGGGATATCACGGGTCACCTCTTCAGGTCCCAGCTTGGTATCGCGGGCTTCGCTCTCGTACTCCTCAATGTGGATAGAGGTGTAGATATCCTCGCGGACCAGCTTTTCGTTCAGCAGAACAGCGTCCTCATAGTTGTAGCCTTCCCAGGTCATGAAGCCGATCAGAGCATTCTTGCCCAGAGAGATCTCGCCGTCCTTGGTGGCAGGGCCGTCAGCCAGAACGTCGCCCTTCTTGACAACATCGCCCACATAGACGGCGGGGCGCTGGTTGACGCAGGTTCCCTGGTTGGAGCGCATAAACTTAATCAGTTCATAGGTATCGGCGGAGCCATCTTCCAGACGGACAACGATCTTATCTGCGTCAACGCTTTCAACGGTGCCGTCATGGGCAGCCAGCACGCAGACACCGGAGTCGGTAGCAGCCTTGTATTCCATGCCGGTAGCAACCAAAGAGCGCTGGGTAACCATCAGAGGCACAGCCTGACGCTGCATGTTGGAGCCCATCAGAGCACGGTTACAGTCATCGTTTTCCAGGAAGGGAATACAGGCGGTAGCCACAGAAACCATCATTCGCGGAGAGACATCCATGAAATCGACCTGTTCACGGGCAAATTCCTGAATGTCGTTGCGATGACGGCCGGAAACGCGGGAACGGACAAAGCGGTTGTTCTCGTCCAGCGGTTCGTTGGCCTGTGCCACGATGTATTCATCTTCAACGTCGGCGGGCATATAAACAACTTCATCGGTAACAACGCCGGTTTCTTTATCCACGCGGCGGTAAGGTGCCTCAATGAAGCCGTACTTGTTGATCTTGGCGAAAGATGCCAGATAGGAGATCAGACCGATGTTGGAACCTTCGGGCGTCTCAATCGGGCACAGACGGCCATAGTGGGTATAATGAACGTCGCGGACTTCGAAGCCTGCGCGGTCACGGGACAGACCGCCGGGGCCCAAAGCGGACAGACGGCGCTTATGGGTCAGCTCAGACAGCGGGTTGTTCTGGTCCATGAACTGAGACAGTGGGCTGGAACCGATGAACTCACGGATGGCAGCCACGACCGGGCGGATGTTGACCAGGCTCTGCGGGGTGATCTCGCCGGATTCCTGGTTCTGCAGGGTCATGCGCTCGCGCACAACGCGCTCCATACGGGCAAAGCCGATGCGGAACTGGTTCTGCAGCAATTCGCCAACGCTGCGCACGCGGCGGTTGCCCAAGTGGTCGATTTCATCGGTCACGCCGATGCCATGGTCAAGGCCCAGCAGGTAGTTGACGGAAGCAAAGATATCGTCAACGGTAACGGTGCGGCTGATGAGCTTATCATGATTCTTGGTCAGCAGTTCTTTCTGCTCTTCCGGATCGGAGGTAGCATCCAGAATCTTACGGATTTCGGCGAAGGAAGCGCGCTCGTTGATGCCGCATTCCTTCACGTCAAAGCTGAAGAAACTCTGGGCATCGACACAGCCGTTGGAGAACACGATCACATTGACCGGATCCTGGCCCTTGCGCTCCACGATAACAGTAACGCGGGAAACACCGGCGTTATCAATTTCAACAGCCTTTTCGTGGTTGATGCGCTCGCCCTTGGCGGCCAGCAGTTCGCCGGTCAGCGGGGCAATGATGTCCTCGGCAGTCTTATAGCCCGCAATACGGCGGGACAGGCACAGCTTGTTGTTCATCTTGAAGCGGCCAAAACGAGCCAGGTCGTAACGGCGCGGATCAAAGAACAGCAGGTTAATGTGGCTGCGGGAGCTTTCCACCGTCGGCGGCTCGCCGGGGCGCAGCTTGCGGTAGCACTCCAGCAGGGCTTCCTCTGTGGAATGGGTGATATCCTTTTCCAGGGTGGCGTTGATTTTGGGTTCAGAATCGCCGAAGTACTGGCGAATCTGCTCATCGGTGCCAAGACCCAGTGCGCGTAGGAAGGTAGTAACCGGCAGCTTGCGGTTTTTATCAATGCGCACATAATATACATCGGAAGAATCGGTTTCGTATTCCAGCCATGCGCCGCGGTTGGGGTTCATGGTTGCGGTGAAAAGGTCCTTGCCGGTACGGTCCTTGCTGGAAGCATAGAACACGCCGGGCGAACGAACCAGCTGGCTGACGATAACACGTTCTGCACCGTTGGAGATGAAAGTGCCGGAATCCGTCATGAGCGGGAAATCGCCCATGAAAATTTCCTGTTCCTTCACTTCGCCGGTGCTTTTGTTCAACAGGCGCGCAGTGACATAAAGCGGCGCAGCATACGTTGCGTCACGCTCTTTACATTCTTTAATGGTATATTTGGGGTGCTTGTCCAGACGGTAATCGACAAATTCCAGCGAGAGATTCCCGGTGTAATCCTCGATCGCGTCAATGTCGTGGAACACTTCGCGCAGGCCCTCGTCCAGGAACCAGTTATAAGAGTTTTTCTGGATCTCGATGAGGTTGGGCATGCCAATCACTTCGTTGATGCGGGAAAAGCTCATTCTGGAGGTTCGACCGTTTTGTACGGGCTTGACCTTTACCATAAAATGCGACCACTCCTATTCCGTTCAGATTTGTTTTTGGCAAAAGCGCTCCGCCGAAGCAATGATTTTCTTGGAACATTCGTCGTTTTTAACAAAGTTTGAAAAAACGCGGAAAAATCAAAATTCCTTTAGGGCGCTCTATTCCATTTTGTGATACTATGCCAGTATACCAGCCAAAAAGCTGATTGTCAAGGGCTCTTTTGGCATTTTGCGTGTTTTTTTATCAGGCAATTAAACGCCCGGCAGCGTGTCGCATTTCTTTTGGCAAAGTGCTATTTTTGCATTTCTTCTGCCACTTGACAAATCCTTGAAATGCCGCTAATTGGCACAATGCCCAATTACCTTGTGTGTTTTTTGTATGGGTTGCAGCCTGCGTTTTTTCTGCATTTTCCTTGTTTTTACGCTTTGCAAACAAAAAGTGCCCTTCCCGCCGTTATCCGTGTGCAGGGTGGGCACTCGTCTGTTATTGGTGTTATGCGTTTGATGCCGGGCCCGCCACACGGGTATTTACACCAGCTCCACCCGGTATTTTTGCAGCCAGTAATTCAGCTGCACAAACCAGGCAATGGTCTGCGGGGTGGTCATCAGCTGGCCATACCAAGGGGTCACAGTCTCGGCAGCGGTCAACAGCTGTTCCAGCGCTGCCCTCTTGGCAATACGCATCAGCGGGGCATCCGGGTCCTGCATCGCACTGCGCAGCATGGCGCTGACAGCGTTCAAATACGCCGGGTTCCATGTTTTAGGGTAGGGGCTCTTTTTTCGCCACAACACTTCCGTGGGCAGCACGCCCTGCATTGCCTGGCGCAGCAGGCCTTTTTCGTGGCCCTCGTAATCCTTATATTCCCACGGCACGCTGTACAGGTATTCCGCAATGCGGTAATCGCAGAACGGCACGCGCACTTCCAGCCCGCTGTACATACTCATTCGGTCCTTGCGATCCAAAAGGGTCTGCATAAACCAGTTAAAGTTCAGGGCAAACATCTGGCGCATCCGTTGTTCCAGGGGATCCAGACCGGGGCGGATGGAAGTTTGCTCCAGCGTGGCGCGGTAGCCTTCATCAATATACGCCGCCGGGTCAATGCCGCCGAACACCTCCGGCTTAAAAAAGCTGACCCTGTATGCCGTGCTCTGCGCCCAAGGGAAGCCATACCGCTCCCGCACGGTCTTATCCCTGTACCAGGGGTAACCGCCAAATATCTCGTCTGCGCACTCGCCGGAAAGTGCCACGGTGGCTGTTTTACGGATCTCACGGCAGAACAGCAGCAACGAGGAGTCCACATCCGCCATACCGGGCAGGTCGCGGGCGTCCACCGCTTCCAGCAGGGCGGCGGCCAGTGCTTCGCTGTCCAGCGTTACCCAGGTATGCTGCGCGTTCAAGAACTGGTTCATGGTGCGGATATACGGCGCATCCGGGCTGGGCTGGAAATGGGTGGCGTGGAAGTACTTTTTGTTATCCTGATAACCGACCGAGAAAGTCTGCAGCGTTTTGCCCCGCGCCGTAAAGTGGGAATCCGCGATTGCCGAAATCAGGCTGGAATCCAGCCCGCCGGAAAGGAAGGTTGCCACCGGCACATCCGATACCAGCTGCCGCGTGACGGCATCCATCACCAGGTCCCGCACTTTGGCTGCGGTGTGGGTAAAATCATCGGGGTGTTCGTGGTCGGTCAGCTGCCAGTAGCGGCGCACGGTGAGGCGCGGCGCACCAACCTGTGGCACAGTGTATTCTGCACAGCAGCCGGGCTTCAATTCCTGCACATTGCGGAACACCCCGCACCCCGGCGTGCGGCCGGGGCCGAGCAGCAGCACATCGGCCAGCCCATGGACATCCACCTGCGGCGGGATCTCCGGGTGGCAGAGCAGCGTTTTCAGCTCGGAAGCAAAGATCAGGCTGTCCCCGCGCAGGGCATAGAACAGCGGCTTGACCCCGATGCGGTCCCGCGCCAGAAAGAGCTTTTGCGCCTGCTGCTGCCACACAGCAAATGCAAAAATACCGTTCAGCTTTTCCAGACAGTCCGGCCCCCACTGGGCAAAAGCATGTAACAAAACCTCAGTATCGGAATGGCTTACAAAGCGATGGCCCAGAGCCGCAAGCTGGGCGTGCAGCTCCGGCGTGTTGTACAGCTCGCCGTTGTACACCAGAATGTATTTCTCCCCGACCTGATCCAGCACCATGGGCTGGCAGCCGTTTTCCAGATCCACCACAGCCAGCCGTGCATGGATCAGCGCCGCATGGCCGTGCAGGTATATTCCCCGCTGGTCCGGCCCGCGGCGTGCAAGGCTTTTCTGCATTCGGCAGTAAGCTGGGTAGTTGGCTGCAATCTTATTTGGGTTCGCGCTGATCTGTCCGGCAATTCCACACATCGTTATCCCCTCCCCTATATCATCAGGGTAATCGTATGCTGTGGCTTTGTCATTTATGCCTGCTGCACACAAAAATACACCCGCACCGCCGGGCAAACAGCAGTACGGGTGCAGATGATTTTAATTTGCTATCTCTATTCTATATAAGAATAAGAATCACGGCATCAATCCAGGAAGTCGCGCAGCTTTTTGCTGCGGCTGGGGTGGCGCAGCTTGCGCAGGGCTTTTGCTTCGATCTGGCGGATACGTTCACGGGTAACGTTGAACTCCTTGCCCACCTCTTCCAGCGTGCGGGGGCGGCCATCTTCCAGGCCAAAGCGCAGGCGCAGGACCTTTTCTTCACGCGGGGTCAGGGTTTTCAGCACATCGGCCAGCTGCTCTTTCAACAGGGTCTGGCTGGCGGCTTCGGCAGGAACGGGGGCTTCCTCATCGGGGATAAAGTCGCCCAAGTGGCTATCTTCCTCCTCACCGATGGGGGTTTCGAGGCTGACGGGTTCCTGTGCCACGCGCATAATCTCGCGCACTTTGTCCACCGGCATATCCAGGCGCTCGGCAATTTCTTCGGCGCTGGGCTCATGGCCGTTTTCGTGCAGCAGTTGGCTGGAAACCTTTTTGACCTTGTTGATGGTTTCCACCATATGCACAGGGATACGGATGGTGCGGGCCTGATCCGCAATGGCGCGGGTGATGGCCTGGCGGATCCACCACGTTGCATAGGTGGAGAACTTGAAGCCCTTGGTATGGTCAAACTTTTCAACCGCTTTGATCAGACCCAGGTTACCTTCCTGGATCAGGTCCAGGAACTGCATGCCGCGGCCCACATAGCGCTTTGCAATGGAAACTACCAGACGCAGGTTGGCTTCGCTCAGGCGCTGCTTGGCGCGTTCGCCGTCCTTGCCGCCTTTCTGGATATCCAGGGCCAGCTGCACTTCCTCATCGGGGGTCAGCAGGGGCACGCGGCCGATCTCTTTCAGGTAAACCTTAACGGGGTCATCGATGGTAATGCCGTCCGAGGTAACGGTATCCTCAAAGTCATCCATCCCCTCCTCGCCCATATCGGCCACAGCGGACATATCAGTGGCGTCATCATCCACCACTTCAATGCCGTTGCTTTCCAGCTCTTCATACAGCTTTTCCATCTGCTCCGCGTCAATAACACGGCTGCTTTCTTCCATAGCGTCACTGATTTCGGTACTGGTCAATTTGCCTGCACGGCGGCCCTGTTCAATCAGGTTGCGAATCGAATCTTTCTTTTCTGCCATAAGTAGTTTCTCCTTTGGTTTTTATTCTGCCCATCTTACTGGAACGGGATAAAACAACATGGTTTTGGCCGGGTGGAAATTATTCTTCCGGCGGGCGTTCGCCCACTTTTTTGCGGGCAAGGGCGGCAAATTTCTGCCGGAATTCATCGTCTGTGGTGCCTGCCACCTGGGCGCTTTCGGGGTTTGCAGTCTGCAAACGATCCAGCAGCATATCAATATCCCGGCGGGTCAGGCGGGTATCGGCGTTTTGGGCCTGGGCCAGCATCACCTGGCTGTAGGCTTTTTCCTCCAACAAGGGGGAAAGGGTCGTGGCGTTGGCGGGCTGGCCGCGGGCGGCGCAGTCATAAATCGCCTTGATTGCCTGCTGCATTTCCGGCAGCACCACCATGCCAAGGTTCAGCCGCTCCCGGATGTAGGGGATGGCGCCGGCATCCTGCAGCATAGCCGCCACAAGCTGGCGGGCGGCGCTTGCGGCCCCCAGGGCAGCTTCGCCCCCGCGGTCATAGGGCACGCGGATATCCGCCGCAATCCCCTGGCGGGAAAGTTCGTTCTGCTCTTTGCGGCGCGCCCTGCGCCCGGCCCCGCGCACGGCGCTTTCCAGCTGGACCAACACAGCCTTTTTATCAATGCCGGTCTGTTCCGCAATGCGCCCGGCATACACATCCCGCGCCGTGGGGCTGACCGCGCTGCCTGCCAGAATGCCGATGGCTTCATCCACATATTGCAGGCGCTGGGCATCGTTGCGCAGGTCATATTTTTTCACTGCCTTAGCCAACTTGAACTCCAGCGGGGTTGCGGTGCCTTCCAGCACGGCTTCAAACCGGTCGCGGCCATAGGTGCGGATAAATTCATCCGGGTCCTTGTATGGCTTCATATTTAAAACTCTGGCAGAAATACCTGCATCCCTTAATATAGGAATGGCACGCAGCGCAGCCTTGATACCGGCACCGTCACTGTCGTAGGCCAACAGGATGTTTTCCGCATAACGGTGTAAAAGGTTAGCCTGTTCCACCGTAAATGCCGTTCCCAGGGATGCCACCGCCTGGGTAAATCCCGCCTGATGCATGGCTATGACATCCATGTAGCCCTCGCACAGGATAATATTGCCCGTCCGGGCAGTCCTTGCGAAATTCAGCCCATAAAGATTCCTTCTCTTATCGAAGATCATGGTCTCCGGTGAATTCAGGTATTTCGGTTCCCCGTCTCCCATGACTCTGCCGCCGAAGCCGATGACCCGGTGGTTGATATCCTGTATGGGGAACATGACACGATTCCAGAACTGGCTTCGCAGTCCCCGCTGTTCAGAAAACATTGCCAGTCCGGAGTCTTTGATCTCTTC